>Ga0315548_1000589_pt1 | contig 33499 bp, 25 predicted proteins | sample SalMarSW160110MG_2_FD_202540 | JGI IMG/M metagenome (GOLD analysis project Ga0315548, IMG submission 202540) | Salt marsh sediment microbial communities from the Plum Island Ecosystem LTER, Massachusetts, United States - Salt Marsh Sediment SW1601-110 ... | reverse complement strand
CTTTCCCATTTGTGAGAATCAATCTCGACGGGCAAACAAAGCCCGGAATCCAGTAGTTTCTTTACCCATTTTTGTATATTTCTTAATGTTCTCATTTTCTTCTTAGCCTCCTGCTTTGTTTCATGTTTTGTTTGTTCGGCCATTTTAAGTCTCTTTCTATATATCAAAGGCAGCAACTTGGATGCCGGTAACGAAAATGGATATTGAAATTGCAGGAAATGGCTGAATTTGAATCCCCATATTTCAAATTTCACATACTGATTTTGTACAATATTCCGGGAAAATCTGTGTCAGGAAGAGAAACAGAAGTGCTTGCTGCAGGAAGTCTTACAGAAATGAGAGTGTTGGGACTCGAACCCAAGACCTACGGCTTAAAAGGCCGTTGCTCTACCAACTGAGCTACACTCCCATGAAGCTCTAAAAGCTTGCAATATAACAACTTCCTACAGAGGTTGTCAATCCTTGCAGTAAGTAAAAGACAAAAAAAGCTGATTCATATAATTTTAACAAGTCAATTCTCAAGCTTCGCGGCATTTTTTCCTGAAAGAATGGAACATTTGTGATATTCCAGATAATTATCACTTTTTTAATTCGACGACATATTAGCTGTGGATTGAATTGTGAATCCGGTTCTTTTTCGTAGCAGTTGCTCATATTTCTGTTTTACGACTAACAGCATCGCATGTTCTTTCAATAATTTTTACACTTCTTTGCTTAAGAAAGCCGAATATAAATTCAAGAAGACTCTTCAAAACTTCTGGAATTGATATTCTGGTCAACAAATAACGCAGTTGTATGATTCATAGTGTAAGAAATAATCCGGTTGCCGAGTCCATAGCAATGGTTGTTGTTCTCCTGATGGCTATAGGCACCGTTTTTGTTTTTTCAGCCGGTGCCAACATCAGTCTTGAGCTTGATTTGAAAAGATTCTACGACTACACCAGCTTGCGTCAGATCATGTTTTTTCCCTTAGCCTGCCTGATTATGTATGCCGTTTCCTGTATCAACTATCGCAGGTACAGCCTTGAGAACAACTGGTATAAAAATCCTGTGATCTACTTATTGCTCATTAGTATAGTCCTGCTGATTATCGTTCTAACGCAGCGGTTCCTCCCGATATTCGGCAGTTTTGTTCCTTTTAGAAACAATCATTATCGCTGGATAAACATTCCATTGGGAGCATTTACAATAAGTTTCCAGCCTTCCGAGCTGGCGAAGTGGGCGACAATTTTCTTTTTAGCTGCCGTATGTGATAAATTCGGCGACGAGATTAAGTCATTTTGGAGAAGATTTGTGCCCAGTTGCCTGGTTGTCGGTGCCGTGGCGGGACTTATTATCGTAGAAGATTTCGGCACGGCGGCACTGATTTCTCTTCTGGCTTTTTTAATGTTGATCATCGCCGGCGTCAAATTGTGGCATATTTTACTTCCCCTGCCGCTTGCCGTGGTTGCCTTTATCGTTACAGTCTGGCGGGTTCCCGCCCGAATGCTGCGAATCACCGCCTTTTTGAATCCTGAAAAATGGACCGATAAGATAAATTATCAGCCGAGCCAGTCACTGATAGCCCTCGGTTCGGGCGGATTGTGGGGCAAAGGATTAGGCCAGGGAATCTGCAAATACGGCCATGTCCCGTATGATACCTCTGATTTTATTTTCGCCATCATCGGCGAGGAACTTGGCTTTGCCGGAAACGTGACGATTATCCTGCTGTTCATCGCCTTTGTTGTGCTGGGGATTGTGGTTGTATCGCGTTGCCAGGACAATTTCGGGCGATTATTGGCCAGCGGGATTGTTCTGGCCATAGCCATTCAGGCGGCCCTCAATATCGGCGTAGTAACTGTTGTTCTGCCGACCAAAGGCATACCGCTACCGTTCGTAAGTGCCGGCGGAACGAGTATGCTGCTGTCCGCAGCGGCGGTCGGGGTATTATTGAATATCGCCAAGGAATCCCTACACGGGACCGAGAAAATAGAATAATTGGCTTTGTTTTTTTGTAGTCGAAACGCCACTTTTATACCGTATTCTATTTATTTCAAAGAGCTTATGCTAAATTGCCCATTTTAATATTGGCTTTGTTTTGCAAAAAAGTGGTGAATTATACTCTCTAACTTTCCTCTGAAAATTGGACCTTGATATGTCTGCCGTAAGGCATTACCGAATCATTCTTTTATAACCCACCAATTGAACTGCCGGGCTAAATATTTGAAATTGGACATTCGACATTTTATCATCCCTTGGGGACACCTTACGGCACCACGGGATGAATTTGCCACCCCCCTGATTTTCGATGTATCCCCACGGGGGTGAACTACGAACTATCCATAGTTCAAAGTGCATTATATCCAAAATCGGCCAAAAAACAATTGAAATCCCCATATTCAGGCGAAATTGTCCTTTACACGCCGTTGTCATTGCGAGCGCAGCGCGGCAATCTCAAAACCTGCTAATAAATTTGGGGGTTAAATATTACGAATTCGCCTTATCATCCTGAATGCACCGTAAGTCGCCCACAAGGGATAGCAGAGCAAAGTTAAGAGCCTGCCCCGAGCCGGTTGAAGGGCCCCAGCCGGCAAATTCCGATGTGCGTTATCTTAAAAAAGTAAATATTCAGTGAAAATGTTTTAAAAAGGTGTTTTGCTAATTGACGCCTATAAAGGATTTATGAATTAAGTCCGTTTCTTCGAACTTGAAGGGCTAAAGAAAAATTTTTCCTGACGTGTTTTAGGAAATTTTTCTTTACAAATTCGCAAATTTTGTATAGAATATTTATGATAAAGCAATTGCGACTCACTGTTTAACCTTATATGCCCGTTAAATAGTCTGTACACCGCATTCAGCTTTTATAAACAATCAGGAAAGGATGGTGGCTTCAGTTCAATTGGCATTTTCTTATAGTAAATGTACAGATAAATAAAAATACGATAAATGAAATTATTATAGGGCGTTTTGTTTGTAGTTACTTGAGACTGGCACAAGCTAATCCATAAAAGTTATTGATACCTGTATAGTATAACACGTGTTTGGGTGTGTTGCAAAAGCATGGTTTATTATTGCACTTTTTGAAGGAGTAAATATTATGTTTAGAAAAAATTTTGTAAGTCTGTTAGCAATAATGCTTGTCGTTATTTGCGGTGGTCTCGGTCTAACGACGGCAAATGCCGCTGTGATCGGTTTCCAGGCCGAATCAGGTACGCTGGGCAAATACTTCGACCCGCCCATTGTTGATGTCGACGCCCTTGGCGGTCAGTACATTACGATTGAAACAACCGCTGCTGGAGGGAGCCCTGGTAGTGAAGACCGGGTTGCCACCTATACGGTCACGTTCCCGGAGGCCGGTACGTACAGTTTTTACGCGCGGCTTATGGTAGAGGATCAGTTGAATCCACAGGGAGCGGCAGATAATGACAGCATGTTTTATGCTAATGTATTCGGGACGGTACCCGCGAACTCGGTCGCTGATTGGCAACAGTGCAACGGCTTGGACATGAATCCGTTTGATGAGTATGGCTGGTTCAACCTGACTGAAGCTGTCGGTTACGGGGGTACGGGTGTTACTTTTGAGGTCCCCGCTGGAGAGTTGACACAGACGTTTCAGGTCGGCGCCCGTGAGGATGGACTTCGGATGGATGCGTTTGTTTTCTCAACCGTGACTCTCTCCGACGCACAGCTTGACGCGGCTGTGCCCGTGGAGACTAAGGCCGTTGGCCCCGGCCCGGCTGATGGCAGCTTGGTTGCAGAGACAAGTGTGGTTCTATCCTGGCAGCCTGGGGCCCTTTCGACTGAATCCCACGTATATTTCAGTGATGTCTTTAATGAAGTAAATGATCGTACGCCGCAAGCGGACAAAGGCCTTACAACCGGGATAACTTATTCTGTTAGCGGACTGGTGCCAGGGACCGTGTACTACTGGGCCGTTGACGAGGTTGATGGTGCCGACATCTGGCCGGGCGACGTATGGAGTTTTCAAATTGAGTCGGAAACTGCCTATAATCCCGATCCATATGATGGTGATATAAATATAGGCCCGGATGTGGTTCTTGCCTGGTCGGCGGGCGTTTCTGCGGTTTCGCACAATGTATACTTAGACCAGGTCAAGGCGAACGTAGACGCAAGAAGCGGCTGTCTGGTTGATGGCGTCGGCACTACTGAGCCGAATTACTATCCCGGCCCCCTTGATTTAGATACGACTTATTACTGGGCTATTGATGAAGTTGGTGGTGCACCGGACAACACGATCTACACAGGCGCCACATGGAGCTTCACCACTATGCCTGATATTCAAATTTCCGATGCCAATCTTATCGGCTGGTGGAAATTTGATGAAGGTGCGGGAAGTACCGCCCTTGATTCGTCCGGTCATGGCAATCACGGTGCCATCTATGGCAACCCGGCTTGGGTAGACGGATACGACGACTATACCAATACCCGTGCGCTGGACTTTGATGGTTTTAATTTCGTGGACTGCGGCCTCGCTGATATCTTCAACGTCACCGATCAGATAACCGTCGCAGCCTGGATCAGAGTCAATGTTTTCGAACAGACGGATCAGGCCATCGTCAGCAAAGGGGAGAATGTCTGGAGATTGGTAAGGAATGGTCTGACGACAGACCAGCTACGGTTCGATTGCGGCGGGCAAGCTATTGGAAGCACAAATGTCAATGACGGCCAATGGCATCACGCTGTCGGGATGAGTGACGGTGCAACGGTTTCCCTTTATGTGGATGGTATATTGGATGGTAGCGCCGGTGGCACGGGCTCAATACCCACCGATCCCAACCTTACCTTGTGGATCGCTGACACCAACAGGCCGGGCTCAGGACCCCAGGCATGGAACGGCGTCATTGACGACGTGCGCATTTATAACAAGGCCTTGACGCAGCAAGAGATTGAGCAAATTATGAGAGGTAATCCACTGCTCGCCTGGAATCCAAATCCCCGTAACGGAGCACTTCTTGATTTAATCGCCTTCGAACAATTTAGCTGGTCGCCGGGCGACGAAGCCGCCGAGCACGATGTGTATATAGGTACCGATAACGAAAGTGTAGCCGATGCCGATACGTCCACTACCGATATTTATCGCGGCCGTCAACAGGGCACTACCTTCACGCCTGATGAAGGTGTTCAGGCGAACCAGACTTACTTCTGGAGAATCGATGAAATCAATAGCGATTCGACAATCAGTACAGGCGGAATCTGGACCTTTACAATTGCCGACTATCTGATCGTGGATGACTTCGAGTCATACAACGACCTTAATGAAAACCAAGAAGGTTCGAAGAGAATCTTCCTGACATGGTTTGACGGATACGACAATCCGAACACAAACGGCTCGACCATGGGATATCCGGATCCGGTTTTTGCCGACGGCGAGCATTTCGTCGAAACCGGGACAGTTCATGGCGGCGGCCAATCTGCACCGATTTTCTACAATAATACCGTCGCAGGTGTTTCCGAGGTGACAGCCAACACTGACTCATTGCACATCGGTCACGACTGGACTATAAATTCTCCCAACGCTCTGTCGATATGGATTTATGGAGACCCCAACAATTCCACTACGGAACAGATGTATGTTGTGATAAACAACGCAAAGGTGGTCTATAACGGCAGTCTGACAGATGCAAGCTGGCAGGAATGGACCATCGACATAACTACGCTTGGTCTGAACTTAAATAATATCCCGACGATAACCATTGGCTTCGAACCAACCGGCGCCGTCGGTGGCGAAGGCGTGGTTTTCGTCGATGACATAAGGCTATATTTCCCTGAAGATTAGCAATAAGGTCATAGAGTAAATCGGTTCAATACCGTCAATTTAGTTTCGCATAATAAAGGGCCTTTACCGGTAATCGGTAAAGGCCCCTTTTTCATTAATATCAAAAGCAACTAATCATTTCAGCGATATCAACTCAATGCCTTCGCCTGTACCCAGGTTGCGAGAATACTTCCTGTCTTTCGGATTGTTCCAGTGCTCGTGAACACCAAGACTTTCCGAGAAAACTAGGGATAGCGGGGCTGTTGAAAAACATCGTAATCACCATATAGCAGGGGCAAGTACCTGCATTTGTCGAACAGGAATGCGTAATGTGAACAGCCCAAAACATGATTGTCTAACTTTTTCAACAGCCCAATAGCCACCTATTAATGGCTGGGGAAGGTTAAAAGAAAATGGTTGACTGTCCCCAATAAGGCCAAATAGAATAATTGGCTTTGTTCTTCATATTTTCTTCTGCCTTCAGTTTTCCGTCTTCTGATGTAAAATTTGGCTTTGTTTTGCATTTTTTTGTCGATTTGTGGAGAGTTCTCTACATCTGTCGAATCCCCCATGACTGCCCCGGCTAATCCCCCCAAGGCTGGCCTTGAGGCTAAATATGAGATGTTTATGTTATGTATTAACTTTGAACTTACTGTTCCCCATTCTGTATTCCGTTTTTTACTTATTTTACCCAAAAACCGCCTTATCGCAATCAAAATCCCCGATTTTCGGCAAGAAATGACAATTTTTCGCCTGTCTTAAACGCTAGTAGAAAGGATGCTTGATTCTGGATATTAGCCTGCACCGAGAAAAGCCGAAGTGTCGAATGATCGCCGGGGGTAATTTTCTACTAAGGGCTTCAACTCAAAAATCCTCACTTTCCACCATCAGATAGGCTCTAAATTATTAAAAAAATCTCAAAAAAACTATACAAAGGTTCAGAAAAAACCTTGGATATTACATAATAACTTCAGAAACCAGGAATGCCTTGCCGCCCGTATCGATTGATGGTCGTCGCTTGGTTTCGCTATGAGTAACTGGATTATTTGTCAAAATCAACGCAAATATGCCTAATAACAGAGATAATTCAAATCACGAATCTTCGCGGTTTGGACGTTTTTTCCGCTGTATGAACCAAAATCAGAAGCAGATCCACGCCTATATTTTAATGATGGTGCATGACTACCATAATGCCGAGGATCTTATGCAGGAAACGGCCATTATTTTGTGGCAGAAGTTTGACGAGTATGAACCGGGTACCAGTTTTTCCGCTTGGGGGATGCATATAGCGCGTAATGTGGTTTTTAATTATCGTCGAAAATACAGTAACCGTTCTCAGCTCTTTAATGATCATATGTGTCAGATTTTAGAGGATTATGCTCAGAACTGTGCCAGGGAGTTAAGTGCCACAGAAGAGTCTCTTCGTGAGTGTATAAATAAATTAAAGCCAATGGATCGACACTTAATTAAATTAAGATATGAACAACGCATACCGGTACAAGATATTGCAACTAAAGTCAAACGATCCGCTGACAGCCTCTATCACTCATTCTCCCGTATCTATGCTGCTTTAAAGCAATGTGTGAGTCAGCAATTAGAGGCACGAGGGATAAGCATATGAGTGAGCCTGATAATCATCGACTCTATATCTTGTTTCTGCGGTTGTTAGACCGTCAACTACTGACGGAGGAACAAGAAGCCCTCCGTCAACTTTTTCTTACTAATCCAGAGATACTGCAACAATACGCACAGTTCATTTATATGCAGGAGGCTATGCACGGTCAGTTTACCTCTGCTCTGCAAGACAATGATCTATCCGAGACGTCGGAGACGGAAAGAGATTTGTTGGATATGATCCGACAGGAGACACTTGCCTGCGGGGGGCCGTCGGGAAAGAATCCCCTGTTTTCAGGCCCGGCTGAAAGCATGTCCCTGTCTTCATTAACACCCCAAGAGCACGAGCGAGTCAAGGAAATCGAAAAACGGGCAAACCGTAAATTAGAAGCGTTTTTAGAGGAGCAGCGTCAACAGCGATTGGCCTGGGAACACATGCAGCGAGATTCCCGGCGCGAGTCGATCGATCTGCATGCAGCTATGGAGCAGTGGGTACGTCGGATGAGCATTGCCATACGGTGGACACGTAGAGCCGTAGTGGGAATAGCGGCACTCGTTTTGTGCGTGTTAACGGTTTGGGGAGCCGTCCAGTACATTTACTCCCACCGCGTCGTTGCCGTCCTGGACAAGACGGTTAATGCACAATGGGCTATGCCTCCCGAAGTTCCGGAATTGTGCCCGGGCTTACGATGCCTGGAGCAAGGGATCGCTCAAATAACCTTTAAAGGTGGAGCACAGGTATTGCTACAGGCGCCTTGTGAGTTTTATCTGAAATCGCCCAACAGCATGCAGATGGTCACCGGCTCCCTCATGGCCCAGGTGCCGCCGCGTGCGCACGGATTTGCCGTAGAAACACCGAACGGCCGGATTATTGATTTCGGCACGGAATTCGGTGTTACGGTCAATGATCTTATTCAAGCGGAAGTACATGTTTTCCAGGGAAAGGTCAGTTTTAAATCGTCCAAACGAGTACAACGGGCAGCACAAACAATCCTGGAACAAGGGGACGTCATGCAGATCAATAGTGAGGGGAATATACGCAGGGATCAGGTCGTCAATCGACCTCGTCTCTTCATGCGGGCATTTCCGCCGGATGATACCTGGGGAGTCCCCGGTGTACGTATCGACTTGGCGGATGTTGTTGGCGGAGGTAATGGGTTTGGCACAGGCCTTCGTTATGATCCCGATACGGGACACGGCAGCCTAAATCCGCTGACGGGCCGGCTTGATGATACATGGCGACCAGGCAATAAGGATTATAGTCCTTCCTATTACCATCTTGAACCTTCACCCCAGTTTATACCAAGTTTGAATATTCCCTATATAGATGGGGTATTTGTACCAGACGGAGGGGAGGCTGTTTGTATTGTCAGTTCGGAGGGACATGTATTTACGGAATGCCCCGATACCGATGGCATGATTAAGTGGAATATCGACAATGGTTGGCAATATGCCGCACAGGAGATAGGACCTAGCAACACAAAGGAACTCATCGACAATCCTGGTATTTCCATGCATGCCAACTGCGGTTTAACCTTTGCCCTGGATACCATGCGTCATGCCTTGCCGGATATTGAGATCTCACGGTTCACGGCGAGGGTTGGAATGCCGGTGAATGCCATTCCTAAATATGGAGAAATCGATCTCTGGATACTGGTCGATAGTAGAATACGGTTTCACAAATCCAAGATACGAACCGGACAGATGTTTGATATCCAAATACCTCTTCATGTAGAGGATCGTTTTCTGAGTCTGGTGGTCACCGATAGTCAGACGGAGGTGGCAGATTATTGGAGCCAAAACGATTGGTGTTACTTGATTCGTCCCACATTAATATTAACCCGAAAGGACAAAATGTAGTTGATAAGAAAAGCATTATCGATTGTTTTATATGAAGTTATTAGAGGCAGGATAGTAATTTTGGTGATGATAATAGATATCGAAGTAGTATCAGATTTTATAGACATTGTAATATCGAAATCTGCTAAAAAAAGCAGGTTCCGAAACTTAAATATATGGCAACAAGGAGTACCGAGGGTAGCCTGCTTGTCAGAAGTAATGGCGTTTTAATATATGGTCAAAGTACATCTCATTTTATTTTCGCGAGAGTTCCACACCTGTGGTGGTGATATTAATATTTAGTGTTTATAATTTTTTGTAGGAGGTAAGATTATGTGTAGAAAAAATTTTGTAAGTCTGTTAATAATAATGCTTGTCGTTATTTGCGGCGGTCTCGGTCTAAAGCCGGCAAATGCGATCAGTCCGGTCTTAAGCATTAGTTTCGGAGCTAACAGAAACAATGTAGAGCCGGGTTTTACCAGGTTTCTTGTCACAGATTCCGGCAGTATTGTAAATGGTATTCAAATCGACCTTGCTCTAATGATGCCCCCCGTTGAAGGCAACTGGACCCCTGCCTGGAACGGACGAGACCGAGGCGGGGCGATACCCACAACGGTACAATGGTATCTGTTATATCGTCAGCTCATATTTGCACGGCCGGGTGGAATCAGGATTACATTAACAGGGGTGGAGGCCAATACGCCATACTATTTAGAGATATGGGATTATGATAGCGGTAGTGCAAGTCCACGTATCGCGGATGTTAATGTCAATGATGTATATTGTACGACGATTCAATGCGATAATGGAAATCCTCCTGTTACTGGATTAGAAAACTACTATTGGGGAACGTGCACTTCAGATGTAAACGGCGTAATGGTTATGGAACTTTGGCCTAATCCAGAAACCAATGAATTAGCTGGTTCATATAACCCATACGCTATTATCAACGGCTTTAAGTTAACTCCGGTTAACGTTTCACCGATAGCTACAAATCCCGTGCCGCAAACTGGTTCCACGACCGATACTACACAGCCGGATTTTCGGTGGGAACCAGGAATGAATGCAGTTTCGCACGATATATATTTAGGTACCGTCTATGACGATGTAGAAAATGCCACCAGAGACACTCCATTGGGCGTACTGGTCGAACAAGGCATTGAACCTAACTCTTATGATCCAGGAGTCTTGCAAGCTGATACAACCTATTACTGGCGGATTGACGAGGTCGAAGGCTCAACTTTCCAAAAAGGTAACGTCTGGAACTTTTACATTCCGCCGATAACCGCTTATAATTCCAGCCCGGTTAACGGGGTTTTGTTTGCCGACGCCAATTTCCTTGATCCGAATGTCATACTGAGCTGGTATCAAGCTGCTGATGCGACTTCATATCACGTGTTTTTCGGTGATAACCTTGAGTCTGTACAGGCAGGTACCGGCGGGACGGATAAAGGTACTGTTACAGACCCCAATTATGACCCTGCCGGCATGCTCGAACATAATAAAACATATTATTGGCGAGTCGATGCATCTGACGGCACCGCCACACATCCAGGCGCGGTATGGAGCTTTAAAACTTCTCCTGCGAATTTAGGGACGATCGAAAAGGATATATGGGAGGATGTTACTTCTGGCAACGATTTGAACGTACTGAAGAATGATACTCGCTACCCTGATAAACCGACTGTAACCGAAACGCTAACCTCGTTCGACACCGGGGCCGATGGTTATGCCCTTGCCAACTACGGTGGGCGACTTTCCGGCTGGCTCTATGTGCCGTTGACCGGGGACTATACGTTCTGGTTAGGTACTGCCGGCCAGGGCGAATTATGGCTAAGTACCGATGAGGACGCCGATCACCTGATGCCTCAGTATATCGATCATGAATCTGTCTGGGGAAATGTCGGCGCTTACGCTTTCTCTCATTCTTCTAACCCAATCCCATTGATAGGCGGCAACAAATACTACATCGAGGCGATATGGGTGAGTGTCGATTGGGACTACTGCCAGGTTGCATGGCAAGGCGCCGGGATTCGCGACATGCAGATCATCCAGGGCTGCTACCTGTCGCCCTATCTGCCTGTGAATGCCCATGGTGCGTCTCCGACAGATGGCGCTACGGATGTAGAGCTGACGCAGACTCTCAGCTGGAAGTCCGGCACCTTCGCTTCCCAGCACCTGGTGTTCTTCGGGACGGATCCGAACGCCGTACGAGATGCCGACACAGGCTCACCCGAATACAAAGGCACACAGCCGCTGGGTACGGAAAGCTTCAATCCCGGAATTTTTGAGTTGAATACGACCTATTATTGGCGTATCGACGAGGTCAATGATGCGGATCCGAATAGCCCATGGATTGGGAAAGTTTGGAGCTTCACATCGGGTGACTATATTATTATTGATGACTTCGAGGCCTACAACGACATTAATGAGGGTGCCGAAGGTTGTAACAGGATATATTTGACATGGTTGGATGGATACAACAATCCCAATGTCAACGGTTCTACTATAGGTTACGCCGAGCCTGATTTCGCCAACGGTGGACATATTGTTGAAACCGATATCGTCCATGGCGGTAATCAGTCCGGTCCTTTCTTATACAATAACACCACTGCAAGCTACTCAGAAGTGACGTTTCCCACAAGCGAATTGGCACTGGGAAGTGACTGGACGCAGCGTGGTCTTAATATTCTGACGTTGTGGTTCTATGGCGATCCGAATAATGCCGCAACCGAGCAGTTGTACGTCAAGCTGAACAACTCCAAGTTGCTGATAAGTGGCATAGATCTGACACAGGCAGAATGGCAAAACGTCGAGATCAGCCTGGCGGACTTTGGTATCAATCTGGCTAATGTCACGCAGCTTGGCATCGGTATGGAAAAAACCGGTGCGACCGGAACCGAAGGAATTTTAGTCCTCGACGATATTAGATTGCGTTATGTAGAGCGATAACCGCACCTTTTTCTTAGCCGTGATAAAAAGCGGTTCATCCGTCCACATGAGGGAATCGCAGTCGATAGAACCGGACAGATAGGCGTCCGGGACGTGATCAGTGGCAAGAGAATAATGACACTTAGACATGAGCATGACCTCTACTCCGTCGCATTCAGTCCGAGGTGGTAAAGCTCATCACCGGTGAAGAAAAACAATAACAAAGGCCGAGTATATTTCGATTATATATTTTGTATTGCCGCGTGACGGATTGGTTAAGACAACTGTTCATTCGAGGTAGAGGGTGTCTTTTGGTTTTATGGGAGGGATTTGGTTGAGCTTTGTTTTTATGTCGTCTTTTTCCAGAGCGAAGCTCGGTGCGATTTCGAGAATACAATCGGGTGAACCGTCGTCTTTTCTCGGGATGGTTACACCGGCCGATTCGAGCCAGGCAGCGGCCCGGTCAATCATCATCTGCCTGGCGCTTACAGCACTGTCAATACCGGTGGCGTTTTTGGTCGGGGCGAATTCCTCGCTTCGCAGCGTCTGTAGGATTATCGAGTTCGAGGCCAACGGCAGGCCGTCGAATACGAAACTTTCCAGCTTTATACCTTCGGATTCGATTTGGTTTCCGTGTTCATCCAGATGAAGAATTTTTTTGACTGCTCTATGCAACGGCAGAGAAGAACCTGCGGTATTTAGTTTTTCCACGAAGGTGCGATTGATGATGTGGATAGCAATACTGCCGAGCTCGAAAACGAATGAGCCGTCCGGATTTTGTTTCAGGGCAAGCTCGTCCGGCAAATCACTGTATTCGATGACGGTCACTTTGCCGTTGACCAGGCAGAAGTTTCCGACTTTCTCTTTGGGATCGTTTTTTATCAATGTTTTTGACGACATTTCGGCCTTATCGAGAACGTGCAGGCCGATGAAAAGCGGGTCGAAAATATTTATCAAAGGATTATCGACCTGCCAATAGCTCAGAAATTCTATGCCTCGTCTTTTCATATCCTCGACGGCGCCGCTTTGGTAAAGGGCTTTGAAGCTGCCGCCGTGGCCGTCGGGTGAGCAGGCAATTGTAGCTTTGTCGGCAAGCAGTATTTTGCCGTCGGCACCGAAATTGGGCAATGTGCCCTGTTGAAAGATAAAGACGTTCTCTTTTCCCAACGAGTAATAGTCGTTTGAGCGGAATATATCGACTGTCTGGCTATGGTTCAGAGGGCTGGTCATAACATACCAGGGGCAGACGGCTTGATATCTTGCAGAAACGGCCGCAATGTGCTCGGCGAAGATTTGAAATAATGTCTTATTCTTGACGGGGCTGAGAGGAAAATTCCCTTTTGGCCCGTCGAATCCGAGTCGGGTTCCCTGCCCTCCTGCGACAACGAAAGCCGCCACTTTGCCCCGGCTAATCAGCTTTTTGCCTAACTCAACGGCTTCTGCATACTTTCGAGCCTGCTGGTTGTCTTTCGGTTCGGGCCGATATGGCCATACAGGATTAAGTTCGGTACTTATTGCTATAGAATTGGGTTTTAAGACGAATTCAGCTATCCATTCGTTAATTTTAGCAAAGTCTAACTGCCGGATTTGCTCGAGCAGACTCCGCTTTTGAATTTCATCTAACCCATTCCAGAATGCCAAAAGATGGCTTTGTCCGTGTTTTTCGAGTAGTTTTTGGGTATCTTCGTAGCTTTTTCTGATATTCATATCTATAATTCCAGCCTTAAAAAAATAGAATATTAAATAATTTTCAAAAAATTTCAAGAAACTTAGGTTTATTTGATGAAATTTGATTGACAATAATACGATTTTGTGATAAATTTTGTATATATGCAGGTAGGTTTAATAAACATTTTATTATAATGGTAATTAATGTCATCATATTTTAGTCCCGATATCATATCTTGAACTCACCTGCCGGGAAAAATGCTTTTTACAAGTGTACTCTCTTGATTTAACAACGTGATGAGGTTGTTTGTGGGTATTAATGTGAATTATGTCGGCATTAACCGGTTTATCAGCAATTTTATCGGCCGTTATTAAGCTAAATAAAATATATTATTGTGGAGATTCGCAGAAAGAGCGTTGGGTGTCTCGCGTTTGTATCGATGTGGCGTCAGGCATTTTAATAATTTAAACCGAAAAGTGCTTTAATACGAGCCGATCTGGCGAGTCTCAAATAGTAGAAGGAGAAAAATTATGAAAAAGAAAGGTTTTACATTAGTTGAGCTGTTGGTCGTAATCGCGATCATAGCTCTGTTAATGGGCATTCTGATGCCCGCACTGGCCAAGGTCAGGCAGATCGCCTTTAGGATGGTCTGCGGGACCAACCTCTCCGGTATCGGCAAGGCGATGATGCTCTATGCAAACGATTATGACGATGAGTTCCCGCGTGCAGGGGGTAGATCAACCGAATGGTCAAGTAAAATATCTGACTGGACGGCTATTAATCGAAATGTTGCCTATCAAATGGGCTCAGACGGCAGCGGCGGTTTTGCTACTATCACATCCTGCTTCTATCTTTTGGTCAAGTACACCGAGGTAACTCCAAAATCGTTTGTCTGTAAGAGCGATTCCGGGGTCACAGAGTTTAATCCAATCGATGAGAATGTGGATATAGGCGATATGGAAATCACTGATTTTTGGGATTTCGGCGCGTTTATCAATGAAGAGGATAATCCGACCAATCATTGCAGCTATGCCTATCATATGCCGTTCGGTCTCTATGCACTGACTACATCCGGCGAGCCGGGCTTGGCGGTGGCTGCCGACAGGAATCCCTGGATTCCATCTTCTTCGGGCGATTATAATGAAGAATTCCCGGGATTGTACGTATATAATGGCAGCAGAGAGGAAATAAGTTACGGCAATTCGAAATCACACCAGGGAGACTCACAAAACGTGCTGTTTTTGGACAGTCATGTAGGTCAGGAGAAAAGTCCAGCCTGTGGTATTAATGATGATAACATTTACACGTACTGGAACAGTACGGTAGGTACGTTGGGTTATTTGGGTTCTCAACCGGTAGCAGCTTCCGAGCCTTCGGGCAGAGAGGACTCGTACCTTGTAAACGATTTTACATCAGGAGGTTCAGCACCGGCCAAGGGCAGGGCATGTTTCCTTGCTGAGACACCCGTTTGGATTAACGAGACGCCGGTCAGGATTTCAATGGTCAATACAGGACAAATGATCAACACGCTCGCCTTGACAACAGTCGAAAAACTCGAAGAACACGTAGGAGCATTCGAATGTCGTGATATCGTGCTTGACAGTGGAAATCGCATTAGTGTTGTTGAGTCGCACCTGTTCATGCTCGAATCCGGACAGTGGATTCCGGCACAGAAACTCAGCAGCGGTCTTCAACTGAAAACAATGAACGGCACAGTCGGCGTCAAGAGTGTTACGGTCAGAGCGTTACCTTATGTTGGTAAGGTTTATAATGTGAAGGTTGCAAATTCAGACCAGTATATGGTTGGTGAAGATGCGGTCATCGTACGTGATAATTGATACAGTCAGCCGAATCTTCTTATGGAAGCGCGTTAGTGGCTGATAACCGAATCACGTGGAGATGTTAATCTTCCATCGGTTTTCAAGCGGTCTTATGTAAAAGTACATAAGGCCGCTTTTTTACTAATAGTGTCGTTTTAATTTTTGGTTTAGTATATTCATCCTTGCACGATTCTTGCAAAATCGGACTTATGCGACTATCATATTGCCAATGGCAGCGAAGTTTCATAAAAACAAGGATAAACAGGGACCTGTAGCAGTCAATAAGAAGGCTTACAGGAACTTCGAGTTTATTGATAAGATCGAGGCCGGCCTTTCGTTATTAGGTTCTGAAGTCAAATCACTGCGGGACGGAGCCGCTGATCTTAGTGGTTCGTATGCGAGGATACAGGATGATGAATGCTGGCTGGTTGGCGCCAGTATATCGCAGTACCAGCAGGCTGGGAATAATCAGCATGAGCCGACCAGGAAAAGAAAGCTGCTTTTACACAAGACTGAAATCTACAGGATAAGAATAAAACTTGAACAACGAGGCTTTACCCTTGTGCCGTTGCGAATTTATTTTAATAATAGGGGCCTGGCAAAGATAGAATTGGCTCTGGCCAAAGGCAAAAGACAATATGATAAAAGACAGACAATCACAGACCGCGACCAGAAACGCGACGTCGACAGAAGCATGAAAAAATACCGCAGATAAAATTAGATAACAAAGAAAAAAGTTTAACGGAGCCTGATTATTATGGCAGAATCAGAAGAAAAGAAAGAGAAAAAAATCATAGTTGATGAAGACTGGAAACAGGAAGCACAGAAGGAAAAAGAAATTTTAGCTGCGCAGGAAGAAACCGAAAAGGAAAAAGCCGGGGACCAAAGCGAAGCTCGCGGCCCCCTGCCGCCGGGAAATTTTGCCGCCCTTGTCAGTATGCTGACAACGCAGGCGCTGTTCGCTTTGGGTCTGCTGAAGATAAAGGGGCAGGAGGAAAAGGAACCCGACTTGGCGCTTGCAAAGTATAATATTGATATGCTTGAGACTCTTGAAGAGAAAACGAAGGGAAATTTGACAGAAGAGGAAGCTCAGATTCTGAGTAATACTATCAACGAGCTTCGCATGGGCTACGTTAAAGTCGCGGGGTGATAATCTTGGCTAATATATTAGATAAGATAATCGCCGATAAAAGGATTGAGGTCCGGTCGAGAAAATCACAAACGAGTCTCGAGAAGCTCAAAGAGCAGATTAACGTTTTGCCCAGGTGTCGAAATTTTTACAAGTCCGTCACTGCCTCGAACAGCCGCGGTATTAATGTTATCGCGGAAGTGAAAAAGGCCTCGCCGTCGGCGGGTGTTATTCGCGAGGATTTCGATCCCGTCTCCATTGCATCAACCTACGCCAAATGCGGTGCTAATGTGATCAGTGTTCTAACGGATGAAAAATATTTTCAGGGCAGGCTGGAATACATTGACCGGATTCGCCGGGTCGTGGATTTACCAATTTTACGAAAAGATTTTATAATTGATATTTGGCAGCTTTATGAGTCACGCGCCGCCGGTGCCGACGCGATACTATTGATAGCCGAGGCCCTCAGGCCCGGTGAATTGATGGACTTTATGATAGCCGCGGCAGAGCTGACACTAACGGTTCTCCTGGAAGTTCACCATGCTGATACGTTGATGGCCGTCCGCAGCCTTATAGGTTTTCCTGAAAAGGGATACAGCGTTCTCGGAATTAATAATCGCAATCTGACCACAATGAAGGTGGATTTGAATACAACCAGCCGTTTGGCGGGGCTTCTTGATAATACGAAAGAGCTGGTCTCCGAAAGTGGGATAAGAACACGGGCCGACGTGGAAAAGATGATGACCGTCGGCGTGAGGGCGGTTCTGATTGGCCAGACGCTTTGCGAAAGTCCTGATATTGAAGAAAAATTCAGGGAACTGTTTGGAAGATAATCTATATTAATCTTACTAAAGAAGGATGGTAATAATTCCATGAATATATTTTTATATGTACTGTTGGGTTTAGTGACCGGAGTTTTCAGCGGGTTGATCGGCATCGGCGGAGCAATTATTATTATACCTTCCCTGGTTCTTTTATTTGGTTTGTCCCAGCATACGGCTCAGGGCACGACGTTGGCATTAATGGTCCCGCCTATCGGATTGTTGGCCGCCTGGACATATTACAAGGCCGGCTTTGTGGATTTGAAGATTGCCGCTCTTATTTGTGCTGGATTCTTTTTCGGCGGGCTTATTGGCGCCCGATTTGCAACAGAGATTTCCGAACAGCATTTACGAAAGATTTTCGGATTGGTGTTGTTGCTTACTTCAATAAGGATGATTCTGTTTAAATAGACATTTTCATATTTTGATTGAAACCGTCACCGGCTTGCCACATTCACATTTTAGGATTAGTTTTTTATTCCCAGATTTTATTGATTTGCGTCAAGGGAAATATCTTAACCGATTCAGTCAAGTTCTTTCGGTTTTCCTTGTAATTTGCAAACTGTGCTTTGCAAATTACAAGGAATATATCGTCATTTTTGCGAATAATCATGACCGAAAACGCTAACAACCGGCCTATAAAAGCGGTTTTTTAGTCAAAAATCTCCCCAGAAACTTAGAGATACTCGATAATCGAGTATTGACCATTAAGCATCAATTAAAGGCCCATCAATATTACACCGAGATACAGCCGGGGCTGTTTAGCAAGCAAAAGTTAAAACGACAAAAGATATGGTCTTTCTACGATTTGATCTGTTCAATAACAATTAAATTCGAAAGGAACATAACATGAAAGTCATTTTAAGCAGAAAGGGATTCGACAGCAGTACCGGAGGATTCGCAAGTCCGATTATGCCATCTGGACGATTGCTTTCTTTACCGATTCCGGTCAAAAAGGAAGGAGAGAAAGGAATTGCTTATGAGGACCTGAGCTTTGACGGACAGCCTGTGAGTGAAATCATCCAACAATTAAGTAACGGACGATTCAACTGTAAACAACAGGCTCATCTTGACCCGGACCTTGACGAAGATCGCTACGAACGCGTTAAGGGTTGGCGTCCTGTATTCGGCCAGACAGGAAGTGCTCAGAGCCATCTTAAGAATAACGAAGTTGGGAAAGGTGACTTATTTCTGTTTTTTGGTTGGTTCAGACATACGCAATGCAAAGATAACAAATTATGCTATATAAAACCCAGTCAGGGAGGTAAGGATTTACATGTAATTTTTGGTTGGCTTCAAGTCGGTGAGTCTTATGAAGTAGAAAAGAACAAAAATCATAAGGAATGGCTTAAGTACCATCCGCACATTGTCAACGCTGGCATAAAACCATACAACAAGAACAATACAATTTATATAAGCACTGACAAACTAAGTTTTAGTGGATTGTCCGATAAAGATGGTGGAGGAGTATTCACTCACTTCAAACCATCACTTCAACTTACGGCTCCGGAAGAAAAAGCGCGGAGTCACTGGTGCCTGCCAGAATGGCTTTGTGAAAATTTCATTGAAGGAAAATGGTCATGCAGAGAATGCCATCTGCCCTTTGATAGTGGTGGAAGAAGACAGGAATTCGTTTTCGACGTGCCGGATCAAAATAGACAGAAAGCGATAGATTGGCTCAAAGAAATGTTCTAAGGTTATTGATAAGAGCCAATTAAATATACTTCAGTTTATTTTTTACATAATATTAAGATTCACTTTGTATTCTGTGCTTTTTGTATTTTAGCCCAGGTATCTCGCAGGCCGACGGTGCGATTGAAAATGAGTTTGTCTTCGGAGCTGTCGGGATCGACGCAGAAATATCCCAAACGCTCGAACTGGAAGCGATTCAGAGGTTTCGCATCGGCCAGAGAAGATTCGACAAAGCAGGAAGGCAATATCTCCCGCGAGTTGGGATTTAGGTTGGAGGTAAAATCCCGGCCTTCGGCCACGTCATCTGGATTTTCCTTAGTTGAAAGGTTATCGTAAAGCCGAACTTCCGCTTCGAGTGAATGTTCGGCCGAGACCCAGTGCAGGGTTGATTTTACTTTTCGGCCATCCGGAGCGTCACCACCTCGTGTGGCCGGGTCGTAAGTGCAGTGAAGCTCGGTGATTCGGCCGTTTTGGTCCTTAATCACATCGGTGCAGGTTACAAAATACGCATAACGCAGCCGAACTTCTCTGCCGGGAGCCAGGCGGAAAAACTTCTTCGGTGGCTCCTCCATGAAATCTTCCTGTTCTATATACAGTTCGCGTGAGAAAGGCACCTTCCGAGTGCCGGCCTTCGGGTCTTCGGGATTATTGATGGCTTCAAGCTCTTCAACCTGACCTTCCGGGTAGTTGTCGATAATTACCTTGAGCGGTCTAAGCACGGCCATCACGCGAGGCGATGTCTTATTCAAATCTTCCCGGAGGCAATACTCCAATAATGCAATATCAACGGTGCTGTTGAATTTATTGACTCCGATACGTCTGCAAAATTCCCGGATAGCTTCCGGTGAATAACCGCGTCTGCGCAGGCCGCAGAGGGTCGGCATCCGCGGGTCATCCCAGCCGGCAACATGTCCGGCCTGTACCAACTGCAGGAGTTTTCGCTTGCTCATTACCGTATAGGTCAAATTAAGTCGTGCAAATTCAATTTGCTGCGGGTGATAGGCCCCCAGCTCATCGAGAAACCAGTCGTACAATGGCCGATGGTTCTCGAATTCCAGCGTACAAATAGAATGTGTTATTTTCTCGATGGAGTCTTCCAGTCCATGCGCCCAATCATACATTGGATAGATACACCATTTGTCTGACGTGCGATGATGTTCTGCGTGCAGGATGCGATACATCACCGGGTCGCGCATATTCAGGTTTGGATGTGACATATCTATTTTCGCCCGCAGGGTTCGCGAGCCGTCCGGGAATTCTCCCGCCCGCATTCGCTCAAACAGGTCCATATTTTCATCATTTGAGCGATTTCGATATGGGCTGTCTTTACCCGGCCTGGTTAAAGTCCCCCGGTATTCTCTTGTCTGCTCGGCGGTCAGGTCGCAGACATAGGCTTTGCCTTTTTTAATAAGCTGTACCGCGTATTCGTACATCTGCTCGAAGTAATCCGAACCGTAATACAGATGCTCGCCCCAGTCCCAGCCGAGCCAGCGGACATCTTCAATTATGGAATTGACGTACTCGGCCTCTTCTTTCTCCGGATTAGTATCATCGAATCGCAGATGGCATCGCCCATTAAATTGTGCCGCTATCCCGAAATTCAGACATATACTCTTGGCATGTCCGATGTGCAAATAACCATTAGGCTCAGGAGGAAATCTTGTTACGACCCGACCATCCCATTTGTTGGTTTTAATATCATCGGCTACAATTTGCCGAACGAAATCCAGATTTGCCTCAGGCGGTACTCTGTCATCGGAGGCGGCCTTATTATCGTTTTCTTCGATACTTGTCATTCTTATCTTCCCACCGTAATCCCCGGAGGACGTCTTTCGGTGGGTGTCCCCAAGCGGACTATTATTCAATTTGATTGTTTACCCCGTAAGATAGGCCAAAGGTCGCCATCTCACGGGGTGAATCGTTACAACATAACCAGTATATTGAGTTAAATACAGATAGCAAGAAAACATCTTTGGCTCTTCTTTTTTTAGTTAGCTTTTTTGACTGAGCCAAAACATACAAATGAAATTAGAATTAAAGCCATCCCGGAGAAAAAAATTACCGTTCGCTTGGCCGGTTCGCTGCATCGGCTAAGCCACCTGGGAATAGCCGGTTCTCCGTAAGTAGTACCAAGGACGACGGTTTCCGCCGCCTGCTGCGACAGTCCCGGGGACTCCTTAGCGGAGTGTCCCCCAGTGGATTTATTTGGATCTGTTAATGCTTTTCGAGCGGCGGCCAACTGTTCGGCTTCTATTCTTGGATTAATAGCATTCGCATCCTGATATTCGATGCCGATTGCAGCAGGGGCGATACGCCTAATGGAGTTGGGATCTTCTTCCAGTGTGTTTAGAACAACATCATAGTCTGTATTCAGGGATTTGAGTCTTTCCAGAGATTCCTGTGCCGCATAGACTAATTGACGATTTTGATAATATCGAATTAAATCTTCGCAGAGGACCGAGACACCCAGCGATGCCGCTCCGACACTGAAAAACATGATAAAAAAAATCGTCTTCATAACACCTGTTCTTTATATAATCCGAAGAAGTTGTACTCCGTAAAATTGTTCATCATGTTTCAAGTAAAACGATAAAAGTCGCGACTATAGTATTCAGATGTGAGATTATCCGCTTTTACCGGCAACGTCAAGGTTGTTGGGAACTTCAAATGAAAAGATATTTAACCCCGTTTCCGCCGTAGGGTGTCCCATAGGGATTACAGAATATTGCTCCGATATTAATTATTATTTCTGAAGACGCCAATAAAGAGCGTTAAGGGCTCAGTAGAGAATATATTTTAGGTTGGATTGTTTTTAACGGCCTTTTTTATGCCAAAAAGGTGGTTTTTATAAAAAAAAATAAGAAATTATAAAAAAAGACCGCAACTTCTCACACTCTACGACGTCTATATATATAAAAGGGCAGTATTTCCAGGATGTTATCCAGGGAGGGAGTAAAAATATTAAAAAGTCAGAATTGCAATTGAATTCATACAACATCACCCTCCTTCAAAAGGCCGATACCACAGGGTCGGCCTTTTTTATTGATTGAACAAGAAACGAAGTTTATCATATCTTTACATGAGAATTCCATTGACCAAATATGGTTGGCCTCAGGTGGTTGTTGTGCCGGGTATTGTGTTTGTTCTGATGCTTGTTTTTGGCCTTGGTGCAATAGTGTTGCTGCCGCCCTGGGCTATTGTTTTTGTAGAGGCTCTTTTGGCCGCCTGTTTAGTATGGTCATTGGCCTTCTTCCGTGATCCTTTACGACGATGTCCGGTGGACACGAATTTTCTATTGGCACCTGCCGACGGCCGGATCACCGACATAGAAATAATGGAGAATTCACCCGGCCAGATAGACCGGAAGCCGCCATCCCAAGGGGTAACCGATTTCATTAACGTCCCGGAAGGGATGCCTAACAGAGGGACTATGCGAATTGGGATTTTTATGAGTATCTTCAATACTCATATTAATCGCGCGCCCTGTAATGTTAGGGTTGAAAAAATCATTTATAAAAAAGGCAAATACAAAAACGCGATGAATCCTGAATCTTCGAGGGTTAATGAGTCTAATAAACTGAACTTAACCAGGACCGACAGTCCTCAGGACCGGTTGGTTGTACGGCAAATCAGCGGTGCTATAGCCCGAAGGATCGTATGCGATACGAGCCGGGGACGGGAATTAGCCGTCGGTGAGAAATTCGGCATGATAAAATTCGGCTCGAGAACAGAGCTTTATGTAGCTGTTCGAGATACTCAGTATCGCACTAAATGTTTGGTACAAATAGGTGATAAAGTAAAAGCAGGCTTAACCCCGCTTGTAAAGTACGAAAGGTGCCCGGAATGAAAACTGAATCTGCCAAGAAGAGATTGATACGGCGTGTGCGAAAGCAAAGGCTCAAGTACATAACGATTCTGCCGTCATTATTAACGATTCTCAATGGCATCTTTGGATTTGCGGCAATTATAGTGACCAGCGGAGGTCATTTCGTATTGGCCGGCTACTTGATTCTCCTGGCGATGATTGCTGATATGCTCGATGGCCGGTTGGCTCGTATAAGCCAGAATACTTCCAGTTTCGGAGGTCAGCTCGACAGTCTTTGTGATGTCATCAGCTTCGGTGTTGCGCCTGCTTTTTTAATGTTGAAAGTTCTTGAATCCGAGTTGAGCCCGGAATGGCTCAGCTTGGGCGACCATAATTTTATACAGCGTTTTATCTGGGTGGCTTCAGCAGCCTATGTCAGTTGTGCGGCCATCAGATTAGCCAGATTCAACGTTGAAAACGAAGAGGATACATCTGCTCACATGAGTTTTATCGGCCTGCCCACACCTGCCGCGGCGGGAGTCATCGTCAGCCTGGTCATATTCCAGCAAAAGCATATGGATATACTTTCGGTATTGAGTGTGACAATCATTTTCACTCTGCCATTTTTTGCTTTGGGAGTTGCCATGCTGATGGTCAGCAGGATAAGATATCCGCACGTTCTGAATCAATACCTCAGGGGCAAAAAACCCTTCTCAGACCTTATCAAGGTGGTGTTGCTGGTTTTTGTGATATGGTGGAATCTGCAGGCGGCCTTGGCGGCGATTTTCTGTGTTTTTGCAGCGAGTAGTTTTGTGAAATGGCTTTATTACAGGATTCCGGGTTTTCGATCATGCGAAAAATGGCACCCCCAGATACCTCCGGACGAACCAGATTCCGTAAAGAATCTTTAGGCTCTCTGATAGAAACTCATATTGCATTTGTGAACGTCTGCTTGTCCGGTTGTTTCATTCCTGATTGGTTTATCTGGTAATACCGCCCGACAACAGATATAAGACGAGTCAGAACCTCGTGGCCTTCAGGACTTGCCTCCAGGCCGACAATTTGTAATCCGAGTGAGATACCCTGACCGTTCGCCGTTGGTAAAATATTTCTGATCTGTGCACTGAAAGTCAATGGTCTTTCATAAGGCATAGGGGTAAACCGTACCCATAAGAACTGTCCTTTTTTGAAGTTTGATCTTCCCGTATCGGAATTCCCACTCTCATCAGGTTTGGCCTCTTGCTCATCGGCCGTTGGATAATTTTTAAGGCTTTCGTTTGGCACTACGACTTGCGCACCTCCGGCGGAAATGTCAAGGAGCCTGCCCTGACAACATTTGTGTAACGCTCCGGGACCTGTGGACTGTTCCGTCCTGTCATGCATCTGGTTGTTCGTTTCGTGCTTGGCGCTGCGGTGCCAGAGTAATACCCTGACCTTCAGCGACTGTGGAACTTCAACACGGAAATAGCTTCTTCTCTGTATCACTTCGATCCTGTCCGGTGCATCAAGTACTATTGATCCGCCCCAGCCTCGATTTTCTTCGGCTGTAAGGTCTCCTGCGGATTGTACCGGGGGCAGTTCGAGGCCCATGACCGTCGTGTCAAAGACATACTTACCGTATTCATGCTTGAATGATATGCCTACAGGCTGGCCGACCTGTATATTGATTGGTCGCTGTTTCTTTTTTGCACGAATACTTTCAATACTCAGCCGTTTTCCCTTAAGATTAGTCAGGACTACTTTTGCGACGTGCCATTTGCCTTTGGATAAATAAGACATTATAGCAGGTACTTTTTCGCTGATTACAGTCCTTAAAATAATCTCTAACTTGTCTCTTTGAAGCGTCACCATTTCACTCATATCTACCTCTCCTGTGTATCAGCCTGGTGCGGAATTCCTAATCGAATTATCACAAAATTCTTTGTTAGGTCATTTCCGGCACTTACTTAATTATTCAGGAACTCATATATAATATATAAATTGTCCGGTGGTGAACAAAATAAGTTTTATAAAATCTTGCCGGTTTGTTTTTGTAGTATCGTACGGTTTTAAAGGTGCGCTTGCAAAATATACACTTATAAATTACTATTACCGGATATATGAGTGAAGATTTTGGATCAAAAAAGTTTGAGACCGATAAAATAGCGCTTTTGGGGCTGTTTGTCCTGGCTTTGCTGGCGGCTTATATCTTGGTTTCGGTGAAATCCGCCCTTATTTTCTCTGAACCTATAGAATTAACTCATATGGGTCTTTCTGTATCGGTACCTGTCGGGAACGGATGGTACAGTGAAAAACAGTGGCGATATCACAAAAATACTTATACGTTGAGCAGCAATTTCGCCGTCAGTTCCGATAAGCCCGTAGCTGTTGCTTACTGTCAATACCTGCTTGCTCCCGAGACTATACCTCCAAAAATTTGGTATGAGCAGAAGGCCGTTGAGGTCGATGGTGAAATTATAGAAATGAATCAGGAACAAATAAACGGCCTGACTGTCGATTGGGCACATATTGAAAGGCCTGAATTACTTCTTAGTATTTTTTTAGGCACTACGGAATTACCGAACGATCGCCGTCTTAATATTGAAGTGCATCAGTTTACGAACGATATTGATTTTGCAGAGGATGTCTTCAAACAAATCATAAAAAGCCTGAGTTTTGAAGATAACCAACGAATTGAAAACGGTATTGAAGTTGTAAAGGCAGTCAAAGACAAAGGGCTCAACAGTTTCTTAGACAACCAAAATCGGCAAGGTTATTTCCTGATAAAAAATTCGGAAGAGCAAACAATCGGATTTATGATAGATGTCATTACCGATTCCGACAGCGATGCCTTGTTTAATATACAGGCGGCGGGCCATTTATATGGGAGAGGTATTCGGGAGCAGGCAGTACTTTTTCGAGGAACAAATAATCTCGGCGAGTTTATCTGGCAGAGCGAAACGAGCGGCACGGTCGGTATCAGCCACCTTGAAATAATTCTGGATGAGGATGGGATTATGACTGTTGGTGAAGTTAGAGCACGGTCTAAGACACGATATCGTCTAAGCTCTGCGGCGATACCCGATATTTTCATTGAACAACTTCTGAATCAAATTATCGAAAGCAGAATGAAACAGATCATTATCGATGTGATTGATGCAGATGGGAAAATAACTCCCACTATAGTTTCTGTAATTGAAGATGAAGAGAATAATTCTGTAGATGAAGATACCGCCTATGCAATGAAGCTGGAATTTCTGGATGGGCAGGGCTTCTCTGAGTTAATATTTCTTAATGACCGGAAACATATCACGAAAGTAAAAGTTCAACAGAATAAAAGATTTACCATCGAAAAGACCGGCAGAGAGGTTTTATTACAGGAATTCCCGGAACGTGCTGATTTCATTTTGCACATGAATAAAACAAACAGTCAGGATGCCTATCAGTTGTAAGCCGGCATCTTGAAACAAATTCTAAGTCGATAATTTCATTTCTATTTTACTTCTACCGAAGCGCTGGGATCAAAGGGATTGGTTCTGACGGCGAGCGAAAAAAGATAAGGATAATCGTGTTTCAGATGCTCCATGTGAGAAAGCCATTCGCGTACCAGCAATCGATATACCCTTTTTATGTCTCCACTGAGGTGTTGATAATCCGTTTCGGGCAAATCCGTTACGGACGTTCTGTAGGATAGTTCATCGGCAAGATGAAAAACCGCCCAGAGAAGCTCGGTAAACTTCTCGTGCTCCAGCAGATTGGGATTCTCCAGCAATCGCAGTAAGAAAGCCCGTTTGCCTACAATAAAACTTTGAAGGCCCTGAAGATTTCCGATACGGCTGTCGATTTCATGGTTGTGGTTTTGCAGTACAACCTGCATTTGTGTAAAATGTTCGGGTGACCAGTCATTATCAACAATCAGATGCTTTGAAAGTTTCTCGGCATTGGCATCGAATTTTGTAAAGTGCCTTAATAAAGGTGTACCCACTTCACTGAAAAAAGCCCCAATAACCATGTTCAGTTTTTTCAACATGGCGCGCTTTTCTCTTTCGCCCAATATGTGATGTATGATTAGAGTAACAAGCAACACTTCTATAAAGACAAAAGCAATATCGCCCAATAGATAGATGAAGATATGATGTGTATCTCTAAAAATAAGAAAGTGTGCCGTATAGAAAAATATCGACAGCAGAATCAACAACAGACCCAAAAGGACGCGCTGAGTCAGGTAACTTTTTTTCTTCATATATGCTCCAATCAACTTCCTGAGTCGATTTCGGTTATACAACAGAGACAATAACCGGCTTGAACCGTACAAAAGACTTGATAAACAGTCAACATCATAATATGTTATTAAGCGGTTATTATAATACAGGGAATATGTTATGCAGAAGCGAAGATTGGGCAAAACGGATTTGGAACTAACGACGGTGGGCCTGGGCACCTGGGCGATGGGCGGGCCGTGGGAATTCGGCTGGGGGCCGCAGGACGACGACGAGGCAATCGGTGCGATTTTAGCGGCACTGGATGCGGGTATCAACTGGATAGATACGGCGCCGGCATACGGACTGGGTCATTCCGAAGAGCTTATCGCAAAAGCCCTTAAGCAAACAGACCATAAACCGATTATTACAACCAAGTGTGGCATATTGTGGAACGAAAAGAAGGAAAAGGTAACCCGGCTCAAAAGAGACAGCATCCGCAACGAATGTCACAACAGCCTGAAAAGGCTCAATATTGATGTGATAGACCTTTACCAGATGCACTGGCCCGACCCGGAAGAGGATATCGAAGAGGCATGGGAAGAAATGCTCAAATTGGCCGATGAAGGCAAGGTTCGTTATCCTGGAGTTTGCAACTTCAATGTTGAACAGCTCGAACGCATCCACCAAATCGGGCCGGTCGTATCGCTTCAGCCGCCTTATAGTATGCTCCATCGCGAAGTGGAAGATGAGCTTCTGGACTATTGTGCCCGAAATAAGATGGGAGTTCTTGCATATAGCCCGATGCAGAGGGGGCTGCTCACGGGCAAATTCAGTCCGCAACGCCTTTCGGGTTTAGCTCCGGACGACCATCGGAAAAGACATCCTGATTTCCGGGAGCCTCGGTTTGGTGCTACTTTAGAACTTGTAGAAAGTCTCAAAGAAATTGCAAAACGAAACGGCAAGACCTGTGCACAATTGGCTATTAGCTGGGTCCTTCGCCGGGCCGAATTGACCGCCGCCATCGTAGGAGCGCGAAGGCCGAGTCAAATTATCGAAACAGCTCCGGCATCGAACTGGGATTTGAGCAGGGATGATATTGAGCAAATCGAAAAACTGTTGGCCGAACATCAGGCAAAAATAAACAGGAAAAAAAATTAAACGCTGGTGAAAAATATGGCAGAAAACAAAGATGTATTTGTAAGTCCTCTGGTTGAGAGAAACGCGTCGAGGGAAATGGCGGAGCTTTTCGGGGCTCAGAAAAAGTTCAGCACATGGCGAAGGCTGTGGCTGGAACTTGCCAAGGCACAAAAGAAGCTCGGCCTGGATATTAAACAGAACCAGATTAACCAGATGGCCAAACATATTGATAATATCGATTTCAAAAAAGCGGCACGCTATGAAAAGCAGTTCCGTCATGATGTTATGGCCCACGTTTATACCTTTGCCGATGCGGCACCGAAAGCAGCCCCTATAATTCACCTCGGTGCGACAAGCTGCTACGTCGGTGATAACGCCGATTTGATAATAATGCGGGAAGCCCTGCAGTTAATTGCTGCCAAATTAGCGGTTGTAATAAATCAGTTGAGCGGTTTCGCGAAGAAGCATCGTTCACTACCAGCCCTTGGTTTTACACATTTCCAGCCGGCCCAGTTGACTACCGTCGGCAAAAGGGCCACGTTATGGTGCTATGAGTTTGTGATGGACCTGCAGGAAATAGAGCATCGGCTTGAAACGCTCCCCTTTAGGGGAGTTAAAGGGACTGCGGGCACACAGGCTTCTTACCTCGAACTGTTCGACGGCAACCACAGCAAAGTCAAACAGCTTGATAAGGCCGTGGCATCCGCCTTCGGCTTTGAAAAACTCTGTGCCGTAACCGGCCAGACGTACCAGCGAAAAATTGACACTCTTGTTGTAAACACCCTGGCTTCAATCGCCCAATCGGCTCATAAAATGTGCAACGATATTCGGCTTCTTGCAAATCTAAAGGAAGTTGAGGAACCTTTCGAAAAAACACAAATCGGCTCATCGGCAATGGCTTACAAAAGAAATCCGATGCGCTGTGAGAGGACAACTGCCCTGAGCAGATTCGTATTGAGTCTGGCTACCAGTCCGATGATGACGGCCAGTGAGCAGTGGCTTGAGAGAACGCTCGATGACTCGGCCAACAGGAGGATTGTGATTCCCGAAGCGTTTTTGGCCGTAGATGGGATCTTACAAATCCTAATCAATGTCACGGGCTCTCTCGTGGTCTATCCGAAAGTCATCGCCGCCCGTGTCGCCGCCGAACTGCCGTTTATGGCCACGGAGAATATACTTATGGCTGCGGTAAAAGCCGGCGGCAACAGGCAGGTATTGCACGAAAAAATCAGGCTCCATTCACACGCAGCCGCGGCACAGGTGAAACAATTCGGCAGGGCCAATGATTTAATCGATCGACTCAAAGCCGATATCAGTTTTACAAAAGTTGACTTCGATAAAGTGCTGGATCCAAACAAATACATCGGCCGTGCACCACAACAGGTTGATGAATTCATCAAAAGCGTTGTAACGCCGATCCTCAAAAGTTACCGTTCATCATTGAATTTAAAAGTCGAGCTCAATGTATAGATGGCGAATAATATGATACTATTTTTTGTCGGGGCGTTCATGATTCTAGGCGGTTGGACTATATTTTCCCCCAAAAAGTGCGTTTCGTGGCAACTTAGTATATATCGCAAACTTAGACTTATCTCTGAAAATAAATCAAGGGCTCCAATAAAAAAAAGCCAGCTTGTGCTGGAACGTTCACTTGGCTGGGCGTTTTTGATTATTGGTGTTGTTTTGGTTTGGCCTCAGTTGGCTTGGTGTATTAATGAAAGAAACTTCAAAGAGCCCCGCAGTTCTGTCAGTAGTATCGAGGAACTAATTGCATTAACAAAAGAATGTCCAGCTGAGGTTGGTTATTACGGTAAGAATTTCAAAACCGGAAAAATTGTTGAATATCGTCCGGGGCAACCGGCATGCCTCGCGAGTATTGTAAAAGTATTCGTGCTGCTCGAGGTCATCCGACAACATGATTCGGGTCAGCTTGATTTGTCCAAATCAGTAACCATTGAAAGAAATGGCAAGAAAGAAACTTGCACAGTCTCACAAGCACTCGACAAAATGATAGGGGTCAGTGACAATGAGGCTACAGGCGTTTTAGCAGCGATGGTTGGATACGACCGTGTCAATGCCCTGGCCAGCGAACTTGGAATCAATGGCCTTAGTGATAAGATTATCCCCGATCCAGGGGTTCTTCCGAAGATTTTAGACACAAGGGTGTTTTCCAAAAAGGTTTTGTCGGAAATGGACCTGTTGCCTCAACATGGAACTGCAAAGGCCATAGTTAAGTACTTTGAGCTGCTACACGAGAAGAAACTCATCAACGAAAAAGTAAGCTACTCTGTATTGGAGGTTTTAGAGAGAAACCCAAAACCGTTCGCACCAGCAAGACCCGTCAGATTTTTTAGTGTAGGTAAAGGCGGAAGTATTATTTGGAAAAGGCCCTTTTTCCGGCAATACAACATGGTTGGGTGGGGGCTTTATCTTCACAGTGATTCTGAAGCAGCAGCATTTTGTTTATGGGCTGAGTGGTTTCCTGAACGCATGAAGGATGAGCAGAAGCAGAAATGGCTTGATACTATTTCAAACAGTATTGTTCGGATTCTTCTTGGAAACATCGAAAGTCAAGTACCCTTAGAGCCTGTGCCTGATTTTGCTTCTGCGGTCGCGTTGGTGAAGATGGAAGTTGGCCTTGACGCATGGGATAAACTACTAAAGAACCCGGATACTAAAAGATTTGTAGCGGCAGTGGAATCAGGTAAAATATCACAGACGACAACTTTGGGAACAAAGATTACGCCGCTGGTTGTTTGTCAGGATGTTCCGGCAAGAGCGCATTTTACCTGGCGGTGGCTAAGTCCAGAAGGAGTCTATAAAGCAAGCGAAGTCGAATTTGGCCAGGGAGCTCTGTGGGGTTGGTTGCCGATGGTTAGCCTCGACCAGGAAGGATTATGGCACTTTGAGATTGGATACAATAAAAACAAGATTTTTGAACAATCGGTACTAGTGCAAAATAAGTAGATAGTAAGACACTTTATTAACCTCAGAGGCAGACAAATTAGAAGATTGGCTCGGTAGTATCAGTGATAATGTATAATGTTAAGGACTGTATCTGATGACAAAAGATGAGTTAATAAAACGGATTAAAGAAACGGCCTATCTGGAGGGTGATTTCATCCTTCGCAGCGGCAAACGAAGCAAATACTATCTCGATAAGTATTTATTCGAGACCTGCCCGGATATACTTCAGGCGCTTGGTGAGGAATTCGCCGAACATATCACCGATGACGTCACTTTAATCGCCGGAGCTGAGTTAGGCGGAGTGGCTCTGGCTGCTGCTACTGCGATAGAGTCCGGGAAGAAATGGATAATTGTTCGCAACAGCAAGAAAGGATACGGCACAGGGAAAATGGTCGAGGGAATCCTGAAAGCCGGCGATGTCGTCCTGCTGGTCGAGGATATTGCAACCACAGGCGGACAGGTCATCGAAGCAGCTAAAATTATTACCGAAGTCGGGGCTACGGTTAAAAAAATCGTCTGTGTGATAGACCGCAAACAAGGGGCCGAAGAAAATATCACTGAAGCCGGCTATACATTCGAGAGTATAATCACAAAAGACGATCTCGGAATAAAAGACAAGGGCTGATTTGTATTTTCCTAAAGCAGTATCGGGTACACTCGGCGATATCCGAGCCTGTAATTCCCGTTTTTACTATTGCTGTTTGACTTGTGCTTCTTTGAATCCCAGCCTTATCGAAAGACGGCTGAACATGACATACAGGGAAGGAACTACGACCAGCGTCAGGATGGTTGCGAAGCTGAGGCCGAATATAACAACAACCGCCATATTACGCCACCACTGGGCGGATTCGCTTTTCGTCGCCCATGAAAAAGTATGGAAATCGTAGGATATCCCGATTGCCATAGGAATCAGGCCGATAACCGTGGTTACGGCGGTCAGCAGCACGGGACGCAGGCGCGTGACACCGGCTTCCGCCGCGGCGCTCATTATGTCCATGCCCCGCTGCTGTAATTGTCGCGTATAGGCGAGCAGAACAATGGCATTATTTACTACCACGCCGGCCAGACTTATCACACCGATTCCCGTCATGATGATGCCGAAAGGCAAATCGCAAATCAGCAATCCCATAAGTGCGCCGATGAGTGACAGAATAACCGTTGTCATTATAATCAGCGGTATCATCATCGAGTTAAACTGGATTACAAGCACAAGGATGACAAGCAATAAAGCAATACCGAATGCCTTGCTCAGAAAGGCGCGAGATTCATCTTCGGTCTCCTTCTCTCCGGCGTATTTTATTTCATAACCGGAGGGCAATTCAATATCTGCTAAATTAGCCTGTACGTCTCTGAGGACATCGGAGCTGAGTCGGCCTTCGGTGTTGGCTGTGATTGTTACGACACGCTTCTGGTCCACGTGATTGATAGTCCCGAATCCACCCTGGTATTTAAAATGCCCGAGCGAACTCAACGGCACGGCATTGCCGGATGTGTTTGGTATCTGCAGTTGTGTAAGTTCGTCGATATTGATTCGTCGGGCCAGAGGCAGGCGGACGGTAATATCATACTCGTCATTGTACTGACGATAGGTTCCGACTTTGCTTCCGAAGATGGCCATTTTCAAAAAGTTCCCGACAACAGCGGTATTGACTCCGAGAAGCATTGCGTTACGACGATTGACTGTAAAGGCCAGCTCGGGACGAGTTGCTTCAAGGTCGCTTCTAAGGTTAACAACATTAGGGACCTGGGCAATCATTCTTTGGGCCCGGCTGTTAAGTGACTCAAGTATCTTGAAGTCTTCTCCAATAATACGCACGGTAATCGGTGCACCTGTCGGCGGGCCTTCCTCTTCTCGTTCAATCTTGATTTCCGCGCCTGAGATATCGGCGATGTCCTTTCGAATCTCGGAAATTATCTCCAAAGAAGGCCGCTCACGCTCGGCATAATCGTAGAATGTAAGTGTGATGTTGGCCAGATGCGGGCCGCCGGCGCTGGACACAAGGTCCAAACCGCCGCCCGAGGCGCCGACATTTGTGACCATGTGTTTAATGTAAGGTTGATAAGGCTCGAGACGCTCTTCGAGTTTACGTACGATGCGATTCGTTTCCTGAATATTTGTGCCCTGTGGAGCACGTACAT
>Ga0315548_1000586_pt1 | contig 33526 bp, 29 predicted proteins | sample SalMarSW160110MG_2_FD_202540 | JGI IMG/M metagenome (GOLD analysis project Ga0315548, IMG submission 202540) | Salt marsh sediment microbial communities from the Plum Island Ecosystem LTER, Massachusetts, United States - Salt Marsh Sediment SW1601-110 ... | reverse complement strand
ATATTCAAGGACTCAATCGCAGCCTGCTGTTTTGAGATTTTGGTGGTAAGGGCTATTTCCTGCTGTGCCAGATCATCAGTGGATTTTATCCTGTTTTCCGATTCAGCCTTCAAGAGATCATAGGCATTGGCATTCAACACCAACTCCAGCCTCTGTATCTCCACGCCGATGGATTTATAGCGTCTGGCCTTTGCCGCCTGTCGTTTAAGGGACCTAATCTGGCTTTCCACCTCAACGAGGATGTCTTGCACGCGCAGGAGATTTCTTTTTGTGAGTTCCAGCTTCCTGCGGGATTCGGCCTCCTTTTTTTTGAATCTGGTGATGCCGGCGGCCTCTTCGAGCATCATTCGGGTCTCTTCAGGCTTCTGCTCCACGATTGAGCCGATCATGCCCTGGCCGATGATAGAATAGGCCTTGTTCCCGAGTCCGGTATCCATAAATATCTCCTGGATATCCTTAAGCCTGCAAGGAACATTGTTTAAAAGATATTCGCTTTCTCCGGAACGGTATAAACGCCTGGTCACGGACAGTTCGTCTTCATCAGCGAATTCATGGGGGAAAGACTTGTCGCCGTTTTCAAGGACAATGGAAACCTCCGCCATTCCGAGGGGTTTTAATTCGCCGGCCCCGTTAAATATTATATCCTCCATCTGGCGGCCCCTTAACTGTTTGGGGCTTTGCTCGCCCATTGCCCAGCGTATTGCATCAACAATATTGCTCTTACCGCAGCCGTTGGGACCCACCACCGCGCTGATCCCGAATGGGAAGAGGATATCGACCTTGTCCATAAAGGATTTAAACCCCATAATGCTGAGTTTCTTTATTCTCATACTCCCTCCGGAAATTAATCTTATTAATCATAAGAAGATACTTATAAAAAATCCTATCATTTTTAAATATTGTTGTAAAGAAAAAAATACTGTATAATGTATATAATATATCGATATTATCAATATGTGGTATAATTTTTACCCAAAATTAGAAAGTAATTGACATCCTTCAGCCCGACTATCTAGAATAACACATTATTTATCATCATTATTACTTATGGAATATCCTGTTATTAAAAGATAAATTCAGTCTCATCCCGGATCTAATGACCGCATTTTTCGGATAAATTCTAATTATAACAGGAGAGGACATTGGAACTCCACAGAACAAACAGGGTCTATATTGGCTTGATGATAATCTCCATCCTTGCGGCAAGCTCTATAGTATTGTTTCGCCCATGCATAGCCCAAGAGTCGCAACAGGAAGAGGAGGAGACATATTCCATCTCTCTTGTGCAGACTGCCGAGGTAGATGGAACCATACATGAGGTGGACGGGAAAAAGGTCTACACCGAGTCATATACAGTTAAAAAAGGAGATCATATATGGAATATCTTAAGGAATAAAGGCCTGTTGGAGAAAAGAAACTTAATGGAGATACTAGAGGTTCTCAAAAGATTAAACACTTCTCTCACCGACCTGGACCTTATATATCCGGACGAAACCATTATTATACCCCTGGAAATATCTCCGGCGGAGGGGGGCGTTTTTGCCCAAGAGGCGGAGTCCGTTTCCCTTGCTTCACTCGAAGGTATTGAGGGGCTGGAACTCTACACGGTAAAAAAGGGGGATAGCCTTATCAGGGTAGTCAAAAGCCTGTATGGAGTTCCCAAAAAAGAGCTTTATAACGAATACCTGAATCAATTGAAAAGGCTGAACCCTTCCATCAAGGATCTAAACCGTATCTTCGCGGGTCAGAAGGTCAGGCTCCCCATATATTCCCCGCAGACAGTCAGGATGCCGATCACGCCTTCCCGGGCACGTGCTAAACCCGGAGAAGGGACAGAGGAGGAATTGAGATCCATCGCTGTTCAATTGGGGGAGATATTTGCCCTTATAGGCGAAGAGTGGCTGCAAACCGGCGAACATTTTATCCCCTTAAAAAACGGGGGCCAGATAAACCTGAACGCGGACTCATACCCCATTATCAATCTCAGGAACGGCAAGAAGGTAATTGTAGACCTGTTCAATGCTCTGCCTGAAGATATGTCGGATCTTATAACATCAAGCTGGGGTAATTACGGGATTGTTCATCTGGAAAACGGTGTCGACCTGAAGGAGGCCATGGACAGGATAATAATCCTGTGTGATTATAAGAAGATCCAGGGGATAAACGAACCGCTTATATTGGGTGGTGATATCCCCTTGAGAATCACCACTGACTGGATTATACATCGGGTCTCCGGGGAGGCAGCCGGAGGGCAGGATATTATAGTAATCAATCTCCTTGATGACGAGAGTTCGGGCACCCCTGGCTCTATCAGGGCCTTCTTAAAAGGGCTGGGTATTCAGACTGTTGATTATCCACCCGTCCCGGAGAGCGAGGTAGAATACGGGGAGGGTGCCGAAGTTTTAGGGGATATGGGTGATGACGTATATTCCCTTGTGGAAAAGCTGATAAGCCTTAAGGGCGCGGAATTTTCGCGCGATGAGGAAATACCGATATATCCGGATGAAAAGGCCGATTTTAATCTTGTGATAGAGGCCGATTTTGTGTTTGATGTCCACGGCAGAGACCATATTATCGATATGAGCGGATTGGACCCCGAGATCGTGGCCCTGCTTAATGAGCACGGCTTTCGGGTCCTGTCGCTTTCCGAACAAGAAGAATCCTTTGCTGTTGTCACTAGGACGCTTGATTTCTTGGACATGGAATATGATTCAGAGCCCCATATCTTCTGGGCTGCCGATAGGACCGAGTTAAAAAATATCAGGTTAGAGATCCCCGGGATAATATTCCGGGACCATGAGGCCCGGGATATCTTCGCCACCCATATAAATATCCCGGAGGAAATAACCGGTTTTTTACATGGTAAGGGTTACAAAACCCTGTTCTTGCCCTTTCCCTGATCTTCTGACAATCCCGGTTATCAGCTCAACCCGCCGGACGCGTCAAAGATTGTTTGAAAATAGATCGGGATACCCTGTATACTGTTTTATTAATAAACGATTCTTTGTGGATATGCCCCCCGGAAGGGGACATATACCGGAGTGTTGTGATGCAATCTGAGGCCAGTATTTATAAGCGGCCCCTTTCTTATAACACCAACTGCATTTCTGTGCTTTATCTGACTAGACCCAAAAAAATACTCAAGACTATTGCTTGAATGATCCAGCCGATAATACAGACACCAAAGGCACGGAAAGTGCTCTTATAGTCAAGCGCCTGTCTCACGGCAATAATCATAGCTACAAACATCCATATCGCGGCCACTAAAAATACAATCCATGCCAAGCCGGGGATGATCCCCAGGATTCTTATCAGGCCCGGCGAACTTGAAAAGCCTATAGTCCTGAGCAATTCGCCATAATCAGCATGGGTCTCGGGAGTAGGCAATAATCTAGTCCCTATGATGTAGGTAAGATATGCCCAGATGAACCATCCTATAAGAGCGGAAATCGTTCCGGTCAAAATAGCAAGGATTCCCGCTTCCGTAGTAATCCCTATGCCGGCTGCTACACTTGATAGGATTACCACCCACATGGATTGAGCAAAAGCTGTCTTATCGGCCTCTACCTCTTCGTATAGGTCAATATCCAGTTTTGCCGCTCTGATAATACGATTTAAAAAGTAGTTCATGGTAGGTCCCTTTCCATGGAGTTAGAGATTGTGATGTTGCATCCTTACCGGCGTCATTTTGAAGAAATTCTTCCGGGATATGTTAATGAATCTCTTCTTCTTTGCTGGGTTTATATCTTTCCACGCCGTCCAGAATTGATTCCAGATTGGAAATCAACTCTTTAAGGCCTTGGTGAATTTTATCATCCATAAAAGCCGATGTCATAAGTCCATTGGCCAGTTCTTGCGAGAAATCGATATTAAAGTATAACCTTCCTTCATCATATATACCTATAATAATCCTTTCTCTGAAGCTGATACTGTTGAAAAAATCTTCAATCATTTTTTCTTTTTCAATCATTGGATTCCTTCTTTCCCTTGATAATCCCCAAGCAGGGGCCTCTGTTTCAGTGATATTCCCCTATTTCAGGCCATATTCAGAGCTTGATTTCCCCATTCCTCAGCTTTTCCACAAACTCCTCCTTCATCTCTCTAATCAAGCACTGTTCCGGGGTTTCTCCCTCTTCCACCGCTCCTCCTGGAAATTCCCATTTATGCGCGAGCGGGTCACCCTGTTTTCGTTTTGCTATCAATATTCGATTGTTTTCAATAACAATGGCAGCCGTGACTCTGTTCAAATCAGCCATTTCTTAATCCCCATCGGCCTTAGCGTTCTCCGGGACTTTGCGGTGAGCATGGAGTCCCTTTCCAGCTATGCCCCGGTTGGAAGGGTGTTTCTTGAGCATGCGTTTTTGAGGTTCTGTACACCTTTAGATTTAGTCCAGGGCACGGCAAATCAAAGTTCTCGTTCCAGGTTAATGATTTTGGAAGGGCTAAATTGGTTCGCACTAAAGAATTGTATCAGTTTGGAATCATGCCAGTCCACCAAGGTGTGTATTTTTTGCGCGCCGATTTTTCCCAGATGATCCACAAATTCGTTGATCAATTGCTTGCCGATACCCTTTTGCTGGTAATCGGGATCAACGCCGATGGTATCCAGGGTCGCTTCTTCGTGTAAAATGCCGTATTCCCCCATATAGAGCTCGCCCATTACAAACCCTACCACTCTTCCATCTGCTTCCTCCGCCACCAGCGATACGGGTAAATAATCCTTGGACTTAAAGAGCTTTTTAAACCTCAATTCATAGTACTCCGGTCGGGAAGCCTTGAGCACTTTTTCGTCAATCCTGACCACAGCATCAAAATCGTCCTCTTTCATGAGTCTGATATTAATGGCTCTCTCGTTCATGGGGCCTCCTATCTATAATTTGAAACATAATTATGTCCCTTGAAATGCCATAGGCAAAGGTAGAAGGTGAATGGCACCTTGTATTAATAGACCAATATCCCACGGATTTTTTTTTGATGTCAAGGCCTAAACGTTCAAGAAGGTTTTTTACAATATTATCATTCTTCGTTGGCTTTTAGTTATCAGCAAAGAGCAATGAGTTATGAGCAATGAGTAATTAACAATGAGCTTAATCCCTAATCCCTAATCCTTAATCCCTCTATTGCCTATGAGCTATCAGCTATGAGCTAATTTGCGTTTTGCTCTATGCACTCGAAGCCTCGAATCCTTCTCATTAACCGGATTAACCATCAATATTCTGTTTGACATAGAAGCGGGAGTTCTTCTATACTTTCAAGAAAAACAGGAGGTCTCTTATTCTCTCAACCCATTTGGAAAGACTCAATAAGAGATTGGGCGGTTAACTCAGCGGGAGAGTGCCATCCTCACACGGTGGAAGTCGTGGGTTCAAATCCCACACCGCCCACCAGTCTCCGTTCGAAACGAAGTTGAGAGAGGAGACTGCCACGGCGGAATTAATAAACGAAGCCGGGCCAATCGTGCTATCAAGTAAATGTTTCGAACTACGCCTGGGCAGGCCATATAAAAACTCAAACTCTAACCTAATAAAACAATATGGAAAATTATTACTATGTTTATATCCTTAAAAGCGAACAAGACCAATCTAGGCATTATACAGGATTAACTCAAGATCTCGATAAAAGACTCAAGGCACACAATAATGGAAAGGTGCCACATAGCAGAAAATATCGACCGTGGTATATCGAAACAGCTATTGCGTTCCGCTCTAGTGAAAAAGCACTTGCATTTGAAAAGTATCTAAAAACTCACTCAGGAAGAGCCTTCAGCTCAAGACATTTTTAATAATAATATTTTGTCCTGATAAATGGCTTGATCAGCTGGAATCAAGGTCGCGGCCAGCCTGATGCTGGTACTTTCCATAGGCGGGTAAAGCAATCCCTTTTAGGGCTTGTGTGCCTCTGGCACATTCAAATCCCACACCGCCCACCATATTGAAATTACTACCTTATATGTGGCATAAACAAAAATGGCAGGGTCAATGACCCTGCCATTAATTGTCAAGTTCTTTTCTCATTCCGTAGGAACCAATGATACCTGGTGACGGATCATTTAATTTTTTATACGACTAATGTTTACGCAAGATTTCTATCTACAACAATACCTATTATGGTTCTACACAAATAAAATTAGCAGCATCATCAATGTCACCCTTGCCTTTGTATTCGGCGATATGCGGATAGGGGCAAATCAGGCGCGTCATCGGTTCTTCATTGGGAGGTTGGCTTGCTATAATGCTGTCCGGTGCTTTCCCTTCGGAAGCCCATTGGTCTATTACGGAAAGCATATCAATTACACTGGGCGCATTGCCGCCGCCACAGTGACCCATGCCGGGGACCATGAAGAGCCGAACTGAATCCGCCGCTTTCTCCGGATCCATATTCGCAGTCATGGATTTGCAAAATTTGACGGTGTTGGATGCCGGAATGAGCCCATCAGCCCAGCCATGCGAGAGCAGGAGTTTTCCGCCGCCTTGGAAGAACCGGGAAAGCCCGTCGGTCGGGACATCGAGGATATCGCTCGCAGCCTTAAATGTCGCCTTGAGGTCTTGGTCGTAGTCGTAGGATTCATAATCCCATTGCGGATCGCCAAATACAATATCGCGGAAGTAGGAAGTCGCCACTGGAAATGGCTCGTTCCCTCCGATCAGCGCTATTAATTGCTGTTCGCTGCCAGGCGGAAATCCGACAAAAATCTGTTCCCCGGTGCGTGGATTTTTCGCACCGGCATAGATATCGCGCAGCGCTGCAACCTGCGGAGCTGTCAGGCAATCATCCCGATCCCCTTCCTTGCATTGAATAATGCCGGGATCAAAGCTGCACCGCTCCGGATCGCCGACAATTCCATCCTTCAAGCCGTCCGTTTCATCACATTGATCGATATACGCCTTGTTCGCGGCTATAATGTCGGCCATAGTAAGCCTGTGGGCATCGTCTTTTGATGTAACATAGCCGGTCCACAATGAGCCTATCATCAGCCCCACCATCGGATTGGCTGGTGCCATCGAGGATATCCCGTCATAGTCTTCAGGATATCGATAGGCTTCCATGAGGCCCTGCCGTCCGCCGGTCGAGCAGCTAACCCAGAGTGAAAGCCGCTCCTTCTTTCCGTAATATTCCTCGATTATATTTTTTGCTTTTACCGTCATTTCATGAACCGCCCGATATCCAAAATCGATGAGTTTCTCTCTGTGACCGATAGCGAATTCGGCATCCATGCCGCTTCCAACATGACCCGTATCCGTCGCCACTGTCGCGTAGCCCCTCGACAAGGGTTCCGCGAGGGCGGAATAGCTGATGCTGCCGGCCCATACTCCGTTACCAATGCCGACAAGCTTGCCATTCCAGTTTTCGGCAGGCATCCAGACCTCAATTCTGATATCGGAATCAGGGGTTGGAGTAAGTGTGGCGGTTACACGACAAAAAGCAGGGGCATTTTTAAAAACCGTAAGTCCACCGAGCCCGCTCATTGGAGGCCCGCCACCCATAGGTGGCGTGAACTGGCCAGCCTCAACAAGAGATGCTGAAGTGACCTTTGCATCCGGTAACTCAAGCGATGTGAGACTCTCACAAGGGGCTGCCGCAGCCGGTAAAGCAAATAACACAAGACAAATAACCGCAGTTGAGATGATCCTTATATATTTATTTAACATATCCGACTCCTTATTTTGTCAAAGGCCTGGTAAATCCCTCCGCCTCAAGCCAGTTGTAAAAGAGCTCGATCCAGTGATCGCTGCTTTTGCCGTTTTTTAACATGCCGAAACCGTGACTGCCGCCGCTAAAAATATGAACTTCAGGCTTATGGCCGGCAGCTTTCAGAGCATCATAAAACCTCATGGCTGAAGGACCGGCAATGAAGTCGTCCTGCGCCCAAGCGAGAAAAACCGGCGGCAGGTCGGCGGGAATATCAGGCATTACGCCAAAGGGGCCTCCGTAGATCGGGGCCGCGAAATTGGGCCGACTCGCTGCGTCTTTCTGGAGCAATGTTCCGGTTGTTACCATTGCTCCGGCTGAGAATCCCATAAAACCAACCCTGTTCGGGTCGATTCCCCACTCGGCCGCATGCTCGCGAACTACTTTGAGGGCCTGAATCCCATCCGCGATACCATACTTGCCGGTTTCATCCATATTCATTCTGGGCCCGCCGCCGGAAGCGACCCGACTTGGAGGTTTGGGCGATACAGCTCCTTGTTTGGCTTTTCCAGGTGCCGCTGCTTTAGGGCCCGCAGCAGGCGCTCCGAAGCTGAATCCGGGGGGTGTTTCGGCTACTCTGTACTTAAGCACAAACGCCGCGATTCCCTTTTCCTGGAGCCAGCGTGCGACATGATGACCTTCGTGATCGATCGACAGGAGTATGAAGGCCCCTCCTGGAGCAATAATTACCCCGGTTCCTGCAGCCTTTGATTTATCCGGAAGGTAAAGAGTCAAAGTCGGTTTAACCACGTTGTATACAATATTTCCCGGCCCACCCTTTTCCACCCTTTCCTGCTGTTTCCAGTCCTCCGAACCCGGAGCGACCCCGGACCAGATGTTTAGCGTTTGTGCGCCCACGCTGCATGCCATAAGAATCGTGAAACCAATTACGCCTGCGATATAGATTTTCATCTGCCACATATGGTCATCTCCCCTGAAAAAAATGTTGAGTAAGTAAGGTGTGTGAGTTGCTTCATAAGAAGTCCTTTTTGGTCAATGAAATATATGGATTTCTCTTTTGTTTGTCAAAAATAAGCCAATAATAGGATATTTTCGTAAGAGCAAATGGGTTAAAAGTTATAACTACCTGCCATAATCATACATTTTTACTGGCCCGCATCCTGCTCGTTTGCAGAGGAGGAATGAGATCTCCCGGCATCTCCGCATGATTGCCGCACAATCAGGGTTGGCTGAACGAGAATATCGCGCGGAGGGAATGTCGGATTTTCTATGCGCTCGAGCATTACCTGCATGGCGATGGTTCCGATGTCCACGCATGGTTGGTGAATAGTAGTCAGAGAAGGGCGCAGCAGTTCCGCATACCGGACGTCGTCAAAACCGGCTACCCGGATTTTTTGCGGAACGGGACATCCCAGTGCGTCGAGCGTCCGCATTAAATTTGCAGCCGTCAGGTCATTGGCGCAAATGATGGCTGTCGCTCCGTCGCCTACAATCCTCTGAACAAATTTCTCGTCGGCAGGATCGCCACTGTGAATCCATTGCGGATCAGGCGAAATCCCACTGTTTAGCAGAGCCTCACGATATCCGGCGATGCGCAGCATTACTGTCGGAGCGGAGTCCGGTCGTGATAGGAAGTCGATCCGCCTGCATCCAAGCTTTATTAAATGGTTCGCGATAAGGAAGCCCGCCAGGCGATTATCAATGCCGACGAGGTCGAAACGGCTCCGCTGCGGGAAAGCCAGCAAGACAATTGGAATCCCTGCAGCTTCCATGGCGGCAATGACGGATAGATTGACCCGATCCTTGTCTTCTGTTAACTCCAGAGGTGCGAAAAACACCCCGGCCACCATCTGTCGGATATAGCTGTCGCAGACCTGTTCTATCAATCCCGGATCTGCATCACCGCGCTTACCGCCAAAATCGCCCCACAGAAGGGTATGGTGATGTCTCTGGGCAAGGCGAGCCAGTTGGCCGCAAATAGGCTCAAAAATCTCGGTGCTTCCGAGCCCGGGTATCAATAGCCCAAAGCTACACGATTCGATCGGCTTCCGAGCTTTACGTATATAAGTACCCGAACCGACTCTGCGTTCAACCAATCCCAAATTTTGGAGATCACGCAATGCACGGGCAACTGTGGGGCGTGATGAGGCGAATTGCTTAACCAATTCGGCTTCAGAAGGAAGACGATCCCCGTCTTTGAGCCTTCCTGACTCAATATCCGCCAGAACATGCTCAAAAACCTGGCGATGTTTGGTTCTTCGCGATTCCGGTTTCTCCTGCTCCGTGGGTGGTTTAATTCGGTGCTCGATCATTGATCCTCCTTTATGAAATCTGATATTACAAATTCGATTGAGAAAATGTCAATACAACTTTTTCTCTCCTAGGCCACCAGATGAAATTGGAACCCATTGCAGATAACATATTGGCCGTAACTGCATGTTTATAAATGATATATGTCTGTTAGATCATCTGAGAAGACCGGATAAAACACTCAATTTGGCAGAAAATCCACAGAAATGCCTGGTTCTTTTTATTGACATTAATCTGCCATTTATAGCAAAAATGATCTGACATTATACCGAAGGTGGCGATAATGAATCCTTTAATTTTCGTGGGAATCGGAGAAGTACTGTTCGATGTCTTCGAAGACGGAACCGAGACATTGGGAGGAGCTCCTCTGAACTTTGCCGTCCATGTGCATCAGCTGGCCAGCCAGCTCGGAGTCGGCCATGGAATTATCGTAAGTTGTATCAACTCTGATCGTAGGGGATACAAAATCATTGATTCCCTTCACAGACGTCGAATGTCGACCCGTTACGTCGGAAAGGACTCCCGTCACCCGACCGGTTTGGTATCTGTCTTCATGCAAAATGGGGAACCCGGCTATCAGATAGAGGCTGAAGCAGCATGGGATTACATGACCGACAAGCATTCGCTCAAGGAATTGGCCGGTCAGTGTTCGGCCATATGCTTTGGCAGCCTGGCGCAACGGTGCAGTGTATCCCGCAGTACGATCCGAAGCTTCCTGCATAACGCTCCTCCGCAGGCAATCCGCCTCTACGATGTCAATCTGAGGCAAAACACATTGACGGGTGAGGTCGGATATTCCCCGGAAATTGTTGATTATAGCTGTCAGGCGGCCACAATCATTAAGGCAAACCAGTCCGAACTGTTTGCGATTTTTGATCTGTTGGGGATCGCCTGTCCTGCCGATCAAGCTCTTGATGGGATCAGGCGCAGAATGGAAGCGCTCCTCACACGATTTCCCGCTCAGGCAATTGTTGTCACCAGAGGAGGCGAGGGAACCCTTGTCTTAAATCGCAACGGAGAATTTTATCTGACAGCACCCATCCCGACTGAGGGAATGCCTCATCCCGTAGGCGCGGGAGACGCTTGCTCTGCAGGAATCCTATTCGGGATCACTCTTGGCTGGAACATTCATACCACGATGGAACTGGCAAACCGAATGGGAGCTGAAGTCGCAGCCCATCCATCGGCCACTCCGCCGCTGTCCAACGGCACATTGAATTTTGCACGCGCGCAATTGCTCAATAACGAAACCGGGAAAACCAGTCTCCCAGCTCCAACCGACGCCACGGACTGAACAAGGTTATCAATTATTGCGTTCGCCTGGCGTCGGACATAAGGTCCAGGATTCCATTGACGATGGCGTTTTCCGCATATCCGGGCTTACATCGAGACGATAGCACCTCAAAAGTGAGATAGCCGAAGGCCGCGTCATTCGGTATGTATCCGGAATTGGCCATTCCGTTTGTCAGCGTGACCATCATAGTTCTGGCAAATGGAGATTCTTTTTTCAGTCTCTGGGCAATCAGGTTGAACACCTCAGCATCGACAATTCCCAACGCGATGTCGTCGATCAACAGAAGCCCCAAACGGAGTTCGACCGGGTCCCCGTCTTTGTAGGTTCCCTCGAATCCTGCGCGGCCTTCGTTTGTCCTGTCCCGACCGGGGAAGCTGACCATTTTCTGGCTTCCGAATATTTTTCCGCTGTTCGACATGCGTTCCATACCCCGCATTACGTGCATGACCTCTTCACCCAGAAACTGGCCCATGGAAAGGATCATCTGCTTTTGCTGGTTCATCAACTTGATCACTGTGGGATCCTGCTTGTTCAAACCCTGCCCTCCGGGAGGCATTGCATTACTGATATCGATCCCGCGTTTTGCGTAATCCTTGATCCTTATTTCCCGGAGATCATAGGTCTGCTGGAAATAGATCGGATTCTGGTCCCCACAGGCACCTGTGGACCACACGGCTACGATCTTGCCGTCAAAAGAATCCTCGATGTACCTGGAGGCGGCGCCCGGCGCATCCGCGCTGATTCTATCCAATTGACCCACAGTCACTGCATGCATTGAATAGTTGTAATATACCGCAATCGGCTCGCCATTGATCGACTCGAACTTTACCACCGCTACGGTTTTATCCGATGGACCGTCATAATTAGGTCCCTCCCACCAGCGCCTCGTCCTGGGATCGATGATGTTACGATTGACGTTCAGGTAGGAAACACCTGTCCCGTAGCCTATGCGCGCGGGCTGGAGTTTTTCCTTTGCCATTTTTACGGACCTGAATATGTTTTCATCGTAATCGCTCCCCGGCCGCATGACTCCGCTATGGGTGTGGGTCGCAGTCAGCAACACATTTTGGGCCGGGATACCGAGCTCTTTTTCAATTCTCTGTGTCACATTTTTCCAGGCCTGCTCAAAAATCATGCCGGTATCAACCGTAACAAGGGCTGCGCTCGTAATACCGTTTTCCACGACGATCGCCCTGGAGTAGAGCCGGTCCAGGATTCCATCGATGCTTTTAGGCAGTTCACTTTCGTCAGGAGTGACATCGACTTTGGCCGCACCTGCCTTGAAATTAAAAGTAGTGGTTTGAGCTGATACGCCAAAGGTGAATATGGTGATAAGAATTGTCAGAATAACGATCATGGGTGTCTTCATTTCCAACTCCATTTTTTTTAAACGACAATTAATGCTAGTGACAACCTGCTTTAATAATCGTCAATGAATAGCCGTCACCCCGGCGAAAGCCGGGGTCCAGATAGCGTTGAGAATACTGGATTCCGGCTTTCGCCGGAATGACAGAAAAGATTATTTATTATATCGGATACTTATGAAATCAAACACTAGTATATTATAGCTGGCGTCAGAGACTATCTGAGCGCTTTTTGTATCGCCTCTTCAACTATCTTTGTCATTATCTTATACCCTTCGGCATTTGGGTGGATGCCATCAATGGAACAGTTTTCCTTTAACCAGCCCTTTTCGTCCACCAGTGCACTGAAGTAATCCACATAGATTGCATTCACCTTTGAAGCATAGTCCTTCATCCATGCATTCAGCTTCAGGATGTCTTCAGGCGGATGGGTAGCTGTAACCGGAATTTTCATGTAGGGATTTACCTTGCCACTGGCCTGCTGCTTTATAAAGGTATAATCGCTGATCGGTAGAATTGAGCAGAGTATGACCTTGATGCCGTGATGCTGGGCAAGTTCGGTCATGGCCATTATGTTATGCTCCACCATTTCCGCTGTCGCAGGCCCCGTGTTTTGAGAAATGTCGTTGATCCCGGCCAGGACTACCATAACCGCAGGTTTAAGATCGATCACATCGGGATACATGCGGACCAGCATCTGGGGCGTAGTCTGCCCGCTGATGCCGCGGTTAACGTAAGGCTTACCGGGGAAGTACTCGGCGAGTCTCCAGAAGTCCGTAATGGAGTCTCCCATAAATAATACTCGTTTCGGATCGGGAGCCTGCTTCTTCAGCTCCTGGTTTTCCGCCCGGTATCGACCGAGCTGATTCCAGTCCAGCATCTGATCTGCAAGACTCCTGGCAACGATTGCCAGGCAACAATTGGATTGGGGCGGATTGAACTCTTCGACCAGTTGACATTGTGCCGGAACGCTGATCAGCATTCCGGCCAGGAGAAGTGCTGCGATTTTATAGTACATTTTCTGAGTCCTTTCATATCGGAGGCAAAGCCTCGGAGCGCGCAGGCGTGCCTGCGCATTCATTACTGTTTGAAAGTCACGATTACATAGGCGACTTCGAGGGCAGCTTACTGCCGCCCCGCTCAAATAAAACAATCTAGTGTCAAACTGACCAAATAATTAGGTAATGTATAGTCGTCACCCCGGCGAAAGCCGGGGTCCAGAAAACATTAAAAATACTGGATTCCGGCTTTCGCCGGAATGACAGAAAAGATTGTTTACAATATAGTATCCCTATGCAATCAAACACTAGGATTCTGTTGACCTGTATTCACTGGAATCCAGCTGTGCCAGGCGGTCCCGGGCAGGGTTATATATCCAGTTCAGAAGCAACCCCGCGAAAAGGAGGACTGCAAAAATTGTCGCAAGGACAAAGCCGTATTTGGGATGACCGAATGCGTCGCTGACAGCCCCCATGGCCAATGGTCCGACAGCGGCAGCGGCGCAGGTGAAAAACAGGATCACACCGGCGACGGCGCCATGCTCCGTTTTCGGAAAGCAGCTGATGCCCTTGGAGTTAAGTGTCGGATAGATCATGGACATGAAGAGCCCCGACAGCGGCAGCAGCCAAATGGCGTACGACAGACCGCCGGCAATCGCGCCGGCAAAACAAATAAGAATCGCCAGGCTGAATAGGGCCATTACGGACGTCCAACTGTAACGCGCGAGTATCCACGCCCCCAGGAAACGGCCGACAGCACGCAGGATGAAGAATACGGAGATGGCGTATGCGGCCATAAAGGCAAAAGAGCCCGTATAGCCCGTCAGGAGTGTCGGCATCCAGACGTACACCGCGCACTCCGCTGCGACATAAAGAAATATCCCCAGAGAAAATCCCAATGCGTAGGGATCCTTCATCATGCCCAGCGTGCGCTTGAAGTTGATCGGCTCATCCATTGTCTTCACGGTCTTTGGATATTTCACCAGCGAGGCTGTTACGATCAGCAGAACGCAGATTGTTCCCGCGATTATGTACAGCCATTTCCAGGAGAATCCGCCCGAAAGGAGCCTTGTCACTATTGCGGGTCCGATTATCGCTCCTACACCGAAGAAACCTTCAACAGTGTTCATGGTAGCGGTATGCTCCGAAGTGGAAAGCGATATATCGCCGACAAGCGCCAGAGCTCCCGTCTTGAAAATCCCGATCGCCGCTCCGGAGACAACAAGCAGCGCAAGGAAAAACAGAAAGGTGTTCCCCACCGCAAAAAGGTAGGAGTTCAGCGCGAAAAGAACGAGCCCGAGAATGATGGTTTTCTTGCGGCCGAGCTTATCGGCCAGATACCCGAGGGAAATTGCCGCCAGCGCAATCGCTATCATATTGGCATAGTGGAAGGCCCCTGCAGCCGTCATGCTCAGATCGAATTCCTTGATGACCTCAGGGATGATGATGCCTACGGAATCGGTGGTCATGGCAAACATCATGAACATCAGAAATGTGAGCCACTTGATTGCAGTCAGATTGTGTTTTGGGTAGGTTGGTAAGCTCATGAGAATACCTCTTCAGGATTCAGAGATGTGATCGGAAGCATCAGAATACCCTGATCCACCATCAAGGTTTCATCTGTCCCGCCCTGGCGGGATTGCCTTCGTTCTCTACTCCTTGCGGTTTATAAAAAAGGCGCATGGCACAGGGCTCAAGGCGCAAGGAAAACACTTCAAAACTATAAATACTCTATCTTCTCTTCCAGGTCTGAGCCTGTGATGGAGGCGCTCGGAACAGATAAGTCCGCGTGCAGCTTTATCCAGTGTTCCCGATTCTTCCACTGGATCTCTATCCGGTTTTCTGTCGGCGCCTCTACATGGAATTCGCCTCCGAATGCTGGGTGAGTATTCCGGAGGCGAATCAGTTCAATATGTTTTTGTACCAACGGCCGTCTGAGTGCGGTTTCGATTTCCGCAATTGTGTAATAGTGCCGGTTGATGTCGCGTCCTACTCCGGTGCGGCCAAGAAGCTCCATATCGTTCGTGCCTCCCAAAAGACCGACATAATAGACCTGCGGGATCCCGGGGGCGAAGAACTGAAGGGCCCGGGCAATCAGGTACTCGGCTTCCCTGCCCCCCAGGGCATCCAGAAAAGTGCAGTTCACCTGGTAAAGATCCAAGTTGCTGGCGGCGGCCCCGGTTGCCTTTCTGCTCTGTCCCCCGCTTCGCTTGTGGATCATCTCCACGAGGCTGTCGATTTCTACAGGCGAAAGGAGGCCCGGCTCACCGCTCTCATCAGCGCCCGCATCGATGACCCCGATGCCGTCGTGCGTGTCCAGGACGGTCACAGCATTTCGCGGACTGATGGAAAGCCATCGCTCCAGCGGACGGGAGTCGCGATTAAAAAGCGCGTGCAGCACCAGCGGCGGCAGTGCAAAATCGTAAACCCAGTCAACCTGGCGGGCGATTTCGACCTGCTTCAGATAATGGCTATGAATTTCGACCAGGACCTCAATGCCGAATGTATGGGCTTTTCCCGTCAGTTCGGCAATAAAGTCAAAGGTTTCCGGGATCATGAAACAGCTGGTTCCGGGTCTTTTGATTGCATACCCGACGGCGTCTAGCCGTATCATCTTTATACCCGCGGCCTGAAACTTCCGAAGGATCGAATCAAGATAGGCTTCCGCCTGAGGGTGGCGGACGTCAATATCCACCTGTTCAGGATTGAATGTAGTCCAAAATAATTTCTTTTCGCCTGAGGCCAGTTCGACAGGACTGAAAGGAAGTGTAGGGCGTGGACGATAGATACTAAGGATATCCGATTCCCGCGCGCCCTGCGGGAAAATCCGGTCGAATGTGAGGAACATGCCCGCGTACTGCGAAGCCGGCCCCTTCTTCGAGAAATCAAGGAATTGTGGGGATGAAGAGGACATGTGGTTCACAATAAGATCAGCGACCAGCTCAACAGTGCCGGACAATGCACGCACATCCTCCCAGGTACCCAGGCGCGCGTCCGCCTGAGCATGGTCGATCGGGTCAAATCCGGCATCGGCGCCGTCAATAGGGGTAAAAAAGGGCAACAGGTGCGCTCCGCCGAAGACTCCGGCCAGCGGCCCCTTTAACAGTTGATTTAATAGAGCGAAACCTCCGCCGGAAAGGCGGTCGACATAGGTAATCAACTGGACCTGGTTTTTCATGGTTTTCCCTTTCCCTCGGTTGCGCATTCCGGAGAATAATCGGCATGTATCCGGAAATATTTTTCATTTTGGCAACAAATTGAATATTACATATTTACATTACAATCACTACCAGAATGTATTTACTAATGTCAATGCATTTTCTTTTATAGTTAACCCCTATTGTTTTAATATAATGATTTCAAGTGAATACACGGTAAATCCCATAGTGTTTAATTGAAAGTTTTTTGACAAATATTCCATGATGCACAATCATGGTCTTATAAGTTGTTATTACAAATGCACAATATCTGTAATATTTACATCCTTGACAATTAACATTCCAGGAAGTAATATTGCCATCCAGTTTTGAATCCCTTAAAATCATGCAATGCGTTGTAGATTGAGTTGTGAGGAATAATCCGGCACACGCGCTTGACTGCCAATAAATCAACCAAAAAGGGAGGCCAACATGTTAGTTCGTAATTTATGCCGCAATTGCACTCTTTTGATCATGATATTCTTGTTAACCGCGCTGATATTGGTACAGGATGCGGTTTGCGCCGAACCTGCCAAAATCGAGAGCGGTTTGATTCAAGGTACGGTTGAAGATGGTCTCTCCGTGTATCGGGGCATCCCCTATGCTGCTCCGCCCATTGGAGACCTTCGCTGGCGGGCGCCCCTGCCTGCACCGAAATGGGATGGAGTGCGAGCGGCCATTGAGTTCGGCCGGGCATGCATACAGTCCAATCCGGCAATTGCGAACCTGCCAGCGCCGAGCGAGGACTGCCTGTATCTCAATGTCTGGACACCGGCCAGGAGCAATAAAGACCGGTTGGCTGTTATGGTCTGGATTCATGGCGGCGGTTTTATTGCGGGCGCTACTGCGGAACAACTGTACCATGGCGAGAATCTGGCAAAAAAGGGAGTTGTCGTAGTTTCAATCGGCTACCGGCTCGGAGCCTTTGGTTTTCTGGCACATCCTGCTTTGAGCGCTGAAAACGAAAGGCATGTATCGGGCAACTACGGTCTGCTTGATATGATTGCAGCTCTCAAGTGGGTAAAGAGGAACATTTCCGCCTTCGGCGGTGATCCCGGGCGAGTAACCATATTCGGCGAGTCTGCCGGAGGCATTGCCGTGAGTATGCTCTGCGCTTCGCCCCTTGCCAAGGGCCTGTTTCACGGAGCAATCTCCCAGAGCGGCGGCTCTTTCGGACCGATCCGCAGCGGGGGAGGACCCGGTGAGAACGTGCAGTCACTGGCTGATGCCGAGCGGGCAGGCGAGAAGTGGGCGCTTAAAGCAGGCGCTTCCAGCGCGGCGGATCTGCGCAAGCTTCCGCCCGACAAACTGATGACTTCAATGCCGGGCGAGGGTGTGGCCTGGCCTGTGATGGACGGGTGGGTTATTCCTGATGACCAATACAAACTCTACCAGGCCGGAAAATACAATGATACCCCGATTCTGGTGGGCTATAACTCAGACGAGGGAGCCACTTTCCCGGGCGCGCGCACGCCCGAGGCCCACATTGAGAGTGTGCGTCAGCGTTACGACAATTTCGCCGAAAGGCTCCTTACGCTCTATCCTGCCGGAGAAGGGACCCTGGCGAAGACAGCACGCGATCTGATACGCGACACAGCTTTTGGCTGGCATACATGGACATGGGTCCGCCTGCAATCGATGACCGGCAAATCCAAAACCTTCCTCTACTATTTTGACCATCATCCGGAGTATCCCGCCGATTCTCCCAAGGCCGGCTTCGGCGCGGCACACAGCGATGAAATGCCACTTGTCTTTCAGCAGTTCGGACTGCCCGGCCGTCCGCAGGCGACAGATTCAGATCGGGCTATGTCGGATATTATCACCACCTACTGGACCAACTTTGCCAAGAGCGGAGACCCCAATGGCCATAGTCTGCCCGATTGGCCGGCCTACAGCAATGAAAAACCTCAGACCATGTACTTTCTCTATGACAAAGCGTATGCGGGCCCGGTGGTTCACGAGGAGGGGCTCAGGGAACTCGACGCCTACTTCGAGTGGCGCCGCACGGAAGAATCTCCGGCCAGTGGCGTTCCGGGAAAGTAATCTATGATGTGATCGCTGATTTTTTTGACCGCAACCTCCGGCGATGACGCGATCTAGCGAGATCTACGGAGGAAATATAAACAGAGATTTGAAGAGATGTTTCATCGATCATCAGCAACCATTTTAAAAAGGAGGGAATTATGAAAATATCGAGAAGATCCTTTCTCAAAGCTGCCGCAACAGGAATTGGCTCAGCTACGCTGGCCGGGCTTGGTGCAGTTAAAGCCGGAGCAACTCAATCTGATCAGATTAAGAAGTGGGATTATGAAGCCGAAGTCGTCGTTCTTGGCATAGGCGGCGCCGGTCTCATGACCGCCATAACCGCCCGGGATCAGGGTGCGGATGTTCTCATACTGGAAAAGGCATCGGAAGTCCATGCCGGAGGCAACACGCGAGTCAGCGGGCAGGGCTACTGGTGCCCTTCCGATTTCAACAAAAGCGTCGAGTATCAAAAGGCAATGAGCGATGGCTATCCAATTCCGGACGACATCACGGAAGTCTTTCACAAACACTCCATTCATGTAACGGAATGGCTCACTGAAATGGGTGCGGATATGAAGACGATACCGACGCCGGGAGAATACCCGGAATTCCCGGGCGGCGCCGGAAATGTCTGCTGGTCCAAGCTTGGCAACGGATATCAACGCCTATGGCTTCTGCTCATGGAAAACGCTCATAAGAGAAATGTCCGGGTTCAGTATGAAACGCCTGCGATGGAATTAATAAGGGACGTCAAAACCGGAGAGGTCAGGGGCGTGGTCGCAGAAAACCACGGAAAGAAAGTCTATGTGAAGGCGAAGAAAGCGGTGGTTCTGTGCACGGGAGGTTTTGAAAACAACCAGGAGATGATCCGCGATTACCTCGGCATGCCATGCGGGTATCCGAAGGGCAGTCCCTACAACACCGGGGACGGAATCCGGATGGCCATGGCCATCGGCGCGGATCTCTGGCACATGGACAACCAGGCAGGCCCTGACTTTAATTTTAGGATCCCCGGCAAGGACTGGGCCTTCGGCTACTCCTTCTCTCCTCCGGGGAACGGCTGGATCTGGACCGCGAAGGACGCCACCAGATTTACCAACGAAGCCTACTTCACGAAACACGGAAAAATACCTTTTCACGGCATTTATATCCATGTCCCCACACCGCTGCCCGTTCACTGTGTCTTTGATGAGACCATGAGAAAGAGCGGGCCGCTTTATCCGCCTGAATATTTCTTCTGTTGGTTCTCAACGATCGAACAGTACAAGTGGAGTCAAGACAACAGCGTGGAAATCGAAAAAGGCTGGATTGTAAAGGCCGATACCCTGAAAGAACTGGCTTCGAAGATAGGCAAGGATCCGGACACGCTCGAAAAGACCATGAGCACCTGGAATAAATCATGTGCGGAAGGAAATGATTCGGAATTCGGCCGGGATGCAAAAAAGATGGCGCCGATTCAGACACCGCCCTATTACGCCGCGGAGTTCGTCCCGGCATTCACCAACACCCAGGGAGGCCCTCGCCGCAACAGCAACTCCCAGGTGCTGGATACCAACCGCAAGCCGATTCCACGGCTGTATTCGGCTGGCGAACTTGGATCTATATACAGTTACCACTACCAGGGCGGCGGCAACGTCCTGGAGTGCATTGTCTTTGGCCGCATCGCGGGCGAGCGGGCCGCCGCGGAAAAGCCCTGGGGATAATCAGTGCCCATCCAGAAATAGGCAATTTCTGGATGGAGCTTTCAGCGTTCAGCTCTCAGCAGTCAGTCAAGTCTTTGTTTTTAATGCCTTTAGCTGATAGCTGAATGCTGATAGCTAATAGCGTGAATCCAGAAACATCAGTTTCTGGATGAACACTAATTAGAAAGGATTCAGGCCAATATGATTTTGATAAGAAAATACATCGTTTTGGTTGTTATCCTTCTTGTGCCGTTTCTGGCTTGCTCTCAATCTATTGACACTCAGAAAACCGTCGAAAAGTGGGTATGCACATGGGCTACATCCCAGCAACTGGATGAGGTGGTGTTCCCCCAAATAAAGCTACCTCCTAACTTTAAACTCCCGCCACAGGATACTACACCACCGAAACCCGGCGAACTAGGAAGCAACCCTTCCATATTTTATGTACCTTCTGACCTAAAAGATCGTACCGTAAGAATGGTTGTCCGAACCAGCATAGGCGGCAGTAAGATTCGTGTAAATTTATCCGGTTCATTGAGTCGTCCTCCGGTTAAGGTCGGATTGGCCCACATCGCGGTTTATAAATCCGATGGATCAATCATTCCGGGAACAGACCATGAAATCACCTTTAACGGCAAACCCTCATGCGTGCTTTTACCCGGTGTTCTCCTTCTGAGTGACCCGGTGGATATGGAAGTTTCTCCATTCACTGAACTGGCCGTATCCCTTTATTTTCCGGATGAAACAGGCACGCCTACTGAGCACAGGCTGGGGCTTCACACTGCTTATATCTCCAGAGGAAATACAGCAGGAAATGAAACTATGCCGGATCCTGAAAAAACCTATGCATATTTATGGCTTGCCGGTATCGATGTACTTACAGAGTCAGATGACTTTTCAATTGTTGCCCTGGGTGATTCCATCACAGACGGATTTTCCACAACCCTCGATGCAAACAAACCATGGCCGGCATTGCTTGCGAAACGTTTGAATGCCACCCCCGGGGGAAGACAGATATCTGTCATAAACCAGGGTATTTCCGGAAACCAAGTGCTGCGGGACGGTGCAGGAATCAGCGCCCTTGCCCGTTTCGACCGCGACGTGCTGAGCGTCGCCGGTGTTGAATGGGTCATCCTGCTGGAAGGCATTAATGACATTAATTTTCGCGGATGGAATGACGGCCCTGATGGACTTACAAGCGATGACCTGATTGCAGGCTATAAACAGATAATAGAATGTTCCCACACCCACGGAATAAAGGTAATTGGAGCAACCCTTACTCCTGAGGAGGGTGTTCCTACAATGTCGGAACGGGGCGAAAAGATCAGGCAGACAGTTAATGAATGGATTCGTATAGGCGGTTATTTTGATGCAGTTGTGGATTTTGATGAATTAATTCGGGATCCGTCAAGGCCAATACGCATGAGACCTGAATTTGACCCTGGCGATCACATCCATCCAAATGATGCAGGCAATCAGGCTATGGCGGATGCATTTGATCTGAATATTTTTCGGAATTAAGCCGGTAAGAAGTCACAGAGCAAAATTGAAATTCGGATAAAGGATTTATGTTCGCCAATTACTCGACTTAACCGGCTAACACATTTGCAGAAAGGAAAGCTGATATGTCCCGGCACGATGTTCGCGGCAATCGTTGTCTTATCCTGTTGGTGATTTCTTTTTTGGTAACGACCATATTTGGAGGCATGGCTTTAGCAGCAACAGTGAAAGTTGAAGACGGCCTGCTTGAGGGCACCATCGAAGATGGCCTTGCTGTCTATCGTGGAATTCCCTATGCTGCACCGCCAATCGGCAATCTGCGGTGGCGCCCGCCGCAGCCGATATCAAAATGGCAGGGAGTACGAAAGGCGGATAAGTTTGGCGCTCCACCTATTCAGACAAATCCCGCGCTGGCGAACGTACCCTATACACCAAGTGAAGATTGTCTTTACCTGAATGTCTGGACACCGGCCAAGCAAGCCACGGAACAATTGCCGGTTATGTTTTGGATTCATGGCGGCGGATTTACGGCGGGCGCGACCGCCGAACGTCTGTACCATGGAGAACAATTGGCTAAAAAAGGCGTTGTTGTGGTGACTGTGGGCTACCGTCTTGGTGTGTTTGGCTTTCTGGCACATACCGGCCTGAGCGCTGAAAACGACAAGCATGTATCGGGTAATTATGGTTTGCTGGACATGATTGCAGGTCTCAAATGGGTTCAGAAGAACATCTCCGCATTCGGTGGCGATCCTGCGAGAGTGACCATCTTTGGTGAGTCAGCCGGTGGTGCAGCCGTGAGCATATTGTGCGCCTCGCCACTGGCAAAGGGTCTTTTCCAAGGAGCCATTTCCCAAAGCGGAGGTTTTTTTGCGCCGGTGCGCAGCGGTGTGTTCGGGGGGCCGGGTGAAGGTGTAAATCCGCTTGCCTATGCCGAAAAGATGGGCGAAGCATGGGCTGCAGCGGCAGGCGCTTCAACGGTCACGGAATTGCGGCAGATTGCGGCTGACAAATTGCAGACCTTAAGCTTGCATCAACCCGGGGTGACCGGACCTATTTGTGACAGGTGGGTTATTATGGACGACCAGTATAAGCTCTACCAGACCGGACGCTACAACCATACGCCGATCCTTATAGGCTATAACTCCGATGAGGGTGCCAATTTCGGGGGGCCGAGTATGCCCGAAACTTATCGCGAAAGTGTGCAGAAGCGTTATGGCCCTTTTGTTGAAAAAATTCTTGAGATCTATCCTGCCGGAAGTGCCACTGCTGCCAAAATGGCACGTTATCTTATGCGAGATGTGTCCTTCGGCTGGCCAGACTGGACATGGGCACGACTTCAGGCTAAGACCAGCAAATCGAAGGTCTTTGTTTACTATTTTGATCACCACCCGGTTTATCCTGCAGATTCACCAAAGGCAGGCTTTGGCGCAGCACACAGTGATGAGATGCCCCTTGTCTTTCATCAGTTTGGTCTGCCGGGACGTCCTAAGGCAATTGATGTAGATCTTGCCATGTCAGAAATGATCATGGCCTACTGGACCAACTTTGCCAAACACGGAGATCCCAATGTAGAGGGCCTGCCAGATTGGCCCGTGTTCAGCGAGACAAAACAGCAGGTGATGCATTTTACAAATACCGCCCAGGCAGGACCATTGATGAATGAGGAAGGCTTAAAGGTTCTCGAAAGCTATTTCGAATGGCTGCGCGCTGACAGAAATCAGGCTCCGGACACAACCGGACCTTACAAAGTTGTGATGGAAATGGATCCGTCGCTTCCTGATCACACCATCTTTCGGCCGGAAGATCTTTCGAAAGTAAAAGGAAAATTGCCTGTCGTTGCGGTTGCTCATGGTGCCTGCTATGATATTGGCAATTTTTCATCCAGATATACATACGAGATCGCTTCATATGGATTTCTGGTCGTGGCTAACGGAAAAATCAGCACTGAACTTGAGGAGGCGACGCAAAATTTGGTAGCTGCTCGGCGCCAGGCCGAAGACCAGTCCATGGAAGCTCCGTCCGTCGACCTTGCAACCAAAGTACCGCAGAAGCAGCTTACCAGATGTAAAACGGATAAACTCTTTAATGCCATTGACTGGGCCATCGAGCAGAACGGGAAACCGGGAAGTATCTATCATGACAGGCTTGATACCGGTGCCATTGCCGTAATGGGTGCCTCCTGCGGCGCGCTTCAGGCCCTTGATGCCTCGCTTGATAGCCGCATTAAAACAGTAGTATTTATAAACAGCGGAATCATGAGAACGGGTATTCCGGAAGGAGAAGAGGTAAAAAAGGTAATGGATTTTTTAAATTTACCAGGTCCTGATATCCTTAAAAAACTTCGTACGCCGGTTATCTACCTCATGGGCGGTCCGTCCGACATTGCCTTCGAGAATGCGGAAACAGATTTTACAGAAATCGAGAAGGTGTTTGTATTCAAAGCCAATTTGGACGTCGGGCACGGAGGCACATTCCTTGAACCACACGGTGGCAAGTTCGCCGAAGCGGCAACACAATGGCTTCTGTGGCAGCTCAAGGGTAACAAAAAGGCTGGCGAAATGTTCCTTGGCGACAAATGCGGACTTTGCATTGACCCGGAATGGGAAGTCGAGAGAAAAAACATGGGGCAAATCGGCAATTAAAGCATAAAGGTAAACAATAACGGAAATTTTTAATTTCTTTAAAGAACACTCAAAGCATGTCCTGAACTGACGAGAGTCAGCGGTTAAGTCACTGCTTGTCTTCTATTTCAAATTAGTACAATACAGGAGAAATATTTATAATCGCTTAAACAGGAGGAAATGAATATGTTTCGATGGATCTGCATTCTGATATGTGCATTAAACCTGATAGTGCCAAACATATATGCCCAGAAGTCGCCCACTGGTTCGGGGCCTTGCCCGGTAATTATTGAAGGGGATCCCGGTGTGCCGGGACATACAATCTATCGTCCCGAGAACCTTAGTCCATTCAACCAGGAGAACCCCCTGCCGATTTTTGCATGGGGGAACGGCGCTTGTATGAATTCAAATACATTTTATGCCCCTTTCCTCGCGGAAATCGCATCCCATGGTTTCTTGGTTGTTGCCATCGGCCCATACAGCGAGGAAGGTTCATCTTCGGGTGGTGGCCAGGGTGGCGGCATGATGGGCAGCATGGGCGGGACAAAGTCTGCTCAATTGCTGGAAGCCCTCGACTGGGCGACGGCCGAGAACAAGCGCGAGGACAGCAAGTACTACCAGAAACTGGATCCGTCAAAGTTTGCCGTAGCGGGTCACAGCTGCGGAGGAATGCAGGCATTGGAAGTATCGGCTGATCCACGTATTTCGACAACTCTCGCCATGGACAGCGGCCTTTTTGCAGGAGGTCTGCCGAAAATAGGTCCGCCGAAAACAGGAGCGCCAAAAGAAGGAGCGCCGAAACTAGGAGGGATGAGGATGGCGTTGCCCACAATCGGGAAGGATCACCTCCAAAAATTACACTCGCCTGTTGTGTATATCGATGGCGGAAAGAGTGATATGGCTTATCCAAATGGGGAAGACGACTTCGCAAGGATTGATAAAGTCCCCATTGCCATAGCTCATTTAGATGGTGTGGGCCACGGAGGGACCTATATGCAGCCAAATGGCGGCGAGTTCGGAAAAGTTGCCGTGGCATGGCTGAAATGGCAACTAAAAGGTGATGAAACAGCTGAGAAGATGTTCGCCGGTTCAGACTGCGGCCTTTGTAAAGACACCAAATGGAAGTTTGAAAAAAAGAAGATGCCATAAAGAGAATCGAAAACAGGAGTAGCAACTATGAATGGAAACATCAAAAAAGCAGCAATATTTCTTTTTACAATCAGCCTGTTATGTCTTTTTTATTCATCCACATGCTGTAACGCACAAACAAAAAGTAAAATCATAACCGAGGCGGATTGCACTATTGAAAACCTTGGCAGTTCAATACCGATTTCTGCAATTGGTGAACCTATAGCAGGTGTAAGTCTTGAAGCGCCGGTATGGAAAAAGACTGAGGGATCGACTCCAGCCTATTGCAGCGTGAACGGGTACATGGCTCCGGTCTCCGGAGAAGCCAATGCAAAGCCAATCAATTTCCGTGTCGTTCTTCCAGCCTCCTGGAGCCGCCGGGCCGCCCAGATGGGAGGGGCAGGCATGAACGGATCCATCCCGAATCTGCTGATGGGTACGGATATGTCTTCCAGAACATCTCTCGTAAGCCTTGGATTTGCTGCATATGGCAGCGATTCCGGACATCAGAGCGCTATGATGGGATTCTCGCAGGGAGCGCCTAAAGAAAAACCGGCAAATTCTGATGACTGGACATTGAATGAAGAAGCAATGAAAAACCTCGGGTATATGCAGCTGAAGAAGACGCATGATGCCGCCATGGTTCTGATCGAGAGGATCTATGGGGAGAGGCCCAGATTTAATTATTTCTTCGGTGGTTCCCAGGGAGGCAGGGAGGCCCTCACCGTGGCTCAGAGGTATCCTGAGGACTATGACGGCGTTGCGGCCAACGTTCCGATAGTAAATTTCTCGTCGCTGATGCTCGCGCCCGAGCTGATTCGAATCCAGGAAAAGCCCCTGGACAACTGGGTGACCCCGGCCAAGGTGAATGCGATCCGCGGCGAATTCATGTGTCAATGCGATAAGCTGGACGGACTCATTGACGGGATCATCAATAATTACATGGCATGCAGGGCCATCTTTGATGTTACGCAGGGTGATCCCGGCAGAGACCCATGGAAAGAAAAGAGATGCCCTGACAATAGGGACCCAAATCCTGACGACACAAGCGCGAATGCCTGCCTTACGGACGGACAGATAGATACGCTTCGCCTTGTATACAGCAGGTATCTTTTCGCGACCCCATTAGCGCACGGCGTAAAGTCATTCGGCATGTGGCTGCCGAACACCGACCCTTCAGGAAGCGGATTGATAATGCCGGCTCGATTTCGCGGCCAGGAGGGGGCAGATGAAAACGCCCCCATGCACAGTCACCTGGGAGTGCTCGGAGTCACCGGTTTTTTAATGCAGGATTTAAAGGCCAACCCCCTTGACTATTTTGAAGGCGGTGTCTTTGATGCAAGGAGGAGGGAAATATCATCCTCGCTGGATTCCACTGACCCGGATCTGGATGCCTTTTATAAGCGCGGAGGGAAGATGATCGTTGTCATGGGAACCAATGACACGCTGGCGTCTCCCGGCGCCCAACTGGACTACTACCAGTCGGTAATTGATAAAATGGGCAGGAGAAAGGTCGATGCATTTGCCCGTTTCTTTGTGCTCCCCCAGGCAAACCATGGCTTAATGGGGACGAATTATTCCGTGGATGGAGATGGGAAGTCCATTCCAACCGGACCGATACCAACCGGTTTTAACCGGTTCACCCTGCTGGTTGACTGGGTTGAAAAAGGTATAGCCCCATTGATGTCGGTTACGGTCACGGGTGGAGACCGGAGTCTTCCCATGTGTTCCTATCCGGCATATCCGAAGTACAAGGGCGGTCCTGTTGAAAAGGCTGAGTCGTATGATTGCATAATGCCATGATTTGGTTGGATGTAATCCGCCGTCGTTTTTAAATGGATACTATCAGCACTCAGCCTTCAGCTATCAGCTTATGCTCGGAAGCGCGGCTGTGATCACAAGCCCGTGACTTATACCCGCCATACCCCTATCTTTTTATTAGTCATATTTTTTAGGCGGCTTAATACCTAAACCAGCCAGAGCTCCAACACCGGCCACTACTGCGACAATGATTATCGAAATGTCGTATCTTCCAGTAATATGCAGGGCTGTTGATCCTGCTGCAACTCCTATGGCTCCTCCAAAGATGCCTAATCCCATTGTAAAACCGCCAACACTGCCGGTTATATGTTCGGGATAGTTATTTGCAATGAAGGACATGTTGATTGCATTCGGCATACCCATAAAAAATCCGGCAAGAAAAAGGCATACAGCTAACAGCGGCATGCTGGATGTTACTGCAGGAGAAATGACTGTGAGACAAAAAACAGCAGTGAGGGAAAAACTGAGGGTAACTGCCCTGCCATACTTGCCATGAAAAATATTCTCGGCCATTACAGGAGAAATCAGCGACCCCAATATAAAAGCAAATACAAGTATGCCCATCATTCGCCCGGAAATTATTGATCCTAACCCCAGGCCGGCAGGGGGACTAACCGCTATCCGGCCCGGAGTCAAGTCCTGGTAACCCTGCATCACCCATGCCAATGCAAATGCAGAGATTAATGTCGCCCAGAAGGAAGACAGCTTGAATACTTTTTTAAATTTCTTCAGTACATCATCTTTTGCTGCCTGATCAGCCAATGAGCCGGGAGCTTCCGGGCCATAAAGAAAAATAATGCTCAGGACAACAGCAATAACCATTAACCCGCCAAGAACCGTAAGGGATGTATTCCATCCTCTTAGGTCCGCAATAAAAGGGCCAAGGTTCAAACCGATAATAATGCCTGTTGAAAGTGCCGCACCTGTAAAGCCCTGCACCATTGATCTTTGATTTGGGGGAAACCATTCAGCTGCTAATTTGGGACCTGACGCGGTAATTGGCCCACAACCCAACCCCTGAAATCCTCGAAGAATGATTATTCCTGCGATTGATTCACCAAACACAGCAATCAACAATGCCGCTACAGTTTCCATTGTACAAAACAGGACATATGTTCTTGCAAGTCCCCAGCGGTCAAGGATCATACCGCTGATAAGTCCGCCAATTGCGACCATTAGCGTAAAAGGCAGCATCGACGCCGCAGTTGCAGTTCCCAGATTTGCATGCAGAGATTCGGCTATTGAACCAACTAATGGCGTTGGCCCGATCAGGGCCATCCCCTGCAGCAAATGAGCTACGATAAGCGTAATAAGCACATACCACCGATAGCTGATATAAGTTGTCGTCATCCGTGTTTATCTTCCTCTCTTCATAACTTCCAAAAGATACTCCTGAAGCCTCTTCCTGGATTTATCAGCCTTTTCCTTTGGCCAATCCTGAAATCCGCGACCGGATTTGAAACCAAGGGCTCCCTCTTTGACCATATTTTTAAGGAGTGGAGATGGTTCGGGTGAACTCTCCAAATGTTTAAGAATGTATTCATGAATTGCCAGGATCAGATCTGTGCCGACCATGTCAGTATTTTCAATAGGGCCAAGGACAGGCAGCCTTAACCCAAATCCGAACCGAATGCATTCATCCACTGTACTGGCATCAGCTATTCCATTTTCAACAATAGAGATGGCCTCCCTCCACAGGGCGTGCTGCAAACGGTTTCCTACAAAACCCGGAACATCCCTGTTTACACGGACAGCGTGCTTTCCCACAGCCTGGAGCAGGGAAAATGTATGATCCATTGTTTCATTGGATGTATCTTCTCCACGGACTACCTCTACCAGTGGGATCAGGTACGGTGGATTCCAGAAATGGGTCCCCACGATTCTGTCACGGAATTCTGCTCTTGACGCAATTTCAGTAATACTTATAACTGAGGTATTTGTGGCAAGTATAGCTTCCCGGTCGCATAACCTATCCAGTTCATGAAATACTTTCTGTTTCAGGTTAAGATTTTCAGACACGGCTTCTACTACAAAATGGGCACCGGTAGTTGCTTCAGACATGTCTGTAGTGCTCCTTATCCGTGAAATGACAGGATCAATATCCTTGTAGGCCCCGATATCGTTATCAGCCATAAGGGCCAGGTTGGACCTTATATTTTTTATAGCCTGAACAAGCAACCCATCATTCAGGTCCACCAATATAACGTTATACCCTTTTGCGGCAAATACCTGGGCAATACCATGTCCCATCAAGCCGGCGCCTATGATGGTTATATTCCTGATCTCAGGCATTCAACTGTACCTCCTAACCGGCAGCATAACCGCCGTCTACACAGATGACAGCACCTGTTACAAAATCCGATGCCTTTGAACAAAGGTAGATAATGATCCCGATAAAATCTTCAGGTTCGCCAAGTCTGCCTATGGGGATTCTCCTTAAAAAATTCTTGTAGAATGCCTGGTCATCAAACATCCACTGTGTGAGGGCTGTTCTGAAGACTGTTGGCGATATGGCATTGACATTTATACCGTGTTGTCCCCATTCGCAGCCGAGAGTCTTTGCGAGAAGATGGACGGCGCCCTTTGAGGGGCTGTAGGCAGAATAGTTGGCCATACCGAGGTCCCCGCGTGCCGATCCCAGCAGAATGACCTTGCCTCCCTTCCCCTGTGCAATCATTACCTTTCCTGCTTCCTTGCAGAAAAGGTAAGTGCCTTTGACATTGGCATCCATGATCATTTCCCATTCCTCAAGCGGCTGCTCAACAATGGGTCCTGGTTTATTTACTCCGGCCGCAGTGATAAGGATATCTATCCTCCCGAATGTATCGACTGTTTCCTTTACCACCCTTTTTACATCTTCATGGTCTACAGGAGAACCTGCTGAGAAAGAAGCTGTGCCTCCCTCCTTTTTAATCCTTTCCACAAGCGGTTTGAGTTTATCCTCACTTCGGCCTGTTGCCATGACCTTTGCCCCTGCCATGGCTAAAGCCATGCTGATTGTACTCCCAAAACCGCCAGTCGCTCCTGTGACAATAGCAACCTTTCCCGTAATATCAAAAAGGTCCTTTAATAATTCATCACCCTTTTTCATTGTCATCATTCAACTCCTTTCCTCATATTTGTTTACAGGCTCAGGAATAAGATCATAGTTAGAAAATGATAAAAAAGTTCTTGGATTTTAGTCTTTCCCTGCGCCTTAAGCCTTGCGCCCTGTACCCTTTTTTTAATAATTCACCTCATGAATTCCTTTGAGACCTAAAATCTTCCTTGCTTCATCCGGTGTTGCCGGTTCATATCCAAGTTCACGTATTATCCGGATTGCCTTTTCAACCTGTTCGGCGCTGCTCTTTGCCAGTACGCCCTTTTCCAGATAAAGGTTGTCTTCCAGACCTACTCTCCAGAAGCCACCTTCAAGTATGTTGACAACACCCATGGGGAACTGGAATCTTCCGGCAGCGCAAACCGACCATTTAAAGTCGTCGTGAAACAATCTTTTTGATTCCCTAATAAGATATAACAGGTTATCGATCGTGGCTGGAATTCCTCCCAGGATACCCATCACAAACTGAAGGTATACGGGAGTCTTAAGGTAACCTTCTCTTACAAGCTGGGCGACGTTATTGACCTGTCCTACATCATAGATCTCGATTTCCGGTCTGGTACCAGTCTCATTCATCGTACTTGAGTAGATATGGAGAGATGCAAAATGATTGGAAAAGATGAAGCTCTCGGTACCTTTAAGATAACCTTTCTCCCAGTCATATTTGAATTCCTTATATTTTTCCAGTACAGGGTACAGGGCAAAATTGAGAGAACCCGCGTTAAAGGTAGCCATTTCAGGTTTTAGCGCACTCACAACAGCCAGCCTTTCCTTTGGTGTCATTGTATAACTCCCGCCTGTAGTGGGTGTTATGATAACATTGGACCTGGCCTTGATCCCGCTCAATATCTCCCTGAATATCTCAACGCTTGAAGACGGGACACCGTTTTCAGGATCTCTTGCATGGACATGCACAACAGCGGCGCCTGCATTATATGACCTGACAGCTTCTTCGATCAGGTCTTCTATCCTGAATGGAAGGTATTGGGACATGGATGGTGTATGGATAGCCCCTGTAAGAGCGGCTGTGATAATTACTTTTCCCATTTATAAAGATCCTCCTTATCCCAGATCTACTAGATCCGCTGATCCAAATTGATTGCTTCAGTCAGGGTAATTGATCACTACCAGCATACTTGCCGGTTTATTGGTATTGTTAATAAGCTCTCTACCCTCGTTGGGGCCTATGAAAATAGAATCCCATTTGCGAAGTACATATTCTTCTGTTTTGGACTTTATTGTGATCTCTCCTTCCAGGACAAAGTAGATTTTTTCGAGAGGATTATCCTCGTAGGCCCACTCGGCTCCGCCTCCTGGTAGAAAATGGGAAAGTCCCATCCAGAATTTTTTTGCCCCTGACTCCTCATTTCCATGTAACCTCATAGCGGTCATTTCGAAGTGGCCTGGGGCCGCATAGGTTAGTACATCCTTCAGTTCGATTTTTTTCATAATTTCTACCTCCAAATTTATCCAGACCCCTGAGAGTAACTGGCATCAATTTTATATTCAGCACAGATATCCGGACGCAGGGAACAAGGGCCATGAGGACCTATGGCTGTAGCACGGGGGTGATCAAATGCCTGCTGATCAACTCCCACATACTTGACACCCTTTTCCGGATATGACTGTCTTCCAGACCCAGCCCCTTGCATAGCGGCGAACAAAATCGGCATGCCTGTCACTTACTATCGTTCGCAGGCGGGGCCGTACCCCGTGCCGCAGTAGGTGTAAGTCCTTTCCGGTACGTCGTTCAGCTCTGATTCTTCAATCTCCGCCACGCAGCGGACCATCGAGCCGTCACCCATATACCAGCGAATCGGAAAGCAGTAGAACCGGAACCGCTTGCCTGACACCTTGTCCAGGTCTCCGCCCAGGTTCTCGACCCCTACAATGCCGTGACCCAGCATCTGTTTGTGGCAGGGCTCCCAGGTCCCCTCACAACCTATCGCTTCAAGGTCACCAAATTTGGCATCATAAGCTGCCTGGCCATGCAGCTTGATGTAGGCTGCTTTCTCAAATTCGGCATAGGCCTCTTCACCAAACTGTATGGCATATTCTTCCGTGATAGGCTTTCCCGAATTTCCGGGCAGATTCATCTGAGGCGGGCCGTTCTTGCCCATAGCCGTATGAAGCGGATGATCCAAAGCCTGCATGTCCATAGCCACGCACTTGACCTGGTGCTTTACGAACCACTTGCCGGCTTCAACGCCGGTACCGCAGGAATAGTGATAGTACTCTTTGGAGTCGTCGAATTTGCGATGCATGCCGGTATTCAGGCAGACAACCATGCCTTTGATCTCCTCCGGCTTGATGTTGGCGCGCTTGCAGGCATCTTCGAGATGCCAGGGCAGGATCAGGCCCCAGCGTTCGATCTTGATTTCAAGACAGACCGCGTCACCTGTGTAGGCGTCTACAGGCATTTCGTGGGTATAACGAGCCCTTTTGCCGTCGAATTCGCGTTCCATGACGTGACGAGGTGCATCGGCATGAGTTCCCGTATGCTGCACACAATCAACCCTCTGGGTAAGTACACCGCCCTTTGCCATCGTGTGCATCGAATCGATGACCGGCTTTACAAAATAGGGCCAGCGAGGGATCTCCACACTGAATGGATGGGTCAAGTCTACGAATACTTTCTTTCCCATAAGAAATACCTCCAAGAATGTTAATATATTTGATGTACCCTATTCAGATTATCATTATTTACATCGGAACAGAGTATTACTTTTGGTAATTGATTAGGTTATGGCACCTATGTTAAAGGTGTCAAATGGACCTAACTACTTATTATAAGGTTATTTCCAGCGGATCTAAGGCTAAAAATTACCTGTCGAAA
>Ga0315548_1000585_pt1 | contig 33528 bp, 19 predicted proteins | sample SalMarSW160110MG_2_FD_202540 | JGI IMG/M metagenome (GOLD analysis project Ga0315548, IMG submission 202540) | Salt marsh sediment microbial communities from the Plum Island Ecosystem LTER, Massachusetts, United States - Salt Marsh Sediment SW1601-110 ... | reverse complement strand
GGTTGCCTGCCGGTTAACACTGCTGTTTTCTTGCGTGAGAGCTATCATGCCGACAAGTATAGCATGGTCCCGGTCGCGTGTTCCGTGAAATCGGCCTGGTTCAATTCAAGGTAACAAATAAGGTGTGCAGAGATATAACGATTCCTGCCGATGAGAGGGGTAAAACCTGCAAATAAACTTTGCCCTTCAATCGAAAGGAATCGATATGATTACTAACAATATCGGCAGAATTGCCTGTCAGCAACAATTTTTATATGAACCAGCGCACACCAACCCGCTCTAACAATTCATAAGCCCCGAACAGGGTACCGGACGGAGAAAGACCACGCACCATGATGCCCTTATCGCCCATCACCAAAGCGAAAGACCCAGGATCGTCACTTCGCTTTCTTATCTCTTCATCCAAAGCGCTATCAGCGGCCGAACCAACAAACACAGGAAGCCGACCGTCCAACGGTTCGCCGGCGGCGATGATTTCCAACCGTACACTGCTCATCTTTTCGATATGGATCTGGATCTCTTCGGCAGCAAGTTTTTCATCGGTAACTGTGTCGATGAGTATGCGTTGTCTCCTTGTTGATTCTTCTCAATCGTTGATCGAGATGCCTCCTCCGAGAGTACCAGCACTGCACCGGGACGACTATCCTCGATTAGTGGCGCGATTGCAGACCGGGCCGTCATACTCGGTAAGGTCAATGCAGCAGCTACCAGCACAATACGAACTGTTCTGACCGCTCGACGAATGGAGCGAAGGTAGGGCAGACCCAAGCGGTTCAAGATATTCATTACCGCATCCTTTCCAGAGACTTGTTGGCTGAGATTTCCCATTTTAACTGCAATCAAGCGTTCCCACAAACTTCAGCCTCTATCATACTGGGTCCTCCCTTAAATTTCAAGACTTCCCCTTGCTGATCCAGCGATCCGTACTGTCAAGAACGAAACCCTTCAAGTAATGGACTTTGAACTCTAAGCGCATGGCGTGACAGGATACTTGCGAGTTGACCTATTTGCCTATGGACAAGGGCTGGCAGACTGAGAACGTTGTCAGCCCTCTATTATATATGGCGCCAAAACTGGACATTGAAAACGTTTACAATTTTTGTATTTTTTATAAAGCACTGGTATTGCAGAGTATATGGAATGGGGATTTTTTCGAATTTGGAGATAACGGGTTGTTGAGTTGTATAAGGGTTGTAGGCCTGGAGCCGCGAAAATGGGGCTGTTTTTGGGGTGCTTCGTGCGCGGTTCAGTGCGCCTGATTGGCTGGTGGGATCGGTCCTGAAGATTTCTGCTCTGTCCTGATTATTCTCTCCCCCCATGCTTATGCAGCAGTATGACCGTCGCTTGACAAGCGCGGTCTACCTGATATGATTCAACAGAGAAGTCAATTGATTTTGATTCAGCTATGTAGGAGTCTTTCTATGGACACATTCATACGCAACATCAATCTGTTGTTGTTCATCCTCTTATTCACGACGACCAACATTTCGAAATTGTATAGCGCTGACGAAAACAGTTTCTATGCTTTTCCCACGTATGAATGCATCGGGCTATATTTCAAATCGCCAGACCTCGGAGAGTGCAATGTCCGGTTCAGGCAAAATGGAACATCGACGTGGCGACAAGGTTATCCCCTCGTTCATGATCCACGCGATAATGAGTATCGTGGAAGTATTGTTGGTTTGAAACCACACACGACCTATGGTATTAGAATGACTCTTAATAACAACAGCTACGAACTAATATGCAAAACCAGGAATGATTGTTTTCCCATTGGAAAGATAACCTACTTGGAAGAAGGTATCCACTTAAAACCATTAGTTATTACCGAGTCGGGTACAGCAGAAGGTTATCACCTAATCACGCCAGCAGAAGATTCAAAAGCGACTATTGACGTTCGAAATTCAGAAGCTTACACCTGCGTGATCGATGCCGATTACGTCATTGTTCGTGGAGTTGAATTCAAGAACGCTGCAATTCACGGTCTCTTGATTAGATCGCAACGTCATGACAATGTCATCGAAAACTGCCATTTCAAATTCTGGGGCAGGATAGGCGGCCCGAGGACGTATGGTAACCAGGGCAACACAGACAGCGCGATCTACGCTGAGCGCGGCTCGGGCAACCTCACCATTCAGCGCAACTTAATTGAGAATCCGCGAGGCGCATCGAACGACTGGGATACCGGTCACCCGGCCGGCCCTCAGGCGATTACACTCATCAATTCAAGTGGCGGAAACGTCATTCGCTACAATGAGATTCGTTCAACAGAAGACCACGGCTTTAATGATGCCATCGGTGGAGCCTCCAATTTCAGTTTTGAAGGAAGCCCCAACCGCGACTCGGACATTTACGGAAACATCATTGCCAATGTGTGGGATGATGCGATTGAAAGCGAAGGGGCAAACATGAACGTTCGGATATGGAACAACTATATCGAAAAAACGTACCAACATATTGCCACTGCATGCACATCAAAAGGGCCTCTATATATATTCCGAAATGTTTTCGGCCAAAGCCGCCGTACCCATCGAGACCCCCTTGGTGGAAGCATGATAAAAGTGGGTCAGCGAGACGAGTTTGGAGGAGGAAGAAAGTTCGTCTTTCATAACACGGCTATTCAACCCAAAGGCGCATTTCATGTTTTTAGCGGTCATGTCAATCCAAACACAGTTACGCGAAACAACATTTTTGACTGCCCGGGTCGGCTAACATCTTCACGACAAGTCGATACACCTTGCGATTTTGATTACGACCTTTTTACAGGTATGGATCGAGGTATCGCCAAAGAAAGACATGGTATTCGGGGCAATCCCTCATTTATAAAATCGTATGCTTTAGAATTTAATCCTTCCTCAACGACTACTAAAATCAAATGGGGTAAAGTTCCCACCCAACAAGGAGACAAGACCGTCACGTTAACCGATCCGGTAACGACAGTCCCAAATCCCGTTGTTGATTCGGGAGTGAAACTTGCAAACTTTAATGATGATTACGCTGGAAAAGCGCCTGACTTGGGAGCCTTTGAATTAGGACGACCGCCGATTCGTTTTGGACGAAGAGCAACAGGTAACCTCTGGGCGCCCTGGGAACTTCACTAACACTTTTACTGAAAAAAGCCCTGATCTTATTGACCGTGGTTGTCCCTCCCGAAACCCATAGCATTAACAACCATTTACAACAACTGGCCAAGAATCAGGCAAGTGCCAAAAGGCTCAAAATAAGGCGAGTTTAGTACGCGCGCACTGGTTTGAATATGCTGGTGGGAACGATCCAATAGATTTGATGGCAGTTTGTTCCTACCAAGGAACGAATGATTCTGGAAGTTGCCGCTTTGGAATAAAAGCACAACCAAGCCAATGCCACTGAAGACTAGCAATTTAACACTACCAGCGGAAGAATCGGTAAGGGTCGTCCCACTCTTCCGGCACATCCATGTAGAGGCCGTCCAACCACCGTTTCTCGACCCTGGACGCGTCCACGGGGCTGTGGAAGCGCTCCAGAAGAGGCGTTGACCCGGTCGCTCCCATGTTGGCCAACAGACGCGTGACGAGGTAACTCGTGCGGCGGAACGTTCTCTTCACGTTACGCAGCTCCTTGCGGTCGAACTGCCACGGCGCTAGCTGGCAGAAGAGGACGTTCAAGTTCTCCGCCCTGGCCAGGACGCCATTGCCAATGATCGTGACTCCTGCCGAGAGGAGAGGCAGTTTCCGTGGCTCACGGCTATGCACATCCGCCGGCCCGACTCCCGTCAGCAGGGAGTTGAAGCCGAAGGGTTCAAAATAGGCCGCGATATGTTCGGCCTCCTTCATGCTGACCTTCAGCGGCAGAAAAGCATTCACTTCCTGCTCGTCCAGCCCGACCGCCAGCAGGTTGCCGCCCGCCTTCAGCCAGTCGGCGACGGCTGCGGCGTCCCTCGCAAGCTTTTGCCCCCCGCCGGGTCCGACAGCGAGGACCTGGTCGGCGGACAGGCTCCCCTCGTTGTAGGAAGTCAGGGATACACCTGCGGATTCAAAGTATTGCCTCCCGGCGGGATCGCCGACGTAGATGACCTCCCGCCTCGGAGCCGGTTGACAGGTCGATAAGTACTGGAGGATGTTCCGGGCCAGTGTCTCGGCCGCCGGGTCATCTTCTGTTCGCCCGGTCACATCCATTTGGCAGAAGAGCACCACTCCCTTGCCTTGTCGGTACTCCATAAGAGGACTGTACTGGAGGCTGTAGCCGCCGTCGAGAATCGGCAGAAAATCACCCCGTGCAGGCTTCTCAATGAGAACGGAGGCAACGTTTCCGCGATTGCCACACCGCCAAAGCCGCGTGACAGGGATGTCGCACCACTTGACCGTTGGGCCGTAACGGGGCCGCATTTCGTACGTGAGGCGTGAGGGCAGGACCATCGCCTCGCCTCGCCAGTTGCACAAATGCTCCTCATTGATCCCTCTCAGGAGCGGATGATCGGGCACGCGCCTGAAGACCCACCGCAAGCCGTACTCCGCTACTCGGAATCCGAATCGCTTCTCCAGCACATCCGATGTCTGCTCGAACATAAGCACCTTCAGGCCGTCGCGCACGTGTGCGATATCCGGTGCCGGATGCTCCAGCGTCAGAGCGGACTTGCCAACGATGAGGATGTCGTATGCTGACAAGTCAGTGTTCGCGTCCACGGGCTGGTACCGGATCCCCATCCTGTTCAAGAGCTTCCCAGTCTCTCCCTTGGGGTCAAAGAGCGCAATCTTCCCGCCCACCTGGGGGGCTTTTGGGTGTGGCATGACATCGATAGAGAAGGAATCCGTCTGGGTCTGGCCGTTGCCGAAATTGAAGGTCGCGCTGAGCTCATACTTACCGGGGGCCGTGGTGGCCGGCAGTTCGAAACGTAACGGAATGCGCTGCTGTTCCCCCGTAGGTACGGTGACTTTCTTTTTGCCGGCGACTGTCTGGGGCAGGCCGAACGACCATTCGCAATTCGCTCTGACGGCTTCGCGGGAGTTGTTGATAATGATAAGCTGTTTCTCGACCGTCTCGCCCGGCAGGAAGTTATGGTCCTTGCTCGTGAAGGCCGCCGGCTTGCCGCCGATGTAGGCTAACAGCGGCTGGTTATTGCGAATCAGGGCCTGTGCTGCAACCGTGGGAATCCAGTCCGAGTGCTCGAAGGCCAGGTCCACCCGTTCGTATCGCTGCTCGATGTAGTCCGGACTGAGCCCCGGCCGTTGCAGGTTGTCCCAGTCAACCTGGAACTCCTTGCGGCTCTTGTCAACGCCGTCGCGCAGCCTCCAGTAGTGCCCGTGGTCCCACGGGGAATTTGCCGACACCCCCCACGTGCGAAACGCACGCCAGTTGTCGGTGAAGTACATTGCATATACAGGCTGCCGTTCGGCGAAGATATCCGAACCGACAGGGTGGGGATAATCCCATCGGTGCCAGAGTCTGCCGGTGCGGAACTGCTCCGCCTCCCAGCGCAAGTTCGTTTTCTCCATCTCGCTGACCTTGAAGGCCCGGTCTCCGAAGAACTGAGAATTCCATTCCGCCAGACAGAACTCCCACGGCACGACCGCGCTGCCGAACTCCCTGTTGCCCCGGTACCACCCCCGGTACATCGTCCAGTCCCAGGGAAACGGCACGCTATACTCGCACGTGAAAAGCGGTTTGACGCCCGCCGTCGCCCAGTGCTCGAACCAGTCGGACATCTCCTGGATCGGGGCGAAGTTCGCGTAGAAGTTGCTCGTGTGCATGGGACCCAGGTTTCCCGAAGCGTGGTGATAAACGATGCGGCCCGGATCCAGAGCAGTCACGATTGCTTCGGCTCGCGAAGCTCGCCTGGAGTTCCTCAAAGACCATGTGTCGCGAGGATTCCGGATCCCATCTATCATGTCCGGATTCATGTCCTCGCTGTACCCGGTCGCGTTGTGGCTCATGGAGTAGAACACGACCGACGGATGGTTCTGTGCCACCCGCACGTAGAACTCTGTGTGTCGTGCGTAGCCGTTTGCCTTGTCGGCATCGGGCGTCTCCCAGTCATAGTGGGCGAAATGCGGCTGGGAAAGGGCTACGAGCATCCCCACATCGTCGGCGGCTCTCAGCACCTCTGCGAAGCTCAGATGTGAGCCTGGCTCGCAGCCGTAATTGTGTGTGTAAACGAAGTTGATGCCGAAGCTCTTGAGCCGCTTCATGCTCTCCAGGGCTGCACCGTAGTTCGCCAGCACGGCACCGATCTGGGCATTGTCCAGTGGAACGGCGGACAAGAAGATGCGGGTGCCGTTCAGGAAGAAATCACGGCCTTCGATCCAGAACTCACGGAACCCGAAGCGCACGGGGTGGCCGGCGTCCAGCACCTTACCGCCAGCGTCCAGCAGCGAAAGATTGAGGTTGTATGTGTTCTGAGGCGTATGAACGTCCCAGATTCTCTCGGGCTTCCAGTTCTCGGTAAACGCTACGCGGCCATCCTTGAGGTCGCTTCCCTTGAAGGCCTTGCTGGTGAACTGCCTGACATTGTGGCCATCGCCTGTGATATGAGCACGAAGAGCGTATTGTTTGTCCGCGACGAGGCCGTCCAGCGCGGCGTCGAACGTGACCTCCCACTTACGCACCGATGTGTCCACCTTCACGTTGGCGATGCGCCCGCCCATAGGCGTGCTGACAAGGTACACGTCACCACACAAACCGCGTCTTGCCACCGAGCCTTTCACCTCTCTGGCCGAGGCGGTGTCGCTGTATGAGAGCATGACACCCTTCAACGGCATGGCGACGACATACATGCTGAGAACGTGCGTGGCGCCGGGGCGGCCGACGGCTGTGATGTCGAGCTCGCCACCCGGGAAGACGATGTCTCCAACGTCCCGGCCATCCAAGTAAACAGCCGCGTAGGAGTTCAGGTACTCCGCGTGGACGGTGATGCGCCGGCCGAGCCATTCGGTGGGAATGGTGATCTCCCGCTGGTACCAGGCCATGGTGATGCTGCGCAGATTCCGGTCCTTCCAGCTCGGATGGGCGTGGACTGTCTGGCAGTCTTTTTGCATATAATCAGTGAACCCAGGCCAGCTCCCCGGGACCTTGAAGTAGCCCCAACTGCGGGTGGGCACGGCGTTCGTGTCCTCATCGGCCGGCTGCCAGCGCCACAGACCATTGATGCATATCCGCTCGCGCGTGGGCGTTGACTCCCGATACGCTTTCTCAACGCCCCAGACAGCCCTCACACCTTTGGGCAACCGTAAGGTAGAGTTATTCCATATAGGTCGTGAATTGGTGTAGGCATTTTCTCTGACGGTGGAATTACGAGGGGATCGTGAAACAAGACTTTCCATCAACGGATTAAAAAGGTATTTTTCCAGGCCGCCCCAGAAACCTTCGCCTTCGGCTGGGTCATAAAGATTTCCTCCATTGCGTACTATGATAAGGTCAAGACTGGGCACCACCAGTAGGATTTGATTTCCAGCACCGGCGCCAGCAAAGGCATCACGGGGCACTTTGGCCCAGACACCATCAAAGTTCGTCCACCAACCTAAACCGGAGGCAGGTTGCGGATTACCGTTGGGTCTATCGGGCAAAGGCGTGCCGGCATACTTTAGCACTTCTTCGGCCCACTTACGGTCGATGAGCTGCTTTCCCCCCATGTTAGAAGGGGTCTTCGACTGCCAGCTTCCTTTATGCAGCATGAGTCGACCCACACGGGCTATGGCTCGGGCGGTAAAGGAGCCGCCACCCCAGTTTGCCACAAGGGGCAAGCCATTAACCGTGTATGTTTTGCCATATCCGATTGACCATTCTTCATCTTTGACCCCAATGGGTCTCATGATGCGTTCTCGTAATAAAGTTCGAATGTCGTAGTATTTGGCGCCTTTTAAGCTGGATGTAACGGCGTAAGAGAGCATAGCCATGCCGGGATTACTGTAGGCGTATTTTGTGCCGGGAGTGAAAATAATCGGCGCTTTATCCCGTGACAGAGTGAAAGGGTCAGGGTCTTTTCGCCAAAAACCTCCCTTCCAGCCCGGCAGCTTCGTATGGGGGATGTTATCCTGCTCGGCATCCTCGATGCCGGCAGAATGGGTGGCCAAGTGGCGGATGGTGATTTTGGATTTCAGTGGATGGTCTTTCCATTCGGGGATATATTTCCAGGCCGGATCGTCCACAGAAAGTCTGCCATCATTTAGGGCGATCATCAACGACATACCGCCGACTAGGGCTTTGGCCAACGAGGCTGTATAGTGTTTTTTCTCTGGCCCGTGGTTGAGTGCATACCATTCGTACACGATTCTGTCATGACGAATGACCAATAGCGCTTTGGTATTCCTAAGTGCCAAAGAATCCCGAAGGGTATCTAACCGTCGCCGAGATAATCCCTGGCTCTTGGGGGTTGCTTCTTGCCATTGAAACGAGGAGTTTGAGGAGGTTGCTGCTGCCCGCACCTGTGCTGCCCGCACAGAAAACGCGGGTACAGGTGACAAAGATAAAGACAAATAAAGGAGCAAAACCAGCGAGAGTAATTTTATTCTGGATAACATTTTCATTCGTCCTCCTAATATGCTAACAAAATAAGACAGAAGAAAGTCCATTTGGAAACAAAACTAAACATCCCGAAAATCCTCGACGTACTGGTAATCATGTAAGCAAACACACGAGTTGATTCATTATAGTTATTTTCATGATGCGAATATACGAGAAATGGAAAAACTCTACAGAAATCTCAATATGAAATCCCTATGAATGGCAGGACGTTTACGTAATTCCTGCTGAGAATGTTACCGAAAACTTAAAAAGTCTTTCTGCCACGAAGCTAAAGAAGAAACATGAAGTTTTAATAAGAATTGAATATTTCATATTTTCATTCTTTGTTGTACTCAATACTCCCTTTGACTACGCTCCCCCCTTCGCTATCCTTCTTCACCAAGGCTACGAAGGAACCAGCTTCCGTCTTCGCTGAAGCTACGACGGACAAGACGGAGGGCAGGCAAGGCTATGGCTTATTCAGGACAGGTCCTACCATACGATTTTGGTTGTTTGTTACGTATTATTTTAGAAATCCGAAGCACTAAATCCTAAACAATGTCGAATATTAAAAATTCCAATTTTCAAAACAAAATGACAGGTAATACCAATTGGAGTTAAAAGTTGACGAAAGTAGGTCATATAATATGAACATGACGAACTGGATTCCCGCTTTCGCGGGAATGACAATCATAGTGGTGCGAAATATAGCACCCTACTTTGCCTTTGAAGGTCATTCACACACGATAAAATTGATGTTCTCAAAATCTGCTGGCATCGGGCGGGCAATTCAATTATGATACGGCTTAGAAAATTCCGCCTTCCCCGCTGCTTCGCTTTGCGAAGCAAAACGGCGGGGGTAAGATGGCGGGCTGTCGTAATTGGTAATTGAAGACATAACAAAACTATTTCCAGTTACCAAAAACCATTTTTTATATTGAAGGAGATATTACAATGAAACAGTTACATATCTTTTTTCTGATTGGCGTCGTGGGATATGTCCTGGTTTCCCGCGAAGCGGGGTCCCTGCTCATGAGCAGCACGACAGCTCTACAGGCAGCTGAGGATGGATTCGCGCCTTTATTTCCGGGTGACAGTCTGGCAGACTGGAAGGTCAGTGACTGGTCGGATATTAGCACGCCGCAGAAGCTTCCGGGCACACCCTGGAAGATAGAGGACGGCGTCCTCTACGGCCTGAATAAACGGACATGGATTGTCTCGCCGAAGGAATATGGCGACTTCGTCCTGAAGTTCGACTCTATGATAACCAAGGGCAGCAACGGCGGTATAGGGCTGCGATTCCCACTCGAAGGCGACCCGGCCTACAAAGGGATGGAGATTCAGGTTGTTGACCACGACGTCTATTATAGCGGCAGCTCTCAGCCCCAGCAGCGAACCGGCTCAATTTATGATGAGATTGCCGCTAAAGACGCCACAAAACCCGTCGGCCAGTGGAACTCATGGGAAATTACCGCCCGCGGCAGCAAGGTACAAATTATGCTCAACGGCCAAAAGGTCATCGACGCGGACCTTTCCCGCGAAACAAAGGCTCGCCAGAAAAAAGGCACGCCTTTGGCGGAACGGCCGCTCAGGGGACATATCGGATTTCAAAACCTCAACGGCTCAATCACTCTGCGGAATATGATGATTAAGGAGCTTGATGGGGCTGAGGAGAAATTTGTGTCTTTGTTCAACGGCAGGAACCTCGACGGCTGGGTGAATGTCAATTGCGCACCGGAAACCTGGACGGTACAGGACGGGATGATTATCTGCAGCGGAGTCCCGACCGGCGTGCTGCGAACCGAGAAACAATACGAAAATTATATATTGGAATTAGAGTGGCAACACATGAAAAAAGAGGGCAACGCCGGCTTATTCATCCACTCCGATGACTTACCTATAACCGGGCAGCCTTTCACGCGGGCCATCGAAGTGCAAATAATGGATGGCCGAAATACCGAAAATTACACCAGCCACGGTGATGTATTCGGCATCCAGGGCGCCACTATGACACCGGATAAGCTCCATCCGAACGGCTGGATGCGCTCTCTGCCCGGCGAGCGACGATGTAATCCAGCCGGCCAGTGGAACCATTATCGCATCGAGTGCCGAGACGGCACGGTTAGCCTGGCGGTCAACGGAAAAGTTGTTACTCGCGCTTACCACGCTAACCCGCGTAAAGGATATATCTGCCTCGAATCCGAAGGCGGCCTAGCACATTTTCGTAAAATCCGTATTTGCGAGCTGCCCGGCTCCGATCCGCCGGATGATGTAGTTGCACAAAAAGACAGGGGCTTCCGTTCACTCTACAATGGCCTCGACCTTCGCGGATGGAAGCAGGTGCCCGGCAGTAAGGGACATTGGACCGCAAAGGACTGGATTTTAGATTACGATGGTAAAAGCAAAGCGCCCGGAGATGACAAGAACCTATGGACAGAAGAGGAATTTGGGAACTTCATTCTTATCGTTGACTGGCGCCTGCCGGACAAACCCAAGATTGACAATGTCCCTGTGATTTTGCCAGACGGCTCAGAGGCCACCGATGCCGAGGCCAAACAGTTGACTGTCCCGGTTATGGACGCCGGTGACAGCGGAATTTATCTGCGCGGCGTCTCGAAGAGCCAACTCAATATCTGGAACTGGCCGGTCGGTTCTGGTGAAATCTGGGGATACCGCACGGACAAGAATATGCCGCCGGAAGTGCGAAGAGGGGCAACGCCAATCCTCAATGCGGACAATCCGGTCGGGCAATGGAACCGCTTCGAGATTACCGCTATTGATGATAAGGTTACAGTCGTATTAAATGGAAAGACGGTAATTCGCGGGGCTCGCCTGCCGGGATTACCCGAACGCGGCCCAATCGCCCTGCAGCATCACGGCGACCATATCCAGTTTGCTAATATTTACATAAAAGAACTCGACTAACGAAAGATGGTGAATAGTGAGTATTCGACCGACCGGTATGAAGCAGGCAAGAAAATCGAGGGCATTTTAAAAAATGAGAATCGAAAGGAGTGATTTCTTATGAGATGGTCCATTAACATCGGGAAAATATTCGGAATAAATTTTAGGATTCATATCACATTCTTCCTGCTTCTTTTCTTCATCTTCGCTTCCGTATTAGACCAGCGAGGACTCGAAAATGCTATATATGCAACGCTTTTTATATGTGCCGTATTTGCCTGTGTGCTCATCCATGAAATCGGGCATAGTCTCATTGCGCGTCGCTTCGGAAAACAGGCCAAGAGTATTACGCTGCTTCCAATCGGAGGGATGGCAACTATGGAGGAAATGCCGGAAAGACCCGCTCAGGAAATCACAATGTCAATCATAGGTCCCTTCATAAATCTGGTGATTGCAGGCGTTTTGTATTTGTTTGTGGGTAAGTGGACGGGAATCGGAGTGCCAAATTTATACCCTGACTCTGCACGTACGTTCTTTGCCGGATTAATCGGCGTAAATATTATGCTCGCCATCTTCAATCTTATCCCGGCATTTCCTATGGATGGAGGCAGAGTCCTCAGAGGGATACTTGCTATGAAAATGGATTATGTGCGGGCAACCTCCGCAGCAGTATATATTGGACAGGTCTTGGCTATGTTTTTTATATTTTTCGGAATATTTTACAACTGGTGGCTGGCTCTTATAGGGCTGTTTCTCTATATAGGCGCCGGCAGCGAAAAACAGCACGTGGTTCTTCGTTCTTTCCTGCATCAGGTTCCGGCCAGCGAAGCAATGACGACCGAATATCGCAGCATACGTCCTAATGAGCCACTTTCTCGCGCTTTAGAACATTTTCATCACGGCTGCCAGGAGGACTTCCCTGTTATCGGCGAAACCGGCATTGAGGGAATTTTGACTCGCGACCGTATTCTCGCCAGCATCCACGAGAAAGGTCTTGATGTTCCTGTTTCCGATGTGATGGACCGGGATTTTACTTTGATTGAACCCGCGATGCCTCTCGACGATGTTTACAAAAAGCTTTTAGCCAGTCAAAAAACAGCCGTAATAGTGGCAGATAAAGGTGAGGTCAAAGGGATGATTTGTCTCGATGGTATCAGCCGATATTTTATGATAAAAACTGCTTTGAAAAGAATTGATTCCGAAAATATTCTGCCGAGACCCTGAATTACCTCAATAAAATAATATGAAAAAGAGAGCCTTACTCTTATTTTCGACCTCGTTATTGTTGGGAATTCTCAGCTATCTTGCGGGATTAACCCCTCAACAGACATTTATCGTGTCCATCTTCTCTCTTTCCATACTGGGGACATTGTTATTCTGGGATTTCAGGTTAAGCTTTGTATTCTTAGGCAGTAGTATGCTTTTCCTGATAAGCGGCGTGAATATAGTGCAATTCATAAGGTTTGCTTCTCTGGATGTCATCATTTTTCTGATTGGAATGATGATAGTTGTGGGTATGTTAAAGGAGTCGGGTGTTTTTCAACAGGTCGTTGCATTTGTTTTAAGAGCCCGGAGGATTAACGGGCTTAAACTGTTCGTGATAATCATAATATTCTCCGCGATTCTGTCCGCGCTGGTTGGCGAAGTTACATCAATGATAATAGTCGTGGCTATGATATTTAGTGTCTGCGATTCGCTTAAGATAAATCCCGGACCATTAGTTATATCTACGGTATTAACGACCAACATTGGTTCCGCTGCAACGCTCTTGGGTAATCCCATAGGTATATTGATCGCCTTAAGAAGCAATCTTACATTTGAGGACTTTCTTACCCATGCCCTGCCCGTATCGGCTGTAGTTTTAGTGATTGTTGCTTTTATCCTTTGTATTTGGTACAGAAGCTATATAAAAGGAATATCTTCAAAAATTACCCAAAGCAAAACAAGTGGAGACTTCCTGAAATATCAGGGAGTAAACACCGGAATCATCATTAATATGGTGCTGTTCGGCAGCATGATATTATCCATTGCATTACATAAAAGATTAGAGATGCTGCTCGGTTTTGAAGAGAACAGGCTTTTGGTGGTTTTGCCTGTTATCTTTGCGGGCATTGCTGTCATTTTCAGATGCGAAAAAGTAAAATACTGCATTAAAAATGAAGTTGAATGGAGGTCTCTGCTGTTTTTTATATTCTTATTCGCACAGGCTGGAATTATTCAATCCTCCGGCGTGGCTCAATTTTTGGCGGAGAAACTTGTAAAAAACTTGGGAAATCATCCAACGGTCTTGTCGGGAATAGTTATATTTTCCAGCGGTATCCTCTCAGGAGTGCTTGACAATACGGTCGTTGTATCATCTTATATACCCATTATAAAGAGTTTGTATTTAATGCATTTTAGCTTAAAACCTTTGTGGTGGTGCGTACTATTTGGTGCCTGTTTCGGAGGAAATATAACAGCAATAGGTTCTACCGCCAATATTATTGCTTTAGGGTTGCTCGAAAAGGAAAAGAATATAAAAGTCAATCCCCTCGAATGGCTAAAACTGGGATTGGTGGTCGGTATATTGAGTATGTTCATTGCTTATTTTGCTATAGTTTATGTACCAATCTTTTCTCAATAACCTTTTTGTTGGGAAACAACCAAAAAATGTGATGGAGAACTAATTATGAACAGGACTATTTTGCTGACAGTTGTTGTGGTTATGCTTCTAACATTACCTTTTGAGGCCGAAGCTGAGGAAAAGGTCTTTCGCATCGGTATGATAGGCCTTGACACTTCGCATGTTACCGCCTTTACCAGGGTCATAAACGACCCCGCCAAGAACTACGGCTGCAAGGTAGTCGTCGGCTATGCCGGTGGTTCGCCGGACATTCCTTCTTCCGCCAATCGAGTTGAGAAATTCACAAGCCAGCTTCGCGACAAATACGGCGTGGAAATTGTAGATACCATCGAAGAGCTCTGCCGGAAGGTTGACGGAGTATTGTTGGAAAGTGTCGATGGCCGGCCTCATCTGGAGCAGGTAAGGCCCGTGATTGCAGCAAAGAAACCCGTCTTTATAGACAAGCCTATGGCCGGCAGTCTGGCGGATGTGATTGAGATATTTCGGCTCGCCAAGGAAAATAATGTTCCGTGCTGGTCGAGCTCTTCGCTGCGTTTTAGTCCGGACATTATCGGCATGAGAAATAATGAGAAGGTCGGCGAGGTGCTCGGCTGCGACGCCTTTAGTCCGTGCAGTCTCGAAGAGCATCACCCTGACCTCTACTGGTACGGAGTGCATGGTGTCGAGATTCTGTTTACTATTATGGGCACCGGCTGTGAAAGTGTCACTCGGGTGCAGACCAGGGATTATGAGTTTGTCACCGGGCTCTGGAAAGGCGGACGAATCGGAACTTACAGGGGCATCCGGACGGGCAAGAGTGACTACGGCTCAATGGTTTTCGGCACAAAGGGGATAGCCCAGGGCGGAAGATATGGCGGCTATGAGCCCCTGGTGGATGAAATCATCAAGTTCTTCAAGACCGGCAACGTACCTGTACCGCCGGAAGAAACCATCGAAATCTTCGCTTTCATGTCCGCCGCCGATGAATCCAAGGCAAGAGGCGGGGCCGCCGTTTCTCTAACAGAGCTTATTGAAAAAGCCAAAAAGCAAAATGAGCTTCGCAGATAGCGCAGCTCGAAAAGATAAGCTGGATTGATTCAGGAGGAATATAATGATACTCGCTTCAGAGAATAAGAAGCGGTTCGCTGCAACTCCCTTCGAGGGGGCGATTATTTTGCTGGCCGGATTATTTATGTGTTGTTGGTGTCAGGCTGAGCCGAAGGAACTTACTATTAGCAATACTGCGATTTCAGTCACACTCAATACCGACAATGCGACCCTGTCTGTAACCGATAAGCGAACAGGGCACACCTGGCGGCAGCCGTCTATTACCAAAGGTAAAATAATCCAAAGTGACATGGCCGGAGACGGCATTGAAATGACCTGGCGTCAGTCCGGCCTGGATATGGACATCAAAACCGAATTGTTGCTCGATAATAATTTGCCTGAGTTTACACTTGGGCTCACATCAAAAGGCGAACTAAAGTGGTCTCTACGGTTTCCGCATCCGTTCGTAACAGAACCCGGCACATATCTTGTTGTGCCAATGAACGAAGGGATTTCCTACCCTGTTGAGGACAAGACGATTAGCCCCATGAGACTCGTCGCCTACGGCGGACACGGTATTTGTATGCCCTTCTGGGGGGTGACAGACGGCCAGCAGGGATACATGGCCATCATTGAAACGCCGGACGATGCCTCCATCCGGATTCAGCGAACCGATGAAAAGCTTTGTATCGGGCCTGAGTGGGACTCGCAAAAAGGACAATTTGGTTATGCCCGCCGGCTGCGTTATGTTTTCTTCGATAAAGGTGGACACGTCGCCATTTGCAAACGGTATCGTTCTTACGCCCGAAAGGCGGGCTTATTAAAAACGTTGGAGCAGAAACGCAAAGAAAATCCGGACGTGAATTTGCTTATCGGGGCGGTGAACGTCTGGTGCTGGGAAAAGAATGCTCTTGCCATCGTTCATGAGATGAAATCTCTCGGCATCAAGCGAATCCTGTGGAGCCATCGTGAGCAGCCGGATGTTATCAAGTCAATGAACGAAATGGACGGCGTTCTCACGAGCCGTTACGATATTTACCAGGACCTGATGGACCCGCAGGTTGTGGAGCAACAGCTTCGCCGGGCGCACCCCGACTGGACCCAAGCCGGCTGGCCGAAGGACATTATGTTGGATAAGAACGGCGACTGGCGCAAGGGATGGCGAGTAAAGGGAAGGGACGGTCAAATGTATCCGTGCGGTGTGCTATGCGACAGGCAGGCACCGGAGTATGCCCGGCAGCGAGTGCCTGCCGACCTGAAAACTCATCCTTACCGTTGTCGATTTATCGATACTACAACGGCCTCGCCCTGGCGTGAATGCTACCATCCCGACCATCCGATGACACGCGGCGACAGCCGGCACTGGAAAATGGAGCTGCTGAGGGTTATTTGCGAAGATATGAAACTGGTAACCGGCAGCGAGACAGGACACGATGCGGCTGTGCCTTATGTTCATTACTTCGAGGGTATGTTGAGTCTCGGCCCGTATCGAATCCCCGATGCCGGTCGAAATATGAGAGAAATCTGGGATGAGGTCCCTGAGCGCGTGGCAAAGTTTCAGGTGGGGCATAAGTACCGGCTGCCGCTCTGGGAGCTTGTTTATCACGACTGCGTCGTGGCACAGTGGTACTGGGGCGACTACAACAACAAACTGCCTGCGATATGGGATAAGAGGGACCTTTTCAATATCCTCTACGGCACCCCGCCGATGTTTATGTTCAGCCGCCAGGTATGGAACCAAAACAAAGAGCGCTTTGCTCAAAGCTATAAGGATGTTTGTCCCGTTGCTCGCGCTGTCGGTTATGCTGAGATGACCGACCATAGTTTTCTCACGGCCGACAGAAACGTTCAGGAAACGAAGTTCGCGAACGGCACTACCATAACGGTCAACTTCGGCAGCGAATCCTATAGTCTGCCCAACGGCGAAAAGCTCAACCCAATGAGCTACCATCTAATAGTAGAAAAATGATATTCGCAGGGCCCCCGCAAGGCGGGAACCCAGCGAGCTTCACATCGAAGCCGGTCAGTTGTCGTATTTAAGGTCACCTCCTTTGATGCGGCGGAGCTCTTTAAATCGCTGCGGCTGTTCGAAATCAGGTACCTGAGCAACGGTCTTATCAAAGAGGGCTTTGAGGCGTTTCACTACGTCCGGGTGCTTCTTGCTTACATCATGCTGCTCAGCAGGGTCGGATTCAAGGTCGAACAGCATTATATCCTTCGGTCCGTCCCCACCAACCACGCCCGGATAAGCACTGGGCCGAGCCTGTTCGTACGGAGCGATAATTGTTACGCCGTCCGGACCTCTCGGGTCCACCCAGTCTTCGCCGCGTTTTGGCAAACCGCCCGGTGAGCGGACGTGAAGTTTCCATTTGCCGCTGCGAACACTCATCAGGTTCGGGCCCTGCATTCCGAATATAGCTTCATGAGGACTCTGGGCGGTGGCGGATGTTAACAACGGCCAGATGTCCCTGCCGTCAATGACACGGTCTTGGGGCACATCAAGGCCCGCGGCCTTGAGAATAGTGGGAAATACATCGATAGAACCAGCCGGTGAATTGTTGACAAGACCGGCAGGAATCTTCCCCGGCCAGCGGGCAATCAAAGGCACACGAAGACCACCATCCCACGTCTTGCCTTTCATACCGCGAAGACCTCCCGTGCTGCCGCCGTACCACGGACCGTTGTCCGATGTAAACAGCACAAATGTATTATCATTGAGCCCTAATTGTTTGAGCTTTTCGAGAATTTGCCCAACCGACCAATCCAGCTCACGAATGACATCGGCGTAGAGGTCATCGGGTGTATCCGGCGTGTAGAAATCCTCGGAGGCTGCAAGCGGTTTGTGCGGCATTGCGTGGGGCAGGTAGAGGAAAAATGGACGATTGGACCTGAAGCTGCGCTCAATGAAATCTAGCGCACGCTGTGTATAGCGTTTGGTCAGCGTTGCCTGTATGACAGGGTACTCAACCACTTTCTCGTTTTCAACGAGCTGCACCGGACGCATATCGTTTGAGTACAGGATTCCGTAGTACTCATCGAAGCCCTGCCGGCGGGGCAGGTATTGGAACGTATGGCCCAGGTGCCACTTGCCGATACAGATGCTAACATAGCCGACCTCCTTAAGCGCTTCGGCAATAGTAATCTCGGAGTCGCGCAGCCCGACATCGTTGATGCCAGCATCAGGCGATGGATTGAACACGACACCGTTTCGGAAGGGATACCGGCCGGTTAGAATCGTTGCCCGCGACGGTGCGCAATAAGGCGTGGGCACATAAAAGTTAGTCAGCTTGGTGCCCTCGGCGGCCATACGGTCCAGATTGGGCGTCTCGAAGGGAGATTTTTTCAAACCGAAACCGCTGATGTCTCCGTAGCCTAAATCATCAGCGAAAATGAGGATAAAGTTCGGTTTCTTATCTGTACCGCCCCAACCTGCCGAGCCGGGCAGGGCCCCCGCTTTGCGGGAATCCAGCATCATCGCTGCAATACCGCCACCCATCAATCCTAAAAAATCACGACGGCTTAAATTTTTGTCCATGAGCAAACTTCCTCTTAACCTTTTAAGCTTCTCCTAAAAATAGATAAACCTAAACCGCCGCCTCCCATACAGAACTCCCTAAGCGGGTCAACTTATTTTTTCCGTAGTATTATATTGATTCAGTCCGAACGATACAATTATTTTATTGCTCCTCATACATTTTAAGTCAGTTATCATGTTGCCAGCACGAAGTGTTTGGTATTATAATATCTCACGGAACAAATATTAAACCATAGGTTTACATCAAGAAAGGCAGGCAAGGGACCTTGTCTGAGGGCCCCTGCAAGGCGGGAACCCAAATGAGCCGAAGAACCAAAAAGGCAAACGTACTGACTCGTCGGCAATTCTTGAAAAGCTCTGCAGGTATTGCACTATCTGTGCCGACAATATTACCGGCGAGAGTATTCGGTGCCGATGCACCGAGCAATCGCATCACGGTCGGAATGATTGGAATGGGTCGGCAGGCCTATTACTCAAATCTAAAACCATTCCTGAATTCGCCTGACACGCAGGTGGTAGCGGTCTGTGACGTGGATGCCTGGAGACTCGACAACGCCCAAAAGGCTGTGGAGAAGCATTACGCCGAAGAGCGGGTTGCCGGCACGTTCAAAGGCTGTTCGATTTACAAGGACTTCCTCGAGCTTCTGGCCCGGACGGACATCGATGCAGTGATGATTTCCACGCCGGACCACTGGCACGTTCCGATGGCTGTTGCCGCAGCCCGGGCCGGCAAGGACATCTGCTGCGAGAAACCACTGACCCTGAGTATCGCCGAAGGCCGGACCCTCAGCGACATAGTACAGAGGTACAACCGTGTGTTCCGCACCGACAGTGAGTTCCGTTCGCACGCGTGTTTCCAGCGGGCATGTGAGCTGGTGCTCAACGGGCGAATCGGCAGGGTGCACACAATCCGCACGGGAGTGCCGGCTGGTGACGAGGCCTGTGGGCCGCAGCCTGCAATGACGGTGCCGGAGGAGCTGGACTACGAGTCGTGGCTCGGGCCGGCTCCGTATGCACCATATACTCTTAATCGCGTGCATCCTCGACAAAGCTACGAGCGTCCCGGCTGGATGCGCGTCCTTGACTACTGCGAAGGAATGGTTACAAACTGGGGTGCGCATCTGAACGACATCGCACAATGGGGCAACGGTACCGAACGCACCGGGCCGGTGGAGGTCGAAGGTGCCGGCCACTTTCCTTCCGATGGATTGTGGAACGTGCTGCTGAGTTTTGAAATCAGGTACAAATATGCTAACGGTGTCCGCCTGTTCTATGATATAAGTCGGCCTTATGTGCGGTTCGAAGGTACTGACGGATGGGTCGAAGCCGATTATAACAGCCGCTCTCTAACGGCTCATCCCGAGTCAATTTTGAAATCGCCGATTGGCCCGGACGAAATCCATCTGCCTCTAAAAAGTGAAAAAAGGGATTTCATCGATGCCGTTAAAACGCGCGGGCAAACATTAGAAGATGCCGAGGTCGGTCACCGAACCACCTCTCTGTGCCAATTAGGACATATTGCTATCCAGGTTGGGCGAAAATTAAAATGGGACCCGGACGCTGAGAGGTTCATCAACGATGACATCGCCAATCGACTACTCAGCCGACCGATGCGCAGCCCCTGGCGACTATAGTAGTGAGTGGTGAGTATTCAACTCACAAATTAACCAATTAACTACTCACCAATTAACGAATTAGCTAAAGGATTAAGATATGAAAAACAGAAAAACTAAAAATTCAGACATTATAACCCGCCGTGAGTTCCTCAAAGACTCAATGGCTGCCGCGACAAGCACAATTTTATTAGGGCCGACAATCGTGCCGTCTTCGGTTTTTGGCGCCGACGCACCGAGCAATCGCATAACATTTGGCTGTATCGGCGTCGGGCGTATGGGACTCGGCGATTTGAGAGAAATTCTGGGTTTCAAACAAGCCCAGGTCATCGCTGTATGCGATGTCGATTCCAAAAGGGTAGAATATGCCCGGCAGCTTGTAGAAAAGCATTACAGCACCAAGGGTGGAAACGGTAACTACAAGGGCTGTGCAGCGTACAAGGATTTCAGGGACCTGGTTGCACAAGATGATATTGATGCGGTTTCAATAGCTACGCCCGACCAATGGCATGCGCTGCCCGCGATTGCCGCCGCCAAGGCCGGCAAGGATATTTTTCTGCAAAAGCCGCTGACTCTGACTATCAAAGAAGGACGCGTGCTGAGCGATACGGTTCGCCGTTATGGCCGTATCTTTCAGGTCGGAAGTCAGCAGCGCTCCGATTCGAGATTTCGATTTGCCTGCGAGCTGGTTCGCAACGGCCGAATCGGCAAACCGCACACCGTCAAGGTCGGCTTCAGCACGGACCCATCCACGACCCCCCAGCCACCGATGCCGGTCCCTGATTGGTTAGATTATAATATGTGGTTAGGCCCCGCACCCTGGGCCGCTTATACCGAACAGCGGGTCCATCCTCAAAAGGGCTACGGCCGACCGGGCTGGCTGCGAATCCAGGACTATGGCGCCGGTATGATTACGGGCTGGGGCAGCCACCACAACGACATTGCTCAATGGGGAATGGGGACCGAATACACCGGCCCAGTTGAAATCGAAGGCCGGGCCGAATATCCAAAGGATGGACTCTGGAACGTGCACGGTGACTTCCGCATCGAGTACACATACGCCAACGGAGTAAAGGTCATTTGTGCCGACAACAAAAAGAACAAACAAGGTATTCTTTTCGAAGGAGCTCAAGGCTGGGTGTACGTCATGCGCGGACAAATCGACGCCGAGCCAAAGTCATTATTGGACTCGACCATTGGCCCGAACGAAACCCATCTCTACAAAAGCAATAACCACAAAGCAAATTTTCTTGAGTGCATAAAATCGCGCGCCGAAACTGCGGCTCCCGTCGAAGTCGGCCACCGCTCGTGTAGCGTCTGTCTATTAGGTGACATTGCTATGCGGCTTGGCCGAAAATTAAAATGGGACCCCGAACAGGAACAATTCACAAACGATGAACAGGCTAATCGAATGCTCTCCAGACCGATGCGCAGCCCCTGGCGTCTGTGAAATTGATTATTGATTACTGATTAATGATTATTGAAAAACAGGAGACTTGTATGAATCGCTGGACCGGAGTTGCTGGAGTTTTACTGATAGTTATTGGCGCCTGCTCTTTGACTCCTGCGGAATTTGGTGCTAACGCACAAACAGGCCCACAAAAGGTAACTGCAACCCTCGAAAAGAGTCATATCGCAGTAACCGTTGGCGGTAAATCGTTTACCTGCTACAAGTTCGAGGCGTCTGCGAAGTATCCGTATTTCTGGCCGGTAAATGGACCGGCATCGGGCAGCTCTGTCACTACCGAAACATCAGAGCCGTATCCACATCATCATTCGCTGTTCTTCGGCTGCGACCGTGTCAACGGCGGCAACTACTGGCAGGAAGCTAACGAACGCGGCCAGATAGTCTCACAGGGCCCGAAGCTCATCAAGGCTTCAGGCAGACGAGTCGTTTTTACCGATACATGTCTCTGGCGGCAGCCGGATAAGGAACCGGTCATCCGTGACCTGCGGCGCATTACTATCACCGCGCCGAACAAAGACCTGCGATTCATTGACTTCGAGATAAGCCTGAAACCGCTGGTGGATGTCCGCATTCTCAAGACGAACCACGCTTTGTTTTCGGCCCGCGTTGTACCGGAGCTGAGTGTCAAGTCCGGCGGCACGCTTATCAATGCCCAGGGTAAGACCGCAGAGAAAGACACATTCGGCGTTACCTCGCCCTGGTGCGATTACTTCGGAACGCGCGACGGCGTTACCGAAGGCATCGCAATTCTACAGCATCCGGACAATCGCTGGTTCCCGGGCAAATGGTTTACTCGCGATTACGGTTTCTTCTCGCCGACACCGATGTTCTGGCTCAAAGACGACCGCCTCGACCTGCCTAAGGACAGGACGCTTACTTTGCGCTATCGTGTCGTCGTCCACACCGGCGATGTGAAAACGGCTGGAATACAGAAGATATTCAGGCGGTACAAACAATCTTCCAGACGTTCCCAGGCACGAAAATTACACTCGGAGATTGTGCAACGCAGCATTCTGTCAAGACTGCATCGATAGATTCCTGTTCTATTATCACTCGGGATTTGATATTTCTTATTGTCATTCCTGCGAACGCAGGAATCCAGTCTTCTTTTTTGTCATCCTGAGCCCTTCGCTGCGCTCAAGGGTAAACTCCGCGAATGAACTGGTCTCTGACTTATTTTATTATTCGGCATTCCTTTATCATTTTAAAAAGGGGCCTATACCGAATCAATCAGTATAGACCCCTAATTGACACGAATCTGTTTGGCTATCGTATGTCACCCCAAACGATTAACCGATAGTTCTGGTTATGGTGCCGGAGGATACAGCCGAATATCGTCGAAGTACATCTTACCTGAACCACCAGCCAACGGATTGTTCTTGTTACCAAAACCAAGGGAAATCGTATTGACATTAGTCAGGTTCACGCCCTGGTCTGCAAAAGCCTGCAGGTCGATATTCCATGCCGTCCAGGTAGTTATCTGCGCTGCATCAGGATTGTCATTAGTAACGATCGCACTGCCATTAAGCGCAACATACAAGCTCTCAGCAGCATTATCCGAGTCACCTCTGAACCAAATCGTCAGTCTGTTGACACCATTCTCGGTCCAGTCACGCGGGTAAGTCAAAGTTAAAGTTGCCTCAGAGTAACCAACACTGTTGTCGTAGAAAAGTGGCATTGACTGGTTACCTCCGTGAACGATAGTTTGTTCTGCAAAAGGAGGAGTGTCATAACCAACCAAAGAACCATTTGTCGGGTCGTCATATCCGTCTACCCACGCGTTAAATATCCTGTTGCTCTCGGGGTCACCGGGGTCAAGGTCGTTATAAGATTCAAAATCATCCACGGCAAGGAAGTTAGCTGTCGTAAAGCTCCAGACAGGGCCTGTCCACGGACTGTCGGGATTGACGTTATTTACCTCGTCAACACGCCAATAGTAGGTGGTATTCCACAGGAGTTTTCCTGGGTCATAGCTCTCAGAACCAAGGTTCCGGCTGCCTTTGTATTCAGGTGAGCCGGTATCGGCATTGCGTACGACCTCTTTATCTGTGCCGAAATAGACCTGATGTGAAGCTGCATTATCTCCCGGCGACCAGCTAAGAATCTGCGTTTGCTTTACATCCACTGCGCCGTTAGATGGCTTCAGGCTCCCGACGGCTCCCTGAGTAGTAAAACTCCATACGTGGCCTTTATATGTGTTGACGGCATCGAACTCATCGACCCGCCAGTAGTAAATCTTAGCCAGTTTAAGTGGGCCGGGGTCGTAGGTTGTAGCTCCCTGAGGGAGACCTCCAGTTGCGCTGTTCACATCGTCAAAATTCTCGCCGAAATAGACGGTGTGCAATTTCGCACCGAAACCTTCCGTCCAGCTAAGCTTCACATCCGGGGCTACAAGCTCAGCACCATCAGCCGGGTTGGGATTGTATGCAGTCTTGGGGGGAATACTAAAGCTCCAGACATCGCCCTTCCACGGACTATTCGGGTCTGCGTCATTGACCTCATCGATTCGCCAGTAATAAGTTGTGCCCGGAACAAGGCCTTCCGGATAAGCAAATCCGGGAAAGCCAACAACAAAAAACGTCGGGACCTGGTTGCCTTGAAATGTGCCTTCGGCGGCGTCGTTCACATCGTCGAAATTCTCGCCGAAGTACACATCGTGCGAGACGGCAAAATCTCCCGGCCGCCAGCTAAGGCTTACCCACGTATCCGAATGGAGGGCACCATTAGCCGGGTTGGGTGCTGAAGCCTGCCCAAAGCCGCCCACGCCCAGCATAATCTGCGGGATCTCATCTTCGCTGAGAGCTCTATCGTAGATAGCAACTTCATCAATTATACCATTGAAGAATGTCCCGCCCCTGCTTCTTTGTCCGATGGTAACTGAAGCTGTGTTTTCCGGCATCTTTCCCACATAGGCCCACTCCTCAGCCAGCTCTCCATCGATGTAACACTTGAAGATGTTCCCATCGTAGGTTGCGGCAATATGGTGCCACTCTTCCACCGGCGGGGAATCAGGAGCGCAGGTGTCTCTACCACCATCATCGTAAAACTGCCAAAAGATTACGCCCCCGGGAGTTTCCGTTAATTCATAAGGCAGGTCGTTTGCCGCCCACCCCCCCTTGCTGACAATCGCCAATTCCCCGCTGGCATTTCCTCTCATATAAGTCCAGGCCGAAATTGTGATTTCATCAGTAATTGAGAGAATGGGACTGTGAGGAATTTCAACGGAGTCATCACCGTCAAAATCCAGGGCACCGCCCAACTGGCCCTCGACCCACTGGGGGTCACCGTTCAGGGTGCCATCCAGGCCGTTCCCACTTGAGTCGTAAGCAATTGTCCCGGCGCCCTCATCAAACTTCCAGTACCCCACTAGTCCAGCAGATGCGCTGCTGACCAGGACCAGCACCAAAACAAAGGAAAATAAATAAATCACTTTCTTACACATAATAGTCCTCCTTCACCCCGTCCCGTCTTCGACGGGCAGGGTTCAAAAAATGAAAATTAGATTGTTAATTGGGATATAAGAATCCTCACTTGCGAAGCACCTGTACTCGCGTTGACGCAGGTTCGAGCACAAAGCTCACAAACAACTTCCAGCCTCACATAATTACTCCTCCTCTGTTCGTAAAATTACAAGGATTGTGCCCACAGGAAGCCCAAAATCCATTGATGCTCGACCCTGCGACTTCGCTCAGGGCAGACTCTACACGGGCATAAAAACAACCTTATTTATACCAAATTAGTTACTCTCCAGTCAATGAAAATCTCTGGGTTTTTTTGGTCGTTCACCAGGTTCTCGGTCAGTTGTCATATATTTCTGTTACTGCTGATGTAACCTCAATATCAGAGGTCTTGGCATAGCGGCACAATCGTCTATATGACGAATTTGGGTTAGGGATCTGAGCCCCTTCGAGCAGACGTTTTGATTGGCCGGGGAAAAACAACTCCAGATGTCTGCAAAGAGAGCGATGTAAATGACAATTCTCCGTTAGTATTAAATTCTTTCTAATCTTCAACGCTGACCAACAAGCCAATCAAGAATATTGTTAACTAAAGTATGGCGGACATCTTCGTCAGCAATAATATATGGAGATATACCGAGAAGGACTGTTCCGGCGTTGTTCGTTGTGGACCTGATACCAAAAATTGCATCATCAGCCGGGACAAGATACATAACGTCGTTATATTTTCGGAATCCATCATTTTGGAAATGCATTATCGGGAATACATTCTCAGTGTCAGTTATTCTGACCATATTGACGTAATATTGAATCAGGTGGCCTTCGATATTTTCTCCCAAATTACCGGTAATAACATCACCTTGCTGACCTGAAATCCAAATAGTGTAATTCGAGCCTTGTGCTTCTAAATTCCAGCCGATCCATTCCAAGCCGAAAAAGTTAAGATTGTCGGTATCGACCAGACTGCCGATAACACCGTCACCACATATAAAATGATTAACATTTTCAGTGTTCTTAATAATATCAATTTCATCAGGAGAAAGACCATCAGAGGGGCCTTTGTTCCAAATAATAAGCTTGACATTTGTCATTTCATTTGCGAAGGGCAAATAGTCACTTATATCAAGAGTTACAATGTCATTACGATAAGTATTATTGAGATAGGGCCGCATTGAATAATCGGAGCTGGTTTCGAGCAGTATTTTTTCAATTTCAGATGTAATTCCGGAAATCATTCTTGACCTTTTAATCGTAGGTGTACCTTCCAATTCGAGAGTCACTTTAGCATCACCGACTCCTAATGTTGTTCCGATTTTCAAGGTTAATAGTAATTCTGCAGTTGAATTTGCAGGAACAACAATTTGACCGATTGCCTGCTCAGTACCGGAAGCGGTGAGCTCTGTAGTACCGCTTGTGAATTCAGCCGACCAATCTGCGAGAGTTTTGTCAGTTGTTGATAATGTTACTGTATATGTTTGTTCTTTATTAGTAACATTTTCCAATGTATAAATATTGTTGAAATCAAACCCTGAGGGTAGAGCTTTTGCTGTAGGAGCATCGGGATTGATAATTATATTTAATAGCGAGCCGTCTTCAATTGCATTGGCGCTGTTAATAATTTCTTTATTATCCGCAGCATCCGCCTGGAGCATTCCAACAAAAAACAGATTATCAATGTTCCATCCCTCATCAATCGCTGATTCAAATTCGTATGAGTAGAAGTCGCCTGCTTTAACTGATGTCGGAAGCTCACCTGCAACACCCCAGGCGCCGCCAATCATTTTGCGAACTACTTTCATGTGATGGTATCCAATGATTGTTGAAGGTTGATTATAATAAGGATTGTCCTCATATCCGGGACGGCCGGAAAGATAATTTGACTGGTTGTAGCCGCTGCCCTCACCTGTTACATCGTTTTCAACAATGTAGGCGTTGAATTTGAGAGAGAAATCCATTGATTCGGTTATATTCGCCATAACGTGGATTCTTACAATGCGCGCCTCTTTGTCCAAAGTATAAAAACAATCAACTTCAGCCTTTGCTTTTTGTTGCATTTGAGATTCGCACGAAGTCTTCCAGGCGCTTCGACTTAAAAATACCAACCCTCCGAAATCCTTTCTGTCAACCGACCCTGTAGGGTATCCGGTCAATCCTAAAGCCCTTGCGATTACTGACTGTTCAGGAATTTCCATGTCGTCGCCGTTGTGGATTTTCACACCGATGACCCGGTCTCCGTACAGACCAAGAATCTCGTCCATCCTTACGGTTCCGTCAACGCACCAGCCACACCACACTCCTGTGTGCTGCTCTAACAAAACATTCTTTATTTGTGCATTTGTTCCGGCTGTTATGAGAGCTATCATTGTGATAGCTAACAAAAGGGTTGGAAGATTTTTCACAATAAAGCTCCTTTGAGTATGTTAACTTTCGCACTTTTTGAATTGTGTTAAATTGGGTAATTTTAAGCTTATGAGCCATTTCACGACAATATAATTATTTTTGTAATGTTCGAGCGATTTACCGAACATGCATAAATTACCAAATTATTTGTAAGTCCTTATTTCGTAAGGGATTCTTCTAATAAAAAGTGCGAAACTCAACAGTATATGAAACGCGATTTAAAAAGAATTCGTTACAATCAAACAAAAACTTTGGTGTGCCATAACCTCCTCTTGCATTTGAAATCAATTTCCCTGTCAGTCGTAATGCTCATCAATGGTAAGATACCAACTTGAGATTACTATAAATCGTGAAGATAATCAATAGAAAATTGTTCAAACTTGGGGGCTTTTGAAAAAGATTTTCGGGGAACGATTCACTCAAGACGCACTCCTTGTGAATGAGAGTTTGAGGGATTTTCCTCGCGATGACCCATTTTTTAGGAGATGGTTCAAAAAATAACCTCCATGTGCCGAAGTAGTTAAAAAACTACTTAGAGCTTATCCGAATAACCGGGTCGTTATGAGGCCGAGCGAAAAGTTCGAGGCCAAGGCGGCAGGCCAAAAATGCTCGGAGGCGTGGTTTGCTCCACGTCGAGAACGTTTTTGGCCGACAACGCAGGCATCGGGCTTTGTAGCCGGCCGCAATAGAGCGGGTTATTGGGATAGGCTCTTAGTACACGGAGGTACACAATGAATGATAATATTGTATCGGCCAGCGGTAAAGCTTTCCAAAAATTTATTTCACACTTGACACAGCAATTGACCATGTCAAAAGCCTTTGTACCTCATGGCTTATCGTACGACCGGTTACAGACAGCCGGTGATGTTGCTTACCGACATGGTTGTAGAGGATTTGATGGCCTTGCAAATCCGTAAGATATTCACCAGCGAATAAATGATCATCTTCGATATTCAAGACAGCCAAAAAGCTTTTGGTTCTATCGATTGCTCATTGCGTTGCAAGATGTATTTTTGGTTTATGCCAGGATTCAGTTATGGCTTTGGTGTAGACCGCCGCCGTGAGAAGCAAAGGCTTATAAGAATGAGTGCCGCTAATCTGTGCAGATATTGTTGTGGTGATGGTACGTTCTCGCTCGGCAGAAAGGTATAACTAATGCTGCTATTATCCTGATTTTGTCTCAAAATAAGAAAATTTTTACCCACTCTTATCAGCAACATACCGAAGAATATCTTAACTGACTCTAAACTCATCGCTTACAGTCAAACCTGCCTCAAAAATGGGTCATCGCGAGTCAGATTTTCCAGTTGACTTACTTACCAACGCAGTGTAGGATAAAGTAATAAACGATATAAGGAGAAAGGCCATGAGCAAATCAAGAGCATTCACACTAATCGAACTCCTCGTTGTGATTGCCGTCATTGCTGTTCTGATGGCTATTCTAATGCCGGCATTGAACTTGGCCCGGGACCAGGGGCGCAAGATGGTATGCTCAAACAATCTCCATAGTATAGCCCTGGCCAACCAACTATACGCAACCAATTTTGACGACTGGGGCGTGCCTTGCCGTTATATCTCCAACCATGGGGCTTCTGTATGGACAGCCAATCCCGAATTTCGGAAATACATCGGCTACGAGGGAGCCGAAGAGGTTCCGGATCTATCCCTTTATCAAACCCCCAAGAAATACAAGTGCCCCAGTGACAGACAGAAAGCCTGGTTGCACGCCTATGACATTGAAAGTGGCAACAAAGGGGGAACCCTTGTCAGCTACGGCTTCAATATCGAAGACTGGTATCCCTCGGTAGGTCAACCCTCATGGACTGCCGCTATGGAACTGACCATGTTGGCCTACAAGATGTCTTCCGTCAAACAGCCGGCACAGAAACTACACTTCAACGAAGCGCACGACTGGTGGAGTAAGTGGCGGGGAGCCAATTACATCGACGGCTGGGACGTATTGGGCCAGTTGGGCACTGTCAATGACTATAAGGCGGCCGGATGTGGGGGTCCCACCATGTATCGCCATAATGAGTCTGCAAATCTCGCCTTCTATGACGGCCATGTCGAATGCTGGCATAAGACCAAACTATGGATACCTGAGCACGCCACACAGAAACCGTACCAAACCGGCATCTGGGTAGTTAAGAGAGAGACCTGGGAAGAAAATGGTGGCGGCCTGTAAAGCCGTTTTGATTCTTTTAAATGTTCGCAACGCTAATTTGCTGCGATAAATCATACGCATATCTTTGCGTTTCTCCCATACCACCCCTCATCTTTCAATTTAAAAGCACTTCACAGGCCATTTAAACGATGAACTCGTCTTAAGAAGTTTCTTTTTGCAAAACAGTCTTGACCTCGCTAACAAAAAGGTCTATAATCATATTGTCATTTGGATGAAGCTCCTGCTTTCACACCCCCCTTCCTCCAAAAAGGCGGCAGGGGCTTTTTAATTAGTTCCTGTTGCGAATACAGTATTTGTCATTCCCGCGAAAGCGGGAATCCAGTTTTTTCGCTCTGGACCCCTGCTTTCGCAGGGGTGACATCGTCGATTTTCGTTTTCCGCAACAGATACTAATTAGCACTCCCGCTCATAGCCCTAAATTCTGCCTTCCTTTCAGCTATTTTTTAGCTTGGTTTCTATGAAGCCATCGAATTTCGCTTCCTGTTTGCCCAAAAGAGTCCGGTAGTTTCTTCTATTGACAACGAATAACTGTGGAATTAGTATTCAGATAGCAAAATGCTATGAGAAACCTCTTTTTTTATAGATTTCTCCACTTCGTCCCCGTGCTTTCTTGAGAAAGCAAGAACAGGGGCTTCGGTCGAAATGACATTGGGTCTTTTCAAAAGAGCAATAAGAAAAGAGGGATAAGGTTAGCAAAGCAACTGAGTCGATGTTAAAGGCCGGGTCAGGTTTTGAGAAGCAATGAGAGGAATTAGACGATGAATAAAGTTCTCATTATAGTCGGCGATGCGACCGAGACTGTTGACACACTATATCCGTATTACCGCCTGCAGGAAGATGATTTTGAACCCGTGGTGGCCGGTCCGGAAAAGCAACGTTACCATATGGTCCTGCACGAGATTCCGCCGGACTGGGACGGCAAGGTCACTCGTGAGTTCGAGGGTTACACTATTGAGGCGGACATTGCCTTTCGAGATGTGAACCCGGAAGAGTATTTAGGCGTTTTTTTCTCCGGAGGTCGTGCCCCGGAATATATACGGTATGATGAGGACCTGGTCCGTATCACACGGCACTTTTTTGAGCAAAACAAACCAATCGCCTGTGTTTGTCACGGCGTGGAGATACCTGCTTATGCCGGCTGTGTTAAGGGCCGACGAATGGCCACTGTGCCCAAGTGCAAATTCGACCTCGAGGTTTGTGGAGGCACTTTTGTCGACGAGCCGTGCGTTGTGGATGGCAACTTAGTCAGTGGACGGACGTATCATGACCACGGCCGCTATGTCGGGGTGTGGATTAAGATGCTTCTCAAAGCTCGCGCAGCAGCCGAAAAGGCGGGAAATCAAAAATGAAACGAATACGTCAGGCGATAACACGCCGTACCTTTATTAAAAGTACTGCGGCGGCAATTGCAGCACCATATATTGTTCCTTCTTCGGCCCTCGGCCGGGATGTGCGACCGGCCCCGAGCAACCGAGTAACAATGGGGCTTATCGGCTTGGGCAGTATGGGAATGCGCCACGTAAAAGGATTCCTGCAGGAGGACGATTGCCAAATCATTGCTGTCTGTGACGTCGATGCCAGCCGGCGGAACGCTGCAGCCCAGGATATTAATAAGCAGTACGGCAACAAGAATTGTGCCCGGTACAACGACTTTCGGGATATGGTTTCCCGCAGCGAAATTGATACACTTTGCATATCAGTTCCGGACCATTGGCATTCTATCCCGGCCATTAGGGGTGTCCGCGCCGGCAAGGATATTTACGGCGAAAAGCCCTTGGCCTTGACAATCTCGGAAGGCAGGGCTATGGTCGAAACAATGCATCGTTACAACTGTGTATGGCAAACCGGAAGCTGGCAGCGGTCAACGGAGCAATTTCGTTTTGCGTGCGAGCTGGTCCGTAATCAACGAATTGGCAAGTTACAAAAAGTCGAAGTTGGTATCGGCGGAGGGTATAATCCAGGCGGCGGTCAGCCGACAGTCCATCGAATTGACCCTCAGCCGGTTATGTCGATTCCGGATGGCTTTGACTACGAGATGTGGCTTGGCCCTGCTCCTTGGGCGCCGTACACTGAAAAACGCTGCCATTGGAACTTCCGCTGGATAATGGATTACTCCGGTGGCCAGGTTACTGACTGGGGAGGCCACCACATCGACATTGCACATTGGGGCATGGGCTGTGATGAAACCGGACCGGTTAAAGTTGTCGGCAGAAGTATATTTCCCAAAGACGGACTGTGGAACACCGCCGTTGACTACGACTTCGAATGCACTTATGACAACGGCCTAACACTGCATGTCGGAAGCAATAATCATTATCCTCAGGGTGTCCGATTCATAGGAGACAGAGGCTGGGTGCATGTAACACGCAGCGGACTTGACGCAAATCCGAAACGTTTACTCAAAGAAAAGATTGGTCCTGAAGAAGTGCACTTAGCCAGGCCCTCCGGCAATCATCGTCAGGGTCATCGTCGTGATTTCTTAGATTGCGTCAAGACGCGTGCCCAGACTATTACGCCCATCGATGTGGGCCACCGGTCTGCTGCAGTTGCACACTTGGGAAACATCGCAATGCTCTTAGGCCGTGCGATTCACTGGGACCCAAAACGAGAACAGATTATCAATGACTCCTCGGCCAGCCGTATGCTTAGCCGTGCAATGCGCTCCCCCTGGTATGTCTAAATAATGCAATCAGAAGAAGCTAATATTATCCTGATTGTAAGCCAAATTTGTCTAATTTTTGCAGAAGGCATACAGGTTCCTGGTAAAGTGCATCCCGGATAATTCCGATAATCGTTTCGATTAGGTAATCTCATCTAACAGCTTGATGCAATCCCGCACCAATTAGGCGTGAGCTTATGCTTGCTAAATTGGTGCAGGACTATCGGACACAGAAAAATTGCTTTTTTCTACCGACAGTTGATTTGATTAGCTGGGAATTATTACTTATATTTTATTTGATGGCTTTGGGTTCCCGCAAGGCAGGGTCCCTCATGGAGGGTTTTATACGCTCGTGGACAGTGGGATTACAGAGTATTGGTTTTGAATATTCTGTTGATTCCCTGAAAGGAGAGTATCTTGTCGGTATAAACTAAATCCGGAGGATTGTCAGAATTATGGCACGGCTATTTGGATTTCGACTTAAAGACAAGCAGCCCGATAAAAATCGCGATAGCGATTATTTAGATAACGGCGGAGCCGAGGAAATCAGCGGTTTATCACAATTGTACTGCCCGAAGCAGGATAGTGCCGCTCATGTTCGGGATGCGGCGGATGTCCTCTGTGAGATGGGAAAAATCACCACTCAACAGCTTTCTAAGATAAAAGGAGTACAGAAAAAAAGAGCAGATAGCGACGTCTGTAAAATAATCGCTGAATTAAAATTAGCTGATGAGCCTGAAATTTCAATGGCACAGGCCAGCTTGTACGGATTCGAGTTTCGTCAGGTTGAGCCGGAACAGGTTGAAAGAGAGGCGTTTGATAAACTTGAGTTTGACTATATAAAAAGTAACCACATTATGCCAATAGCGGTACGCGGTAAAAGCCTCGTCGTGGCAACAAGCCGCCCAGCCGACCTCTTTGTTATCGAAGATGTCAAAAGACAAACTAAGATGAACATTAAAACGGTCGTATGCCTGGAAGAAGATATTGATAAAGTTTGCAGTACCTTCAATGATAAGAAAAGCGACTACAACCTTGACGATATCATAGAAGACATGGCGGATGTTGAGGTCGTCCAGGACCAGCAGGAAGATTCCGAAGACCTGGAACAAATGGCAGGCCAATCGCCTGTCATTAAGTTCGTCAATTATCTGATTAGCAACGCAGTGCGTGAAGGCGCCA
>Ga0315548_1000584_pt1 | contig 33534 bp, 28 predicted proteins | sample SalMarSW160110MG_2_FD_202540 | JGI IMG/M metagenome (GOLD analysis project Ga0315548, IMG submission 202540) | Salt marsh sediment microbial communities from the Plum Island Ecosystem LTER, Massachusetts, United States - Salt Marsh Sediment SW1601-110 ... | reverse complement strand
TTTGCCGTCGCTTTCGATTTCGCCGTCGCTGAAGAGTTTCTTTAGAGCATTGTAAACCTTCTTTTCGGATTTTTCGAGTTTTTCTGCGATCTCAGCGAGGGTCAATGGTTTTTCCGAGAGTAGCTTGATTATGTCTTTATGAATTTTTGCCATTATGGATTCCAGCCTATTTGTTTTACATCTTTATTGTATATTCCTAGATAAAAAATCTTTTAGTGAAAAAAGTGTTTGGGCTAACCACTGCTAAGACCTCACCTGTTTCCCAGGAAAACCGTAAGGCACTTACCGGTAGCTCAGTTAACCCTCTTTTGCGAGTTTTTTGTGCCACTCCACAGCTGCATCGAAGTTCATGATCGCTTTTAAGTCTGCATCTAAGTTTGTTGGGGCTACGATTAGAAGCCATCCCTCACCATAGGGGTCCTCGTTGACCAGGTCGGGTTTGGACTCCAGTTCTTCGTTTACAGCTTCGATTGTGCCGCTTATGGGAGCAATGAGATCTGAGACTGCTTTCACCGACTCTAGGGTTCCGAAGGGTTCGTTTTGAGTTATGACGTCACCTGCGCCGGGAAGTTCGACGTATACGATGTCGTTGAGTTGTTTTTGGGCGAAATCGCTCATTCCAATTTTTACTTTTCCGTCTTCTACCTTTGCCCACAGGTATTCTTTGTGGTAATACAAGTTTTCAGGGACTTCATAGTCTTCTACTTTGACCATATTTTCCAACCTCTAACAGATACGGTATTGTGATAGCGGTTTGTCTTAAAAACATAACGATTCGACTTGAAAAGCGCAAACTAGTAAGGCATAAAAGGGAGCCTTTGTGGGAGCGAAAATGCCTTATTCGTATAAAGGATACAAGAATTGGGGGGCAAATCATGTTTGAGGGGATAGAAGAGGCAAACGCGGCAGACTGGAAAAAGCTAATTTTGGAGGCAAAGAAGTTGATTGTGGTGCAGTTCTGGTCTCCATACTGTCCCCATTGCCGAGCAATCCAACCAGTCTACGATGAACTTGCAATAGAATATGGAGATAAACTGAAGTTCACTAAACTCAATGTTGCAGATAGCCCCGAAAACCAGCAACTCGCTGCAAAGCATGGTATAATGGGAACGCCTACATTCCTGTTTTTCTGTGGAGGCAGACCGATTAACGGTGTGGTTGGGGCACTTCAGAAAGAAGACTTGGCGCAGGCGATAGAGTTCACCATCGAGAAACATCAAGATTGCAGCAAGAAAAGCACACCCTTAAAACTATCGTACATCAGCTAAACGTCCAGAATTCAGCTTTGAGTATTTCAGAAAATCAAAGCCGGATGTCTTCAAAAATCTGGGAACAGCAGAGAGGCGAAAACGACGTTTCCAGATTCATGGATTCTGCCAACCGGATTGCTTCTTCGACAGGAAAGGCTATGGCGTCGACGCCAGCTCTCACAGCAAGTAGGTCAGTGTTTATCCGATGTTTACCCTTAGGTCTCATGCACCCCAAAACCAACGGAGTCTCAAGCATCAATAGTCTGGCAGAAACCAAAATCCGGGCGATGTCTTCCGGTTCAGGCGGAATCACCTTTTCCATGGGCGTCCCACGGATAGGCATGAAAGCTATAATTATGACCGCTGAAGGCGAATATCTGGAGATCATTTTTAGCGCCTCAAGTTCGCCCTTCAGTTCGCCGTAGTGTAGCCCCACAAGCACGTGTGGAACAAAGGGGATTCCGGCTTCGTGGAAAGCCCTTAAAGATCTGTCATAATCTTCAACGCTGACGTCGAGGCGGTATACTTCGCGGATTGTTTCGTCGGAGCCAATTATGTCGATTAGTGCAGCGTCAACTCCAGCAGCCTTCAACCTTTTTGCAGTAGAAAAGTCGACGACCCCTGTGTGAGTGATAACAATTAGACCCAGCTTCTTCTTTATCTGGGCGATGGCGTCTACGAACTTGTCGATGGGAACAGAACCGTCCGGAAGGCATCCTCCACTTACGAGGCAGCCAACCGCTCCATCGTTTTTCAGTTTTGCGCAAACATCAAACAGTTCTTCTGGAGTTAGGGCGGGAACCATGGTGTCTAACACTTTTCCGTTGCAGTGCTTACATTTCAGTGCACAGGAGGAGCCTGTGATTGAGATTGATGGAAAAGCGTTTGGAGGCGAACGGAAATATTTGCTGTTGTAGTAGACAAAACTTGGAGCATAAAACCGAATTTTCCCTGTCCTACTAGGAAAATAGCCTCCTTCAATTAACGAAACTAACTCTTTTTTTGGCATCCGCCATACAGTCTCAGCATCTAGGTTTGACATACATGTCTACCATCGTAATGGCTTTCTAAAAAACTTTTGAGAGTTAGTTGAGGAGGACTCCAGAGAACCTACTTTAGTGGCTCTGTTTGATTGTTCCTTTTAGCCTCCGTTTTTGGGAGAGACAAATATAGCACCAAATTACTAACTATAGATTCCAAAAACGTTCGGTGCTCATTAATGACTAATGCATCTATTCCTGAGAGAATCCGCGTTTCCACAGGCTCAGCCATTATACTCGGCTTGTTAAGGGGTAAACTTGACGCCAAACCCACAACCATCTATCTGCTGACCTGTCGAAAAGAAAAGTGCTCCGCCAACTGCGGTTTCTGCCCCCAAGCCAGAGATAGCAAGGGTAGAGCCGACATGCTCTCCAGAGTCACTTGGCCTACATTCCAGACAAGACAGGTAGTCGATGGAATAGAGAGAACCGCAACAGACGGATCGATAAAGCGGGTTTGCGTCCAGACGCTGAATTATCCACAGGTTTTTGACGAGGTTTTGCTTCTTGTTAGGGGAATCAAGTCGCGAGTAGCTGTTCCCATATCCGTTTCTTGTCAGCCCTTAAACCCGGAGAAAATGAAGGGGTTAGCAGACGCGGGGGTTAATCGGATAAGCATCGCCTTGGACGCTGCCACAGAGAAAATCTTTGACAGGGTTAAGGGGCGGAACATGGGCGGACCTTACCGTTGGGAGAGACAGCGTGATGCATTGCGGGAGGCTGTTAGAGTCTTCGGCGAAAGCTCCGTGAGTACACATCTTATTGTGGGTCTAGGAGAAACAGAGAAGGATATTTGCAAAACGATTCAATGGTGCGTTGATTCGGGAGTCTATCCGGGATTGTTTGCCTTTACACCGATTCCCGGAACCGCCCTTGAAGACAATCCCCAGCCTTCACTAAGCAGTTATCGAAGGGTTCAAGTTGCCCATTACCTCTTAACCCACAGGAAAACCCGATTTGAAAACATGGCATTCGACAGGAACAGTTGCCTCAGAGACTTCGGAATACCTAAGGAACGGCTGCTGGAAGCCGTAGACACCGGCGAACCGTTTCTAACTTCGGGATGTCCAGGATGCAACCGACCATATTATAATGAGAGACCGGGTGGTCCTCTCTATAACTATCCAAGGCAACTGCTGCCCAAAGAGATTGCGGAAGCAAAAAGAATATTGGGGTTTTAGACCCAAACTTTTTTGGGTTTTCTCAACAGCAGAACAAAAACGGTGATGCTGGCAACAACGGTTGTTGCGATAAAGATGTACATCAGATTTCGGGTAGAATCTACGTCGTTGCTGCCTGATTTCAATTCCGTCTTTTCTTGGACGACAGATTGGTAGGTGGCATTCAATTCATCATATTCTGCTTGAAGCTGTTCTAATGCCAAGTTTTTAATGTACGTCAAAGCAAATCCTGATGAAGGAATCTTTTCCGGTGAACCCATGAAATCCCATTCACAACATATGAGTCCGTATGTTAATCCTGGGGAAAGGTTGTCTGGGATTGCTATGTCGTATTCCGCTTCATGAAGAGTGAGTGGTGCGTCTTCAATGTGAGTGATGTTGCTTAAGGTAACTTCCGTTGTGGCGTTTACAAGCCCGTAGATTCTTACATAGATATACTCGATGTCAATTTGGGTTACAGCTTCCGTTGTCACAGTGATGCTGATGTTCTCGCCGGGATAGGCTTGAATCGGGGCAGTAATGTCTATTGTGAGACCCCCATAATCGATGTGATACACATTCTTTGTTTCTTCAGGGGCTGACTTGCCGACCCCCGAAAAGGCTAAGGTTAAAAGGAATGTACATAGCATCATTACACATAATTTTTTGAGCGTCACTTTTTTTGCCTCTTAAAATCACTGTTCCTTATTTTTCGTATAGAGAAATATTTAACAGTTTTTGTTTTCTTTGAATATGCCTCTTTATTGGAACTCCTGAAACCTATAAAAAACTTTCAGAAAAAATGGTTCGCCGCAAATTACCGTATTGAACGGACAAAATTTTGGTACATATAAACGAAATAAATCAAAGCAAATATTGCCAAAAAAACCTCGAACGACAGTATCATCTGGTTCTGCTCAGTTGCCTTGAAAATTCCCGTTTGAGATATATCCCAGAAAACCAGCATCTGCAGAAAAATGGCGCTGCTTATGCAACCGAGACCGAAACTGTGTAACAGGAATCGCAGACGTAATGGAGCTTTACTCATTGTTCTTCGGAAAAACGCTTACGCTGAGACCTTATCTTACTTATGAAATGCGGATATAGATTGAAAAAAAGGATTTGAGCTACCTGTTTCTAGGCAGCGAATCCCAGTTCTCTAGCTTATCTCCAGCGCCAAATTTTTCTTCCATAGAAGACCTCAGGCAAGATTAGGAGACCTGACAGAGAGATTGGCACGACAATAGCCCAGTCCATCGGGTCTAACGGTACTGTACCTAGCAAACGAGTGTAAGGCACCAGAACGGTCAGTATTGCTGAGACAACAACGGCAAACAGCAGAAACTTGTTGGAAGTGAAGCCGACCCTGAATGCATTCTTTGTTTCCGATCGGCAGTTCCACACAATCAGCAGTTCCTGTAGAGTAGCTTGCACAAAAGCCATGGTTTGCGCCTCCGCCAGTGGACGTTTCCACACAAACAGGGCAATTGCAAACAGGACTCCAGTGCCCAAGAATTGAGTCACGAAAGTAGCTAAGATTGAGGCGATTCGCCCATAAAGTATGCCCTCACGTGGATCTCGGGGAGGCCTACTCATCAAATCTTCCTGCGGGGGGTCCATACTCAAAGCTAAGGCAGGTCCGCCGTCTGTTATCAAGTTTATCCACAGAATCATGCTAGCGGTCAGAGGCAGGGGTAGACCCAGCAAAGCAAAGGTGCCTATGACGAGGAGCTCGTCGAAGTTGGAACGCAGCAGGAAGAAAGAGAATTTGCGTATGTTGTCGTATATGGCGCGTCCTCCTTCAACTGCGGTGACGATGGTGGCGAAGTTGTCGTCTGCCAGCACCATGTCTGCAGCCTCTCGGGTAACGTCGGTTCCTGTGATGCCCATGGCGACGCCTATGTCTGCCTGTTTGAGGGCTGGTGCGTCGTTAACTCCGTCCCCAGTCATGGCGACGATGTGTCCCTTCTTTTTCAGGGCTCTGACTATTCGAAGCTTGTGTTCAGGAGAGACCCGAGCGTAAACTGATACGTCCTCCACTACTTTATCGAACTCTTCCTCACTCAGTTTGTCCAGTTCGGCGCCTGTTAGAGCCAGATCGTTTTTCATCATGCCTAACTCTTTGGCTATAGCAACTGCTGTGAGTTTGTGGTCGCCAGTAATCATGACGGTTTTTATTCCTGCTTTTCGGCACATCTCAATGGCTCCCTTTGCTTCGTCTCTGGGAGGGTCGATCATTCCAGCCAAGCCTATGAAAACTAACTCGTGCTCCAGTTTGTCTTCGTCGTGTTTTCCAGTTTCAGTTTTTGGTAGCTCTTTGTAGGCTACGGCGAGGACACGAAGAGCCTGATTTGCCATCTCCTCGTTAATCTTTAAGATTTGTTCCTTCTCTTTCTTGGATAACTTGATTGATTTACCGCCCTTGACAATGTGCCCTGAACGCTCCAAGATAAGTTCAACAGCACCTTTAACGTAAACGAAGACCTCTCCTTCCGGAGACTTGTGAACGGTCGTCATGCGCTTCCTTTCGGATGTAAATGGCACTTCCTGCAGACGCGGATAAGCTTTATCAAGATCGGGCTTTGTCATCCCAGCCTTGGCGGCTGCCACAATCAAAGCTCCTTCAGTTGTGTCGCCCAACACTTTTGTTCCGTCATAAGTTGCGTTGGAACACAAGGTGCTGGCTTTCAACAGCAACGTAAGATCGGTATCTTCATTTGGGTCTATGGAAACACCGTTTAGGAGGAAGTCGCCTTTTGGTTCGTAGCCGGCGCCAGTTACGTCGATCATTTTGTTGTCCACGTTGATTTTGCGCACAGTCATTTCGCCCTTTGTCAGGGTTCCGGTTTTGTCGGAGCAGATGATTGTTGTAGCCCCTAAAGTCTCTGCTGAAGACAGTTTCCTGATGAGTGCGTTACGTTTTGCGAGTTCCCGAGCGCCTAGGGCAAGGGACACAGTTACCACGGCAGGCAAGCCTTCAGGAACCGCGGAGACAGCAAGTGCAATCGCAGTCTCAAATGCCTCTATGATCTCCCCTATCCCACTTGTTCCCAGAACAAAAAGTTCATACAATTCAAGCGCAAAAATGATGACGCAGACACCTATGATTATTATTCCAAGTTTTTTGGCGAACTTTGCTAGTTTCTGTTTGAGAGGAGTTTCCACCGTTTCCACGGCTTGAACCATCTCGGCGACTTTGCCGAATTCGGTTCCCATACCAGTGGATGTGATTACAGCTTTGCCTCTGCCATAAGTTATGTGGGTAGCCATGAAAACTGAGTTTTTTCTGTCAGCGACAGCCGTTTTTGAGTCAAGAACGACATCCTTTTTGTCTACTGCTGTGGATTCACCCGTAAGAACAGCTTCATCGGTTTTCAGGTCTACAACTTGGAGGAGTCGAGCATCAGCGGGGATGCGGTCTCCAGCTTCCAAGAGAACAATGTCTCCGGGCACAACTTCTCTTGATGGAATGAACTTTTCTGTTCCGTCCCTCAGGACACGGGCTTTGGGAGCCGTGAGCTTTTTCATTGCTTCCATTGCCTTTTCTGATCGGTATTCTTGTACAAAACCGACTACGGCGTTGAGGAACACGATGGCGCCTATGGTTGCGGCGTCTACGATTTCATTTATGGCAACGGAGATGACGATTGCGATTAGAAGCATGATAACGAACACGTCCCTGAATTGTCCGAAGAATATCTGAAGCGGAGTTACGCCTTTCTTTTCTACCAGCTCGTTGGGTCCGAATTCGCTGAGTCGGCGTTCAGCCTCTTCGGTGCTCAAGCCTTCTTTGGTGGATTTTAGAGATTCTAGGAGTTTCTTCTTTTCTATGGAGTGCCATTCAGTGCTCATTTCAACCGCCTGTCTCACTGACGTAAGTTTAGAAGGTTAAAATTAATTCCTTTACTAAAAAGCGTTTCTTCCAATTTGATGCAAGAATTTTCTCACGGCTACAATAAAGTCTGAATTTAGGCTCAGGGTTTGAGCTTAGATTCCAAAACTGAGCTGTGAACCAAACACTCTGCTAAGATTTCGGCGAAAAACTTAAGACAGACATATTGAAACCGTAATACTTCAAAACACGGGTGCGTAAAATATCATGATGATTGATTGGACAATTGCGCCGATTACGGCTATAGCCTCAGTATTAGTTGCAATTTACCTTTATTTCTACATTAACAGGCAAAGTAGCGGAACCGCGAAGATGCAGGAGATTGCGGGTGCCATACAAGAGGGTGCCAGAGCATTCCTGAAAGTGGAGTTCAAATATCTTGCAGTTTTCGTTGTGGTGGTAGCCTTCGTCTTAGCGATATTTCTTGATCCCTTTATGGCAGTAGCTTACGTTTTTGGTTCAGTATGTTCGGCAGTGGCAGGTCTCTTGGGAATGACAGTTGCATTGAAAGCAAACGTCAAATCAGCACATGCCGCAAAACAGGGACTGAACAAAGCATTTCCCATAGCTTTCCGTGGAGGAGCAGTTATGGGCTTAGCCGTAGTTGGATTAGCTCTTCTTGGAATAAGTGTTGTATATGCACTTAGTGATGGTAACGCTCAGTTGATTTTAGGCTTCAGCTTTGGAGCAAGCGCAATGGCACTGTTCGCAAAGATTGGAGGTGGAATCTACACAAAAACTGCTGATGTGGCTGCAGACCTTGTAGGCAAAGTGGAAATGGACATCCCTGAAGACGACCCTAGAAACCCTGGAGTTATAGCGGACAATGTTGGCGACAACGTGGGTGATGTGGCAGGCATGGGAGCAGACCTTTTTGACTCCTATGTAGCTAGTATCGTTGCAGTTATGATACTGGGGGTGGCGCTATCCACCAATGTTCTGTTTACATCAGTATCATTTGTTGACGTGCCACTGGTGTTTGCGGGACTAGGAATTGTGGCTTCAATCTTGGGAGTTGCAATAGTTCGAGTGGGCAAAAAAGGAAATCCGGGAAATGCACTCAACATGGGAACATATATAACATGCATCATTTTTGCTCTCATAACGCTCGCAGCAACATACTACTTGGACATTAATATTGGCGTCTGGGCATCAGCGGTCATTGGATTAGTTGGAGGTGTTGTTATCGGAATCACAACGGACTACTTTACGTCGATCGACAAAACTCCAGTAATAAAAACAGCCGAAGCATCACAGACTGGCGCTGCGGTTAACATAATCACAGGCTTTTCTTACGGATTGCTAAGCATGTTTCCGGCGCTTCTAGGAATCGCATTTGCATCTATAGGATCATATACAGTAGCCGAATACTTCATTGGAGAAGAAATTGGAGCCGGAGTTTACGGAATTGGCATGGCTGCAGTTGGAATGTTATCTATTGTTGGAATGATTGTGGCTGGTGACGCTTTCGGACCCATTGCAGACAACGCGGGAGGAATCGCAGAGCAAGCAGGGTTAGAAGAGGAAGTTCTGGATATCACTGCCAAGCTTGATGCCGCGGGTAACACTTCTAAGGCTATAACAAAAGGGTTTGCTATTGGAGCAGCAGGATTAACAGTAATTGCGTTGCTTGCAGCGTTCCAAGCGATAGCTCAAGAGGAACTTGGTGTAACAATCGTCTTTGATCTAATGGATCCGCTGGTTTTGACTGGCGCACTTATTGGCATTGCTATACCTGCAGTGTTTTCAGCTATGGTGATGCTCAGCGTTGGCAAGAATGCATTTATTATGATCGAGGAAATCAGGCGGCAGTTCAGGGAGATTCCGGGTCTTAAAGAGGGAAAAGAGGGCGTGAAAGCAGATTACGCGTCTTGTGTTGACATAGCCACTAAAGGTGCATTGAAGGAGTTGATTCCTCCAAGTGTTCTTTCTATTGGCATCACATTGGCGGTTGGGTTCATTGGTGGAATACATGCTCTTGGTGGTTATCTGGCAGGCAGCATCTTTTCAGGCTTAATCTTTGCTTTGCTGATGTCTAATGCTGGCGGATTATGGGACAACGCCAAGAAGTACATTGAGGCTGGAGCGCTTGGCGGTAAAGGCTCAGACACTCACAAGGCTGCTGTTGTAGGCGACACTGTGGGAGACCCATTCAAGGACACGGCAGGGCCTTCACTGAACACCTTGATAACGGTGATGTCTTTGGTGGCTTCAGTGTTTGCTCCAACAATAGTCATGTATGCGCTACTGTAGAAAACGCAGCTAAACGGATGCTTTACCGAGGCAAGTCCACTCCTCGGTCACAAACCTTTCTTTTCTAATTTTTTCAGCCAGCTTCTGTTCGTATTCTGTGAGTTCTTCCTCAACAAACTGCACGTTAAGCGCTTTTTCGAAGCCCCTAACTAAGGCTTGGTAAGCTTCTTCTGTAGAAAATTCTGAGTCAAGTTCTTGTCTTGCAGATGTCAGCTTTCTTTTCGAGACTGCAAGCACATCGTTTAATGTTTTTGCCCAAGGAACCTTAAGAAACGTGAACATTTTTTCATGATCAATGTCCAGCAGGAACGTTCCGTGCTGAAGCAGAACACCCTTTTTGGATGATTGGGCGTTTCCGGAGATTTTTTTTCCCCTTATTGTGAGGTTGGGGCACCGTTTCGGGTCTGGTGGGTGGTAGTCAGCTTTGGCTCCCAAGATTTTTACTGCCTCGTTGAGTCCGCTGCATATTTTCTGGTATACACTGAGCATGTCTAGGTCCTTGCATCCTAGGTCTCTTGTTTTGGTTATTATGCTGTAGGTTATTTCCCCCTCAGAGTCGTGGTATACGGCTCCGCCGCCTGTGATTCTTCTCACCATGTCTACGCCGTGTTTTCTGCAGTTTTCTACGTGAATTTCGTCTGCCAGTGTTTGGAAGCGTCCTATGGAGACTGCTGAGGGCTTCCACATGTAGAAGCGGAGGGTGTTGGGTACCCGGTTTTCGATTCTTGCTTTCATGATTGCTTCGTCGATTGCCATGTTTGTGTAGGCGTCTGCTGTTTCGGGTTTGAGTAATCTCCAGCGGTCCATTTTAGCTTCAGGAGATAAAAAGTGGAGAGGAGATTATTAAAGTTGAAGTAATGCTTGGAAGGGTTATGATGGTTCTTCTTGGTTTTCCAGAAAAAACACTGTTTTCAACAATGCTCTGTTATTAGGCTCCTAATATGAATTAGTTCTGTTGGTTGCTTGGGTTTTTGTTAGTCTCTTTTTATAAAATATTGCTGCAAAGGTTGTGGCAATGAGCAGAGGCAGAATAATCCATGATGGAAACTCTGGAATTGCGGTTGTTCCGATTATTTCCACGGTTTTGGTGCTGTGGTTGTAGGTGAAGTAGAGGTAAGTGCTGGTTGCGTCTTCGTCTATTGCTGGAGTTACAGAGGCACCATCTACGAGAACAGTCCAGTCGCCTTCAGCAGTTAACAGCCCTTTTGGGATTGTTACTCTACAGAATCCAGTTGTTCCAGCTTCACCCTCTACATTAAACCGTATTAGGGCGCCTTCTTCGGGGTTGAAACTGAAATCTGAGGGTGTGAAATTGCTGACCACATAAACGTTGTATTGGGTCCATTCCCATGTGCCTGCATCGAATAGATAGATAGGCGCCGTAAGTGGATAGTTGTCTTGGTTGTTTTCACTGATATTGTAGGGTGTACTCCATATGAAACCGTCTGTTTCTGTAGCATTAGGGTACCTTGTTACGTAATTGCTCCAGTAGTTTCCTTCTTTGCCGTCATCCCAAAAGTTGCTGACTGGAGGAACCCAATGCTCCTCAAACACTATCATATGCCAATATCCAGGAACGAACGCTTGTTCCGTATTGTTGATGAAGTTGTTATGATGAATAGTATTGTTTGCTGCCTCCATCAGGATATTGATATGGATACCATATCCATTGTTTGCTATGTTGTTTCCGTGTATGCTGTTGTCTACAGAGTCAATGATTATAATGCCATATTCCTTGTTGTTTGCTATTGTGTTTCCGTATATTCTGTTGTTTGGAGCATATGTTGGATAAATTCCCTGAATGCGAATCCCCCAAGCGTTGTTTGTTATGATGTTCTCAGCAATAGTGTTGTTTGGTGAATCGTAGAGCCAAATTCCATTCTCATTTTTTGTTACGATGTTGTTAGCTATCGTCGAATCCATTGTGGAAGCTAGTAGTATGCCTTGCCCATTGCTGTCAAGAGTCAAGTTTCGAATCGTTATACTTCTACAATTGATAAGGGCTACATATCCCGCTTCAGATGGTACAGTTCTGTCTTGCTGGTTGACCCAGTAAATTATTGGTTTCCCGTCAACAAGGTTTGAAGTGTCCACATCATTTACGAAGTCGGTAAATGAAACATCGAAACTGTAGCGGTTGTTGCTCAGGCTATTGTTTCTAAGCACATTGAAACGAGATTCTAAAAGGTAAATACCATACTCATTATTTGCTACGGTGTTTCCGAAAATGGTGTTATTGTGTGAATGCTCGATGTAAATCCCATAAGTGTTGGTTGTTATGATGTTTGCAGAAATTGTATTGTTTCTCGGTTCGGAGTAATCGTAGATGTAGATGCCAGTTTCGAATCGCTTTATCTCAAAATTCTTAACCGTAATATTCTTTCTGTCTGAAAGGTCTATTCCATGGCCTGTTTCTGTTCCCTGAAGTGTATAGTTTCCCCCATCAACTATGATGTCATCTTTTTTTACAACAATCGGGTCATAAATGTTGCCTGTGAGGGTGTAAACGTTTCCCTCTTGTTGAATTTTATTTGTTCCCTCAACAGTTCCGTCAGCCCTGATGTAAATAGTGCCCTCTGCTTTCACTATCCCAATTTCTGAAATAGAACCAAGCGTAAAGGAGAGAACTAATAGTAGAGTAAATGTTGTTGTGCTTTTCTTTATGTTAAACTGCATAACACTTGTTTTCTTGTGGGTAAAAACGTAAAAGGGTTTTTGTAAAGGTTTCTTGACCTCTCAAATCATATGTTAGTCAATTTTTCTTGACTAGAACTGTTTTTCTATTTTTTCTGTTATTAATCATCTAATATGCAAGCTGAAAAATAGTGGTTTCTGGCGCGGTAACTAGGGCAGAAAAAGAGTTAGTAAGCTACAGTTTAGACATAAAAAAGCGAATAAAATCTCCCACGGATTTAGGTAATAGTTAAATGTCCCTGTTTCTTTGTATTTGCTCTAACAAGAATAAGGTTTCCCCTCAGATGACTGTGCTAGAACAAAATTCGAATCCTTACCTTGCCTCCCTCATCTTAGGTTTATTGTGTGGGCTCACTTTCTGCGCCTCCGCCTGCCTTCCCCACATCACAAGTTACATCGCAGGCATCGGAGCAGTAAACCTTGCTGTCATGGAACTTGGCGTCTTATTCAACTCCTTATCGGTCGTCACTTAATGGAGAAAAAAGGATGCTGGAAACTATCGCAGAAATATTGCGTGCAACAATAGCGGTAGGGTTAGTGACAGCTGGAATACTGGCAATACTGATCTGCGTGAGGAATCTCACCAGAAAAATGAGCATCCTAAGACTCTTCGTTCAGATAATAGCTTCAATCGGGATTTTTGTGATCTTGCTTTTCTGGCCTCTTCCTTGGAACCCTATACTTTCTGGGCTCATTTTTTCCATAGCCTTAAGGCTAACGATCGTCTTCGCCTTAATCGTTGTCAGCACTCTTGTTTTCGGGCGCTTCTTCTGCGGATGGCTCTGCCCCTTCGTCTTATATATGGATCTGCTCACCCGTCTCCGAAAGGCACTTAAAATACCCCACTGGAACCTGCCTGAAAAACTCAATAATGGTCTAGATGTGCTTAGATATGTGATACTAGCCTCCTTTTTGGCGCTCGCCCTTATTTTCGGTCTTCTAAACGCAGACGTATGGCGTTATGTGATAATGTTTATGGGACCTTTCAAATCTCTAATCATAGTTTTCCTGAGCCCAATAGAACCCCTAATCGAACAAACAGGAAGAGCTTTAGGATTCGAAGTGTGGGGCGCCAGTTTCCATGACCTGAGGGGAACAATAAATTACTTTAACGGTCCCAACCTTATCTTGATCACTTGGATTGTTTTCTTCGCCTTCACTGCAGGTTCATTTATGGTGAGAATGCTTTGGTGCCGATTCTGCCCTGTAGGCGCAACACTCTCCATCTTGAACAGATTTTCACCCTTCAAGTGGGCTCCCATCCTGCACATAGACAAAGTGGAAGAAAAGTGTACAAAATGTGGCATATGCAAAAGAGTTTGCCCCGTGCAGGTCACCGAGGTATACGAAGAAAAGGGAGGCAATGTAACGGCACCGAAATGTATACATTGCTTCCGTTGCGTAGAGATGTGTCCATACGAGGGTTGCCTAAACATAAAAATGGCTGGTAAAACAATCTACAAATCCAAAAACTGGCTAAAAGAAGAGGAAGAATGAGGCGAATCTAAATGGCAAGCGAAATCGAAACAGGATCAAAATATATCCCTGAAATGTCTCAGAGCGAGATCGAAGAACTAGGAAACTCGATCAAAGCCGCATCCATTAAGGTGATGGAGCAAAACATCAAAAGAATGAAAAAGACATGGCCGAACCGACCGGAAGCCATGGAATACTTTGATGAAATCTCAAACTTTTTTGGGCGACGCGAAAAAGAGGTTCGTGAACAAAAAGAGGCGGGAAAAAAGCTCATCGGCTACTCCTGCATGTTCGCGCCTATAGAATTCATTTTGGCTGCAGGCGCCATTCCAGTTCGCGTAGGCTCGGGATGGTATGACGCAGCAAAACTTGGAGACAGAATCATGCCGGTGGAGGTCTGCCCAGTCATAAGGTCCACGGTTGGCGCAAAGATGGTGAACCTATCCCCGTACCTTGAGCTCAGCGACGCCATAATAACCCCTCTCACATGCGACGGCAGAACCAAACTGAGCGAAATCCTGTCAGACTTCAAACCTATATGGTATATGACTCCTCCACGCGTCAAAGATAACCCCCAGTCCCTGAGCCTCTGGAAGGAGGAGATGCAGGTGATAAGAGGAAAAATCGAGGAATTGACAGGGACAAAGATCACCAAAAACAGGTTGAGGTCAGCCATAGAGGTCATGCAGAAGGCAACGAAGGCTTTCCGTAGGCTACAAGACTTGAGGAAAGGCCCTCCGGTAATCACGGGAAGGGATGCCATGCTCGTGAATCAAACCAGCCTTTGGGACGACATAGAACGGTGGACCCAGAAGACAAATGAGCTGTGTGAAGAGCTGGAGAAAAGGGTTGAACAAAAAGATTGGGCTTTCCCTCCTGACACCTCAAGGGTGATGGTTACGGGAACTCCAATGCTGTGGCCTGACAGCTGGAAGGTTCCCAATCTGATCGAAGAATCTAACCCTGCGGGAGTGTTGGTTGTTGATGAGCAATGTTCAGGTGACCGGATTCTCTACGACCCGGTGGGGGTAGACGAGTGGACTATGAGCGACATGTTCGATGCTGTAAGCGAAAGATACCTTATGGCTTCCACATGCCCCTGCTTCACCTCAGAACATGGAAACGAGGACCGCGTCAACTGGCTCATGGACAGAATCAAAGAGTACAAGGTTGACGGAGTGATTTATTACGTAGTTCGAGGATGCATCCTTTACGCCATGGAATACGCACGAATCAAGCGTATCTTAGACCGAATGGGACTGCCAGTATATTACCTTGACACCGATTATACGAGGGAAGATGTTGGGCAGATGAAGACAAGAATCGAAGCCTTCCTAGAGATGCTGGAAGCAAGAATTGACATATGAGGAGAAAAAGGAAAGTGACAATATCCGCCGGAGTAGACATGGGCACCCAACGCGTGAAAGTAGTCATCATGAAAGACAAGCAGATTTTATCCCAAACCCAAAACTTCTTGGGATTCGAACCCACCAAAGCCGCTGAACAAGCCTTCGAAGAGGCACTACAGAAAGCCAAACTGTCCCGCGAGGACATACAGCATGTTACAGCCACCGGCGCAGGCGTGAACATGGTTCCCTTCGCAGACAGCACTGTCAGCATGATGGGAGCTGACGCCCGGGCAGGGGCATACTTTTTTTCTTCAGCCAGAACGGTGATAGATGTTGGGGCTGAGGAGGCGCGGGCAGTGAACTGTAACGAAAAGGGGGTGATGCGGGATTTCGTGGTGAACGCTAGATGTGCAGCTGGAGCCGGCACCTTCATCGAGGCAATGGCAAGGGCGCTGGAGGTGGAGTTGGAGGATATGGGTTCCCTGTCCCTGAAGGCGGAGAGGGCGAGTCCCATAAACGCCAGTTGCGTCATCTTTGCAGAGTCTGATGTGGTTTCCCTGATTCACAGAGAAGAACCAAAAACTGAAATCGCCCGGGCTATCTTTGATGCCATGGCTGAGAGGGTTTCCTCTATGGTGTATCGGTTGGGAATAAACCCGGATATTGTGCTTGTGGGGGGCGTGGCTAAAGATGTCGGTTTCGTTGCTTCGCTTAAGAGGAGACTGGGAACGGAAATACTGATACCTGAAGAACCGATGTTTGCTGGTGCTGTAGGCGCCGCCTTAATCGCCGCCAAAAGAGCTGGAAGGAGGCAATAGGAAGATGGGAAATACAGAAGGAAAAACGGAATACTGGAGATGGCTTGAATACCACAGTGTTATGCCAGGCCGAGACTGGAAAAACGCTGAAATAATAACTGCTGGAGTGGATGTTGGTTCGGTGGGTTCCAAGGCGGTTGTCATGGCAGATGGAGAGGTGTATTCGTGGAGTGTAATGCGAACGGGCTCTAACAGCTCTGACAGCGCAAAGAAAGCGCTTGGTTGGGCTATGGAAGATACTGGATTGACGTTAAAGGACTTCAACTATGTTGTGGGAACTGGTTACGGCAGAGTGAACGTTCCCATGGCTAACAGAGCCATCACAGAAATTGCATGCCACGCCAAAGGCGCCAACTACATCTGGGGACCGACGGTGAGAACAGTGCTGGATGTGGGGGGACAGGATGTTAAGGCGATCCGCTGCGACGAGACAGGCAAAGTAGTCTCTTTCCTGATGAACGACAAGTGCGCAGCAGGCACGGGACGAGGAATGGAAGTCATCGCTGACCTGTTGAAGATACCCATCGAAGACGTTGGCAAAGTATCCCTGAGCGTAACCGAAGAACCCAATCCAGTCAGCAGCACCTGCGTGGTCTTCGCGAAAACGGAGGCGGTTGGACTGCTGCGTAAAGGATGGTCCAAAGAAAAAGTCTTAGCCGCATACATGAGAGCCATGGCTATCAGAATGAGCGAACTTATAGAGAAGGTGGGTTGCGAAAGAGACTTCGTCATCACCGGGGGACAATCCAAGAACATCGGAATAGTGCACAGAGTAGAGAACATCTTAGGAGTAAAACGCCTTCCAGTTCCAAACTTGGAGCAGACCGGGCTTGACCCCATTGCCGCCGGCGCTATAGGAGCAGCCCTGTACGCCAAGGCATTACATGAAAAGTCTCGTAAACGCTGAGGGTGATACAGGTTATAACTTATTATGGTTACCGGGACGGTTCAGGCGAATATTACATAGTAGTTGATGCGGAGAGATGCAACAGCTGCGGCGAATGCACAAAAGCCTGTCCTCAGGACGCCTTGAAGATGGAAACCATGTTTATTGACCTCGAGGACAAACTTGTAGCCGCGGTCACAGAGGAGCACCGCAAAAAATTAAGGTACACATGTTCTCCCTGCAAACCCGAAAGCGGAGATGTGCCCTGCGTTCAAGCCTGTGACCAAGAGGCTATAACATGTATCTGGAATCCCATGAACCGGGAATGAACGTGAACAGGCACGTTTAGTGTGCTTAAGTTTCTGGTGTTGTTTTCTTTTTCTTGAGATAATCTTTTTATTTCGATTGCCTTATGGATGAAACTATCGGAGACCGCTTGCGATGGACGTAGGAATAGTTGGTTGCGGATGGATTTCTGGGATACACGTCAACGCATGGAGAGATGCGGGAATCTCAGTAGCCGCTGCTTGTGACCTGAACGAAAAAGCAGCTATGCAATTCACTGAAGACTGGAGAATTCCCTCTCATTACACTAGCTTCTCTGAGATGCTTGAAAAGGAGAACCTGTTCGCTGTTTCAGTGTGTGTTCCGCCCAAGTTTCATGCAGACGTAGCCATGGAGGCTCTGAAGTCAGGCTGTAACGTGGTTGTCGAAAAACCATTCACCATAAACACTAATGAGGCTGAGAGATTGCTGGGTGCCCTTAAGAAGTCATCTGGGAAACTGACGATAATTCACAGCCAACTGTATGAGCACTCAATTTTTCATGCGATGCAGAGGGTTAAGGCAGGAGACATAGGGGAGGTCATAGGAATGGATGTTGGAGTCCTGCACAGCCCTGACGAAATAATGGCGGGGGACAAGAATCATTGGTGCCATAAACTGTCAGGCGGCAGATTTGGAGAAAATTTGCCTCATCCTATATATCTTCTTCAGGCTTTTCTGGGGAAATTGGAGATCAAATCTGTGCTGACTGACAAGTTGGGTTCTCACCCGTGGATGAAGTTTGATGAATTGAGGGTGATTTTGGAGGCGGAAAAAAGCAAGTTTGGAACTATTCACATCAGCTTTAATGCGCCAGGGCACGACCGAACTGATGTTCATGTGAACATTTATGGCACTGGGGGTACAATCCATGCTGGAATCTATCCGGTGAGTAGCCTGGTTGTTTCCAAGCCTGGGCGGGGGATAATGCATTTCGATAATGTGATTCATCAAGCTAGGATTTGGGGTGCGTATTTGGGGAATATTCTAACCAAAGGGAAAGGACCCAGAAATTACAGTATTTCTCATGTGCGGATTATCAGGTCGTTTGTGGAAAGCCTCAACGGCAACGGAAAACCCCTAGTCACCCCTGAAATGGGATACGAAAACGTCCAGGTTGTTGAGCAAATCTGCAAACAAATAGACGCTGCATCCCCAAAAATAACGTCAGCGCAATAAATTAGGGTTGTTCACTCGGTTTTCGTAGCGCATGTTTAACAGTTTTTTCTGTTTCCACGTGTACTAACCGATGCTTTTTTCCGCAGATGGGACACGACCAAACCTGCCCTGTGTCCACCTCTTTTTTTGTTGTCTTTTTCTTCAGCAGCTTCTCTTCTTTCTCTTTAAGTTTCTCTTCTGGAGTGGATTGTGAAAGCCCCCATGCTCGTTCAAGCACAAAAAGGGTTATGACTTCTTTTTTGTTTTCTTGTTTGGTTAGGGTAACCAGGTGTTTTCCGGGTGCCTTTTTTCCTGTTGCCTCTTCGTAGGGTTTAATTTCGTAGTTTTCCCTGATGATGGCTGGGACCTCGTCGATGCTGGACACGATCTTTCGGCTAACTTTATCGTTTTCATCCGCTTGTGTTAGGGAAATCACGTCGTAGAGCTTGCCCTCAATTTTGCTTTTTTGAAAAACCATGGTGTTTCCCTCTACCTGGGCGAAGCGGATGCCTGCCGGGCATTTCACAGCCTTAACCAAAATTTTTTCCTGTTCCTTGTCTGTGCACAGTTTAAAAAGCCAATTGCCTGTAAGCAAGTCTTTGACTCTGTAAAAGTTCACTTCGCCGTTTCTTAACTGGCGCAAACTCATGTCGTACCATGCATCGTGGGGTCGTGTTTCAACTAGTCTAACCTTGATATGCTTTAGAAACTGCAAGCGTGTTCACTCTCCACATTAGAGTTTTTTGTGTATGGTTTAAGATTTTCGGGGCTAACGCGAGCGCAATGGGGAGAGCTTACGCTGACTGTTCACTAAATTAGATAAAATAAAAAAGAAAAGGGGGGTTTTGAACCCGTTTTTGGGTTGTTGAGTTTAGCCTGCGATTTTCTGTCGGATTGTGACTACCGCAAAGATTGCGGCTATTGCCGCGATCAAGGATAGGACTACTGCGATCCACACTGGCATCATGTCAACGGTCACAGGGAGTGATTCTTCAACATCGGATTGTACGGATGCAACATCGGTTTTTAGGGCTGCAACGTCTACTTTCAGTGTGCCTATGTCAGTTTGTATTGTCGCTATGGTGCCGTCCATGTCGGTTATTGTTCCGGTTAGGGTGCCAAGAGTTGTGTTGATGGTCATGACGTCACCATACATACTTCCTACGACAGCATCCAAGCTGGCTAAGCTAGTTGTAAAACCGCCAATGCTTGTTTTGATGGTTATGACGTCACTGGCTAGACCTGAGACTTTAGAATCCAAACTTGAGACTGAAGAGGCAGTGGCTATACCTGTTATTTTAGCATCCAAGGCTGTGAGAGCTACCTTCATTTCGCCAACCGTGGTTGAGACGGTTGCAACAGCGCCGTCGATTGCGGTTATTTTGGCGTCAAGTGCTGCCAAGAGAGCAGTCATATTAGAGCAGCATTCGTCGATTTCTTCAATTACGGCAGTGGTGTTAGCTGCAAGTGCTTCAAGAACTGTTGTCATGGTAGGCTTAGCGGAAACAGAGAACAAGTTAGTGTCTATTTTTGCAGTGGTGCCCGCGTTGACAGCAGTGAAGTTCCATACTCCAATTGGTGCATCGTCAGGAATCATGTTATTGAAATATGTCGACAGCCGGATGCGGTAGTAAGGTACCATATAGTTGTTCACTGAGACCATATACCAATCGCTTGTGTAGATATAGCCTTGAATGTAGAGGTTGCCGGTTGGGTCAGTGATCTGCCACATGACATCATATGATGGAATTACATTGGACCAAGTGTATAGGCTCATTAAGTCGCCTTGGTAATATTCGGTTGCACGTGTCTCGAGGGTTATTAAAGGTGTTGGGTATATTGTGAAGAAGACGCCTGGCGCGCTTGTTGCGCCATATGCGTCTACGACTTTAACAGTGTATATTCCTGGCGTAAGAGTTGGAACAACAAAGTTTTCTGAGAAGACTCCGGCGGGGTAATACAAGGTGGGACCAAACCTGGCGTCCATGTCAGTGCTGTTTACAACGGTTGTACCAAAGTAAAGAGTAATGCTAGCGCCACCAACGAAATCTTGACCGCTGATACTGACTACGTCACCCGCTATACCGCTAGTTGCACCTAGCGTTATTGTGGGTTGCGGAGTAACCTGGAAGGTCGTATTTCGGAATTGAGTTGTGTTCCACCATATGTCAACAGGATAAACTGCTGGTGAGAGCACAGCAGGGATAGTGTACACTTCAAAGTATGATCCGTCAGAACCTGTTGTGCCTGCAGCTATTGGTGCACCATTGAATCTAATTTCGTATGCAAAGTTTGATGCAATCCGACCAAATATGAAGATACTAATACCTGTTGGTCCTGATGGAGGTCCTACAGTTATGTAATAGTCTATGCTGACGCTATAAACAGCGCTGTTGCCGGCTTCGTCCGTGGCATTGAAAACATACCAGTCAAAATTAGTTATAGGCATTGCGGGAACTGTTATCTGTCCTGAGAATGAACCCGAAGCGTTTGTAGTGAAGGTAGGAGCTGTGATAACGTAGTTTATAGCGGGATTAGTTGTTTGGTTAAGGAACAAGGTAATCTGGTCGTTTGGGGCAAAGCCGTGTCCTGTGACAGTAAGGCCATCGCCGGGCAAAGCAAGGGTGGGACCATAGGGAGCAGGAGGTATACTCTTGACTGACAGGGTTGGAATCACCTGAAAGGCTGCACCTCCAGACTCAGTCTCACCATCGTTGACTACAATCCAGTGCGTTCCATTGATTGCAAAAGGAATCGTTACTCTGATCCGGTACTCGCCAAGATTATTTGCGTCTCCTGTACCCAGCACGGTACCAGAAAGCGAGTCCCAGTATACCTTAACAGTAGCAAAGGGATCTGCACCTCCGCCAGTCGCATTTCCTACGACGTCAACCTTTGTACCTGGAGGTCCAACGGTTAGCGGGGCAGTGCTGCCAGGGGGGGATGTTGCACAAAGGAAGGGGTCGCCGACAATTTCTGCGCTTGCCATTGGAATTGCTGCCATCAGTGCTGACATTGTTAGTAAAGTTATGATTAGGGTTGTGTATAGTTTTTTACTTATTCGCATTTTTCTATTTTCTCCTTTTTGTTAATGGGGGCGATCGCTGACAAAATCAGCTTCTCGCCTTACCAACCTATTCCGCTTCGTTGAACAACTATTTATACTTAACGTGCGCATTTTCTTAACGGAGTGACAGAATGTATACATTACTTGGAAAATTATAATGTGTATGCATAGAAACAGCCTGTTTGTGATGGTTTTCTGTTTAATTAAGCACTTTTTTGATGAAAAAGGTAGAGTTTGAGTTGAATCGTGTATCGCACGATACGATAAACGTAAAGAAACGTTGAACAAAACTAACCTACGGAACAAACCAGTAAATATCAAGTGTCAAATCATGCCACAATAGACACGTATATTTAAGTTAAGAAAAAGTTACCTCTTGAAATCTAAAACTATCATACCTTTCAGGGTGTCGCTTTTAGCCGTTTGGTAACCTATACTATTTATCGCACCCTCTATGAACTTGGCAAGCAACTCTGTCGCCTTTCCCGTAAGCAACGTTGAAATGCACCTGAATTTTATTGTATTTTGGTTCTGTCTGACCTCAACCTCGTTTAAATCCCACCTTGTTGCCTCAAGGAATTTTTTAAAAGCTTGAACAGGGTCTTCAAATTTTTCGTTCAGGTATTTTCCGTGCCACCTTCCACTTTCGTACCATTTTTTCTCTAACTGTTCCACCTCAGCTTCGCAGGCTTTGCTGTTCAGATAGGTTAAAACATCTGCTGGTACAAAGGCTCCGCCCAAGTTCCGCTGGGATTGCATAATCTCCAAAAACTCTGCTGCCTGTGCAGGAGTATAACCTAATCTGTTTGCTGTTAGAGCCAGTCTCAGAACATCACTGATGAACAGGTTTAGCGACTCGCCTCGCCCCTTTGAAGCCCTCTTGGCTTCCTCAACGATGTAGTCAGGAACGTAAACAAGTCTTCTACCTTCTTTACTCTTAGACATACCTTTACTTCCTAACCCTGTTCAACCGTATTGCTCCTCAATTTATATTTCTATTTATTGGTACAGCCATTTAATGTTGGTTCCTAACAGCTTCCAAGCGGATAATCCCTCTAGAAATCTCTTTGCCATCAATCCTGTACCCAAAGGCTTCTAGAGCGCCCTCAATGAAAGATGTAAACAGGAATGTGTATGCTTCTGTGAACCTCGGGCTCAATATGCGAACTGAAACGGCATCTGCTCTCTTATTCAATTTCAATTCAGGAACATTCCAAGTGAAAGCTTCCAAATCGTTCTGGAACGCTTCAAATGGTTCATCAGTCGCTCCTGTAACATACTGTTTAGCAAACCAAACACCAGCGTCAAACCAACTTTTGAGAGACTCCGTCTTCGATTTGTCATATGCAAGCTCAGCCATTTCGTACCACAAACGTTCTAAGCCGAGCGTAAATCCGTTCTCCTTAGCCGATTTAAGCAATTCACGTGAATCAACCAAAGTGCTGAGGTTTACTCCCAGCTCGTTAGCCCTCAAAGTCAACGCAAAAACTCGGTTCACAAAGCCGTATAGACTAAGATCATTCTCCTTGGCAATCTTGTTCATGTCATCTAAGTAGTCTTCACGTGCCGCGAAGCTTTTTCGTCGAACTTTGCGCTTTTTTTCCAACTTTTCACCATTCTATGTAATGGGTTAAGTCACCTATAAATTGTTCCTGAAACAAAATATGCTGTATATTTGGCAAAGTCACGTAATAAAATTACCTTCTTAACTCACCTGCACTGAAATGCAAAAACCGCCGTTAACCTTGATGTTTACCGCTTTTCGGTGTCAGAAAAGTTTCCGGTGCTTTTCCCAGAATTCTGTTATGTTTTCTCCGCATTCCATGGGATTCTTCACTATTCTCATCTCTTTCTGATAGTAGCTTGGCAGAAGCTGCCTGATGTCTGGGCGGGTAATCCGTTCATCCAACATCACTATGCAGCCCTTGTCCTTGGCTGACCGATGGACGCGCCCGCAGGCTTGAACCAAACGGAATATTGCTGGCGTCAGATAAGCGTAATCTCTTCCCCTCCCCGGGAACTGAGAGTCAAAGTAGTTTATCAGCGCCTTCTGATACACGCTCCAGGTTGCATAGGGCAGCCCCACTGTTACTACGCAGGTTAGGAGATTGTTTGGGTAATCCATTCCCTCGCTGAATTTTCCGCCCATAACCCCAAACAAGGCGTTGCTTTTTGAGCTGGTTAGTTTCTGCATCAGCTCGCTTCGTCTGGTTTTACGCTTCTCCACAATCGTTCCTCGGTCAATGTCTGTGTGCGATAGAATGCTGTTCATCAGGTTGTAGCTGGTGAAAAAGACTGCCATGTTGCCTTCATTCGTCAGTGATATGGCTTCGATGTATTCTGCACATTTCTTCAGCATCTGGTCAGTTCGCTGCTCGAACCTCGATGAAACGTCCCCCGCAGCCAGTATTAGCCTGTTTTCAGCTGGGAATGGAGAGCCGAATTCTCGGAGATGAACATCTTTTTGGCTGCGGAGAATCAGGTCCCTGTAGACTTTTGGGGGAGAAAGGAAACCGCTCATAACAATGCTTCCTCGCGCCTGCCGCAGAACCGGATCCGTTATCTCCCTGCCGTCTAGGCTTCTGACCTCCAGATATGTTCTGTCCCCCCAGTCATTCTGGACCAAGTGAACATACTGTTTTCCCACCCTCTGAAAGAAGTTCTCCATGAAGTCGCCTACCCGATGGGCGTAACTGAAAATTCTGTCAGAACCAAGCTCCTGACGCCTCTCTCTAACGTGTTCTCCATATTCGTGGAGGGTTTCCGCGGCTTTGTCGCTGGATGTTCCGCTCTGCTCAAGGAATCTGTCCGCGAGGTCTTGGGGGTCCAGCAGTGTGAGGTTCGAGTTTCCTAAGCTCTTCTGGACGTGTGGGAAAATGTTTTTGTCTAATACGTTGAGGTAATCTTGGACGTCCCCCAAGGTTTTGTGTTCAAAGTTTTCGGTTTCCTTGAGGGCGTTCTCAACCGTGTTTGGCGCCATCCGGTCGGAGAGAAGCTCCCGAGCGAAGGTTGGTATGTTGTGGGCTTCATCCACTATAAGATAAACGTTGGACAGGTCCGCTCCCCAACTCTGCAGCAGCGCTTTTCTAACCGGCGGATTGAAGGTGTAATTGTATGTTCCGAGAAAAATTTGTACTTTGCTGAGAACCCGTTTCAGCGCCTCGTAGGCACAGAAGCCGCTCTTAGCCATCCGTCGGCTCGCCTCTTTGGGGTCAAGGATTTTTCGGGCACAATCCAGAGCCAGTTCTTCGGCTTGCCTCTTCTTTTTTGTTATGTTCCAGTAGAATCTGCAGAAAGGTTTAGTGTTGGACTCGCAGTTTTTTTTGAGTCTTCTGCATTCCTCAAGGAAGTCGAAGTAGGAGCCTCCGGTTTTCATCCGCAGCGGGCACATGTCCTGTTTGCTGAAGAATGACACGGTCAAGGGATTCTGCTCTAGTCCCTTCAGTTCTTTGAGGAAAATGTGCAGTTGGCTCCTGGTTCTGAAGCTGATCAGCAGCTTGTTTTCTTTCAGCCGAGGCAGAACGCTGAGGAGCGAGGCAAGAGACTTTCCTATGCCGCATGGGGCGCTGCCCACGAAAACTTGGTTGTTCTCTAGTGCTTTGGTGGCTTCCTCGATAAATTCTAGCTGTCCCTTGCGTACTTCGTAGCCTCTGGGGAGCCACCGGTTACCTGAAGTCCGCTCTTTCGTCTCTGTTTTTGCTGTTGCTGTGCGTCTGTAGGGACGGCTGGGAGTCACGATTCTGGCGCTCAGGTATGTTCCGCAGTCAGGACAGAAACGGCTCTGCTTAAACTCTTCAGGGGAATACCTTTTTCTGCATTTTCGGCAAACGTAGATTCGAGGCAATTTTCTCTCCTATCATACTTGACCGCATAGAAATATGCTTTGTTGACAGTTTCAGCTTTAAACGGTAATCTGCACCGTAATCGATAAAAGATTGGGGGCGAGTTGGTATTTGATGTGCAGTTTCTTAGGGGTGTGATGGTTTGTCTTATTGTGTGAAGTGTGGCGCCAAGTTGAGTGAGGGCGACAAGTTCTGTTCCGCTTGCGGCACCGCAGTTGCGAAGGTGACCAGTGAACAGTATTCTGTTTCCTCTGACAACCTTATTGAGCGGGTGAAGGAGCTGCTTCATGAAGGCAACGTCACCAGGATAATTGTGAAGAACGAGAAAGGCGATGTTCTGCTGGAGATACCTGCCACAGTCGGGGTTATCGGCGTTGTTCTTGCTCCTTGGCTTGCAGCGTTAGGTGCAATAGCCGCGTTAGCCACAAACTGCAAAATGGTAGTTGAAAGAAGAGAATAAAACATCATCTTTCTTGGTTTTCCAGAAAAAACACTGTTTTCAACAATACCCTGTTATTAGACTACAAATATGAAAGCTGTTCTAAACCTTTCTTAATGTTTAAACCAATTTAAATTTCAGTTAAAGTAACTGGAAAAGTCTGACCTAATTGAGATAGTTGTATTCGAACATATCCGTTGTAAGGATTTCTATCTATGTCTCGAGTTTCAATTGAAACATCTAACAAAGTGATGTTCCGGTAGCTATTGATGGGACCTATATCAATATCTACATGTTTGCGAGTTGTAATATCATAACACTCAGATTGCCAGTCCCACATTTTTACAATGGTTCTCACGGCATCACTACCCAAATTGTTAACAACAAGGTGATAATGCCTAAGATCAATAATGAAGTTAAAACCTTTAAGTTCAAGTCTAATGGAGAGTTGTGGTTTTATGGATTCCTTTCTTCCTCTTTTTTCCAGCTCTGCTTTAGCAATTGCTTCTTTTGATACTGCTGAACTCTTTTCAAGCGTCTTTTGAACATCCTTCATAATAACCGAAAGAGCGTCAACTCTTTCACAAACGTTTCTCAGTTCTGAGCAAACCATCTGAAGATTAGTTACAAAAGCATTGATTTGCTTCTCCGTAGTCTCTTTCAACTCAATATTACTCTGTTTCATAACCAAATAGACTATCGCAATGGAAAATAGCGTAACACCTACTTGAAACAAGAATTCTTCTCTGAAACAGACAGCGGCTGTTATAAAAATGGCTAAAAAACTAACGTAAAGATGCCATTGGTTCTTCAAAGTAAGTTTCGTCTTAATCCAAAGTCTTAGATTTATGCTCTGAAGCCAATACTTTAGAGTCATAGGTTTGTTTTGAATCCAATGTTTTAGGTTTTTGATACTATCCCGAATCCTCACGTAATAATCCTCATAAAAATAATTTATTAACATATCAAACTTTTAAGCTTTGAATAATTACGAAAGAACAAAGCTAACACATACATCAAATTTTCCATATATGCACATATGTTAAAAAAGCTGAAAACTTAACCTCTAGTTAGTTAGAGGCTTATTGTACACACCTTTCATTTTTTGTTGAGGTTTAGGAGTTCTTTGATTTGGTGGATTTCTATGAGGTTGCTTGCGTGCTTTTTGTGTGTTCTGAAGGCGGCTGTGAAGAGCACAGTGTCCTCATCGCCTAGCAGATTCATGCTGTGAAGCTTGTTTGCGACTGCCAGTATCCGATCAGCCTCTTGGCGGTAATTATAATGTACGGGAACTACGCCGTACACCAGCTCCAGCTGCTTCTTAGTCATCCTCTCTGACGTAACCGCGATTATGGGCTGCTTAATCCTGAATCTTGATATCATCTTCGCGGTGTAACCTGACCTAGTTAAGGTAACCACTTTAGCTAAAGGCATGCTCTGGCATATCCGCTGGATCGATCTGCTTACAGTATCGGAGATGTTAACGAATCCCCTGTCCTCTACGCTGCTTTTCGCCGCCTTTTCAGCCTCCAAGGCTATCCGAGCCATCATGGCAGTGGACTCCACCGGATACTCTCCAACCGCGGTTTCTCCGGAAAGCATGGTGGCGTCTGTTCCGTCCAGTATCGCGTTTGCCACGTCGCTGACTTCGGCTCTGGTTGGCGTGGGCTGATGCATCATGGACTCCAGCATCTCCGTGGCTGTCACCACAGTTTTTCCATTCTGGTTGCATCTGCGAACCAACGACTTCTGAACCAGCGGAACTCTTTCAGGCTCTATCTCCACGCCTAAGTCGCCCCGCGCAACCATGATGCCCTCTGAAGCGTCTAGGATTTCGCCAAAGTTTCTGATTCCCTCAAAATTCTCGATCTTAGAGACCACCGCTCCCTCAAATCCGTCAGCCGCAGACCTCAAGTTAGCTACGTCCTTGGCGCTTCTTGTGAAGGAGAGAGCCAAAATTTCAACCTCATGTTCTTTGGCGAACTCGATAATCTTTCTGTCCCTTGCGGAGAGGGTTGGAAGTGGAAGCTGCTTGTTGGGAATGTTGACGCCTTTGCCGTTGGCTATCACGCCGCCGTTTTTCACCAGCAACCGAAGAGTCCCCTCCCCCTTTTCGGTGACCTCTGTTCTGATTCTGCCGTTATCTATGAAAACTGCGTCGCCAACATCCATCTGGTCGATGAAGTTGTGGTTAAAACTGATTGGTTCTCCGTTGAATCCAGTCTCCAGAACCTCTCCCGCCTCAACAACCGTTTCTTTGTCGGTTCGAATCCTGATTTCTGGTCCCTTAAGATCAACCATAACCGGAATATCAGCAACTTTTCGGACATTTTCCACGACAGTCCGGTAACGGTCAAAGTCTCCATAGGCAGTGTTTATTCTGGCACAGTTCATACCCGCCCGGAACATTCGCTCCAACGTTTCGGTTTGAAGACTGGCGGGACCAATCGTACACACAATCTTGGTTTTCTTCTCCACCTAACAGTCACCATCTATAGATGAGAGCGTTTTCAGCGTTTAAACCTTGAAATCACAACAACTGCACAAACAGCGATTAGAATAATTGCTATGCACACTTCTGCAGCCAAAACAATGTTCTGAAAGTCACTCTGCTTCGAGAGTATTCCCACTAAAGCCCAAACAACAACTAAACTGAATGCCACATCCTTTCTTGTTGCAAGCATAGCCAAAGTCAAAACTAAAGCCACACCGATTATCACCACAGCCCACGTAGCATCTGGGATGCCCCAGCCATCCCAGCCGACTGCCGTCAACGTTACAGACACGTTAGCTATGGTGGCGATGCTTATCCAGCCCAAGTAAACGCTGAAGGGCAAATGCACAAGCGCCATCTCCTTAAGCGAGACAGCTGCCCTGCCAATATCCAGCCGCCGATAGATGAGAATCAAGCTTGCCAACAGCGCCAGCATCAGAACCAGACTGTAAGCTATCAGGTCATAGTGCCAGAGAAACAGCCAGCAAACATTACAGAAACTACTCAACCCAAACAGCATACCAACCTGACCGAGAAACGGCTTGTCCCTGTTCTTGGGAAGAGCCTGATAGACAACGAAGAGCAGCAGAAGAGTGTAGATGACACCCCAGATAGCGAACGTGAAGCCCGCTGGCGTAACCAAGGTTGGATACCTGTCAGAAACATCAGCGCTCGTCACACCACCGAGCAGAGTTGTGCTTCCAGCCAGCCCATTAACTGCAACAGTTACTATGAAGGCGACAATGTTGACTGCCTGAAAGAAAACCAGTCTATTAGATGCCATAAAAGAACTATATATGCTGACTTTTCATATAAAAATTCGCATAGCGGAGATGATGGTGGTGCGGCGGGCAGGAATCGAACCTGCGAACCCCTACGGGAGAGGATAGCTCATCAAACGCTGATCTTGAGTCCTCCGCGTTTGACCTGGCTTCGCTACCGCCGCCCCAACGAAACAAAAGAAACATGCCCAGTTAATTTAAGCCTTACCTAAAACACGCAAACTCTACTCGATAACCGTTCCAACCCTTTTCCCCTCGACAGCAGCAGACACATTCTCCGCATCATACCCATTCACGACCACAGTCTTCAACCTGATTTTACGGAGAATCTTAACGGCTTCGGGGTCAATAATCTGGTTAATCCCCGCCCTGTGACTGTCAGCCTCAAGAAGTCGGGTCAGATCCTCAAACTTTAGCGTGTCCAGTTTTTCTGCGTCAGAATACTTCTTGGGGTCCTTGCTGAATATGCCGTCCACGTTCGAGCCTTTCACCAGCAGATCAGCCTTTACCCGTTCGCCAATCAGTGCAGCCACAGAGTCAGTTGTCATGCCTGGACGTAAACCGCCAACAACAACAATTTTGCCGCGTTTCAGGCAAGCCTCAGCCTCATCCACAGAAACGGGCACACTTCCACACCCAGCGTCGCCCAAACATAACGTAAACAGTTGAGCCAGCAAACGGGAAACGTGAATCGCAGCCCAGTCCCGTTGAGCCTCCTCCAAACCAAGCTCGGCAGCCACCCTGATGAACTCTCTAGCCAAGGAGCCGCCGCCGATAACGGCGACAACCTCATGCCCCTCCTTTCTCAAATCCTTCAGCAAATCAACATACTTGCCTATCAGAGGCGCGTTGAGGGGAGAAGCCACAACCGAGCCGCCAACACGAACCACAACCCTCATAGTCTAGAACCTCTACCAGATAGTTCACGGCAACAGATAATATAACATTCGCTGCTGCCCGAAGATTCAAAGGCTTATAACGATTAGCCGCCATAATCTAACAAACAAAAAATGTTCACCCTCAACCTCGGTGAAAAAAATGAACGAAGTTGAAGTGGTCTTTTTGGGGACAGGAGGCGGAAGATTCACCACCATAACCCAAAAAAGAAGAACCGGAGGAATCCGCATCCTATCCAACCGCCTCAACCTTCACGTCGACCCCGGTCCAGGCGCCCTCATCTACTCACTGGAAGCGGGCTTGAATCCCCAGAAAATCAAGGCAGTGCTGGTTTCCCACAGGCACCCAGACCACTGCACCAACGCAGAGATTCTGGTTGAAGCCATGACCCGAGGCATGCTGAAAAAAAGGGGAATCATAGCCGCGCCCCCCAACATCCTAATCGGAAACAAGGAAACTGGACCCGCAATCTCCACGTACCATCAGCAGATGATACAAAGGGTGATAGTGGTGAAGCCCGGAGTCAACTTTATGGTGGGCAGAACCAAAGTAGTTTCCACACAGGCTAGACACACCGATCCCGAGGCTGTTGGTTTCAGATTCGAGATTCCGGAGGTCGGAGCCATAGGATACACAGCGGACACAGAATACTTCGAGGGCATCGAAGAAGAATACAGGGGAGTCAGAATCCTCATAGTCTCAGTGATGAGACCCCTGGGAAGCCCATGGACAGGACACATGACCCCAAAAGAGGCAACCAAACTCGTTGACGACGTGAAGCCTGAGATGGCCGTCGCCACCCACTTCGGAATGAAAATGCTCTTCAGCGGACCATCCTACGAGGTTAAACTGATCGAAGAAAAAACCGGAGTCCCCACAGTAGCCGCATTTGACGGAATGAAACTGCGAGTGGGTGAGCAAATTACTGTTGGAAAAACAAGCAGAAACCAGCAGGGTTTAGAGGAATTTCTGAAACGCAACTAAACAAAATTTCTTGTCCATCTTTGATTTACAAACGGTTACTTTGAAGTATAGTTTCTCAGTTGATATCCAAGGCTAGGCTTCAGGTCTGTACTTGTTGATGATCGCTTTGAATGATTCTGCGGCCTGTCTGGGGTCGCTGGCTTTGAGTATAGCGGATATTACGGCTATTCCATCCACTCTGGTTTGGAGAACCAAGTGGGCGTTACTTAATGTTATGCCGCCCGAAGCAAACACAGGCATGTCAGTCATGGATTTGGCTGAACGTAAGGTTGTAAGGGGGATTATTTCACACTGAATGGCGGAAGGGCTTGGAAACACTGAACAGAAAGACACGTAGTCTGCTCCCCCAGTTTTCGCCCATTCAATCCAACTTAAGTCGTTGCCTACAGTGTAGCCCACTATGCTCTGCTCATTGAGAAGTTCCCTTGCATCCGACGGAGTGACATCGTATCCATCAAAGTGAACACCATCGGCTTCAACAGACTTCGCCAACTCTAGGTTATTGTTTATGATCAGAGGCACACCATAATCTTTAGCCAGATTCAACAACTCTCTGGCAAGCCCCCTGATTTCCAAACTGTTCCCACTGGGCTTCCACAGCTGCAGCAAGTCAACTCCTCCCTTCAGGGACTTTTCTACAATGTCAACTAGTCTACGGTGAGGCACGGAGGGATCAACTACGAGACATAAACCTTGCAGGCGAGTCAACCCGGTTACTCCCACCCATCCTGACGAGCCTTCCAGTAAGCCTTCCAATAGGGGTCAACAGACGGCTTCGCTAACGGCTGAAGCTTCTCATCCACTTTCATCCACCTTCCATGCTTACTGTCCATTACTTCTCCAATGATGCCTGCTCTGATTCCACACGACTTTAAAGCCCCGATTACCTCTTGAGCCTTTTCCGGCTTCACAGTGATTATCAGCGTCCCCTCACTTAATGTTCTGTAAGGGTCCAAGCCGAAGAGGCTGCAAACCTGTTCTGCTTCCTCAGTAACTATAACCTCTGCAAGGTCAACTTCTACGCCTATTTCTGCAGCTTGCGTAAGCTCATAAATCGCCCCCAGCAGCCCGCCCTCAGTTACATCATGCATAGCCGTGACCCCCTCCTCCCTTAAGCCCACAGAAGCAGCCGTCAAAGCATCTTTGACCACGCTGAACTGAGAAAGATAGGATCTGGCTCTCTTAAGAAAGGCTGACCCATACGCATCCTCGATTGTTTTAGGAAAGGTTCTTGCCAGTATCCCCGTGGATGCGATGGCTACTCCCTTGGTCATAATCACCAAATCTCCGGGCTTAGCCATGCTGCTGCTTAAATAACGGTTTTCCGGAGCCACGGTCATCATTACGCCTCCGCCGATAACGGTGTAGTCTGAGCCAACGTATCTGCCGGTGTGCCCGCCCAAAATGGCTATCCCCAGTTTGCTGCACTCCACATGAAACGCATCCCAGTAAGTTTCGAACTGTTCATCCTTCATGTGGGGAGGAAGACTGAAGTTAACCATGATGAACTGCGGCGGGAACCCGCAGGTGCTCAGGTCTGAAGCCAACAGATGCACCGAAATCCACGCTGAATCTTCTAATCCAAGCTCAGGAATAACAGACAACGGGTCTGCGGTGACCACCAATACTTGGCTGGAATTCAGCCGAACCACAGCATTGTCAAGCCCATGGTTTGGACCTGCAAGAACCTCTTTTCTTGCCTTTCCTAACCGTTGGTACACAATTTTGTCCATCAGTTCCTGAGAAAACTTTCCAACTTTAGACAGGTTATCCAATTTTTTCACCTCAACTTGACTGCGACTCCCAAGAAGGCGCCGAAGGGAAAAAGGGACGATTGCGTCTCCTCTAAGTTGCTGGGGAAAACTGTTGTGTCCCAGTAAGATATTGTGTATGCGTCGCCAAGAGCATCATGTAACATCTGCTTCATGTCCAGTATAGAGTAAAACTTGGCTTTTCTGTAGTAAGGGTTCTTTCCCATCTTCACCTGAATCATTCTCCTCACAGTAGGCAGACTCCACCTGTTTATCAGCCCGAAGATTATGCCTTTACGGGCTACTCTCGACGCTTCACGTATAACCTTGATTGGATCAGGCATGTAAACTAGGCAGGCTATGAAGGCTACCACGTCAAAAGCTTTGTTTTTGAAGGGCATAAACGAGGATTCGCCCTGCAGCAGCGTTCCTTTAGCCCACAGTTTCTTGGCTTCCCTCAACATCATATCGGATAAATCCAATCCAACGCAGTCTAAACCCAAGGATTCAAACCATCTGGTGAAGTGGGATGTGCCGCAGCCTACCTCCAGCAGACTTTCTGTTTCTCCTAGAATGCCCAGAAGCCGCTTTAGCAGAGCCTTCTCTGACCTGTCAGCCCTTCTATACTTTTGCTGATAGTATGATTCGTAATCTTTGACTATGTCTTTCTGAAAGTACCAAGCATCTCGTTGCATAGTTGCTACTCCAGCAGGGATACGTCCCACATCTTCTTAACCACCTTAACTACACCATAGCCGATGGGAACAAAAACCAAATCAACCAATGTCCCCAAGGTTATCAGAGCCATCCCCAGACCGAAGAGACCCCAATCCATGAAGAAGAAGATTGCAGTCTCCACCAGCACAGCTATCACCATGGCGGCTACCTCGTTTACTTTCCTCAGCAGACCCACAGTGGCGCCCATTGGTCCCCTGCTGACAACGATTCCTAGAAGGAAGATGCCCATAAACCCTGGAG
>Ga0315548_1000576_pt1 | contig 33698 bp, 36 predicted proteins | sample SalMarSW160110MG_2_FD_202540 | JGI IMG/M metagenome (GOLD analysis project Ga0315548, IMG submission 202540) | Salt marsh sediment microbial communities from the Plum Island Ecosystem LTER, Massachusetts, United States - Salt Marsh Sediment SW1601-110 ... | reverse complement strand
TCTTAAAAACGGTTTGCGTTTAATTACCGTGCCAATGAAAAGTGTTGAATCAATGACGGTGATGGTTGGCGTTGGGGCTGGTTCCAGATATGAAACTAAGGAAACAAATGGTCTTTCTCACTTTTTAGAGCATATGCTTTTTAAAGGGACAAGAAAAAGACCGACAACTTTAGATATTTCTAGTGCTTTGGATAGTATCGGTGCAGAGTTTAACGGCGGAACCGAAAAAGAATATACACTTTATTATGTCAAGGCCAATGCGGCTCACCAAAACTTAGCTTTTGATATTCTAAGTGACATGATTTTGAATTCAAAATTGGAAGAAGAAGAGATTGAAAGAGAAAAGGGCGTTATTATTGAGGAATTGAATATGTATGAAGATATACCAATTCAGAAAATTAGTGAAGTTTTTGAGTCACTTTTATATAGTCCGAAGCCTTTAGGTTGGTACGTCGGCGGATTAAAAGAAAATGTCAAGAAAATCAAACGTCAAGATTTCCTTGGCTATCAAAAAAGACTTTATTTTCCAAGCAACATGGTAATTGTTAAAGCTGGTAAAGTTGACGAAAAAGAATCTTTAGATTTAACTGAGAGATATTTTGGTAAACTTAGGCTCCGGGAAAAAGAAAAATTTCAACCAACCAGTTATACTATACAAAAAAGGCCTCGATTTAGATTGAGAAGTAAAAAGACCAACCAATCTCATTTTTGTTTAGGCGTTCGTGGTTATGGTTACTCTCATCCTGATCGCTATGTTCTTACTGTTTTGGCTACTCTTTTAGGTGGTTCAATGAGTTCTAGGATGTTTACTCAGGTTAGAGAAAGAAGGGGCTTGGCTTATTATATTAAGACTTCTTCGGTTTTTTATCGTGATAATGGCAATTTGGTTACTCAGGCAGGGGTGGATGTTAAAAAAATCGATGAAGCGATCAAAATTATCCTTAACGAATATTGGAGTCTTTGTCAAAGAAGAGTTGTTCCAGAGGAACTAAAAAAGACCAAGGAATTACTAAAAGGAAGGTTAATTTTATCCTTAGAACATTCAGATTCAATTGCCGAAAGGTATGCCTTGCAAGCCATTTTAGAGGGGAGAATTCGTGATCCACAAGAAATCATTGAAAAGATTGAAAAAATAACCGTTAATGACATTCAGCGGGTAGCTAAAGATATTTTTACTCCTAAGAAGCTGAATTTAGCGGTTATTGGTCCTTACAATAGTGAAGAAAAATTCCTAAAATTATTGAAATAAAAAGTCGGGGAGACAGGAGTCGCACCTGCCACCTCGCGGTCCCGAACCGCGCGTTCTACTGCTGAACTACTCCCCGTAAGCACCCCCGGCAGGAGTCGAACCTGCATAACAGGTTTAGGAAACCTGGGCTCTATCCGTTGAGCTACAGGGGTAGACTATTTTTCTAAACTGATTTTATCACAATTAAAGAAATAAATTAACGTAAGGTAATGGCGTAGAGGTTTTGGGGGGTATCCTTACTTAAAGAGGTAAGAATTAAAAGACGATTGCCAGAAGGGAAGGTAAAGGCAAAAGAATTTTCAAAAGGACCGGAATAAATATCTACTTGGTTGGTGTTATCATATTCCTTGATACTTATTTTATCATTTTGTACTAGAAAGAGATGTTTAGAGGTGGGGAACCAGCTAATTTTAGTTTCTTCTGGTAAATCAATGGCAAAGTTGCGGTCTTCTTTTAAATCATAGACATAGGTTTTATCCGGTTGTAAATCTCTTTCTTCAGGTTGAGTTGAAGCTCCAGGGAGTGGTGGAATTAATTCCTGAGGAATAGAGGCTGAAGCCGTCGCCGTGTAGAGAATTTTGGTTTCATCTGGAGAAAAGATAATCTCTTTGGTTGTTTCTTCAAGAATATTAATCAGTTCTTCAGGTAGCTGGCTGATTTTGTCCTCTTGAAGAATTTCTTTTTCGTTTTCCCAACGATTGAGAAGGGCTGTTTTTTGTTCAGTAATATCAATCAATTTGGTGTTGTCGTTAAGATTAGCAGCATCCAAGAGGAAATTTTCCTCTTGAACCGTTTCTTTAGCTAAAACAATGAGGATTTGTTTGGAATCAGGTGACCATTGATAGTCACCTTGAGCGAAATTTCTGCCCTTAGGCGCACTTTTGACAATTTGTCGCGGTTCCCTCTCCAAGCCTAAAGCTCTTTCACTTAAATCTAAAACCCAAAGACCGCCTTTTTCATCCTCGCTGTCAACGGCAAAGACAACCTTCTTGCCGTCAGGCGAGATAACCGGATTGGCTGCCCCAGTGGAAGTTAAGGGTTTGAGTTCCGGGTAGGTAGGGAAAAGATAAGCATCGGTTTTAACTACCAGTTCCTTTTCAATTAAAAGCTTTTTTTGCCAGGAACTAAAGCCGTCTTTTTTAATTTCAATCTGATATTCACCAGGAGTTAGATTCAAGGTTGTTGCTGTTTTGTTTTTAATGGCTTTGCCGTTAATAAGAATGGTGGCCTGGTTGGGGAGTGAATTGGCTACCAAAAGGCCAGTTGGCCGTAAGCTTCTATTAGTTAAATCCAGACGGTAGCCTGAAGCGATTTTAATTAAGAAATAAGCAACAGCGGCGATGCCGATAACAAGAGCTAAAGAAATAAGAATTCGTTTACGTATCATGTTTGATATGTTTAGATGATATTTAGACAATATAATTTTATCATGTCCTTGCAGTTAATGACAAGGAGAGTTTATAATAACAATTAAATTTTTAATTTCCAAATGCTAGCAAAACGGATTGGTATTGATTTGGGCACAGCTAACAGTCTTGTCTGGTTAGAAGGGCAAGGAATTGCTTTAAATGAACCGACAGTTGTCGCCGTAACCATTGAAGATAATCGGGTCATTGCCGTTGGTGATGAAGCTAAACAGATGCTAGGAAGGACCCCAGGGAATATTCGGGCTTCAAGGCCAATGAGAGAAGGAGTCATTGCCGATTATGTCGTTACCGAAGCCATGCTTCGTTATTTTATTCAGAAAGTTAGTAGTAAAAATTTCTTCTTTAAGCCTGAGGTGATGATTTGTGTTCCAGCTGGCTGCACTCAGGTGGAAAGAAGGGCCGTTTTAGACGCTACTATGACCGCTGGAGCCAGAACCGCTTATCTTATTGACGAACCTCTAGCCGCTGCCATTGGGGCGGAAATTCCGATTGCCGCTCCTTCTGGTAGTATGATTATTGATATCGGCGGAGGAGCCGCTGAAGCCGCCATTATTTCCTTAGGAGCGGTGGTTGTTCATAAAAGCGTACGGGTGGCTGGTAACAAAATTGACGAGGCTATTGCTTCTTGGATAAGAAAAAGACATAATCTTATCGTTGGTGATCAGACAGCTGAAACAGTTAAAATCAAAATCGGTTCAGCCTTACCTCTGGCTAAAGAGGAAAAAATGGAGGTTAAAGGCCGTGATTCGATTACCGGTCTACCCAAAATTGTAGAATTAACTTCAACTGAGATTACTGAAGCTATCCGGCCGACTTTAAACCAGATTATTGGGACAGTTAAAGATGTTTTGGAAGAAACACCGCCGGAACTGGCAGCGGATATCATTGACAAAGGTATTGTCATGAGTGGCGGGACCAGCCTTTTGAGTGGTTTTGACAAATATCTGACCCAAGAAATCGGTGTTCCAGCTCATACAGCTGAAGACCCGATGTCCTGTGTTGCTAAGGGGATTGGTGTTGCTTTGGAAAACATTGAACTTTATAAAAGGGCTATTAGTCAAAAATAATAGCTTATAAATAACAAAAAACTATAAGTTTTCTAAAATTGTTATTTAAAAATCAAAAGCAAGGTGGGGGAGAGCTTATAATAAATTTAGCTGTTTAACAGGCTAAAGAGAAAGATTTTGTGAAAATTAGCTTGAATTAAAGCTCTAAATTCCAGAGTAAAGATTATACTCAGAAATGAGTTTTTAGAGTATAGGGTACTTTTTTAAAAATATCCTTATAATTCTTAGGTATCAAAGACAATGATTTTGATAGAGTAAAGAGTATAAAATCTTTATATTTTTTATTATAAGACTTTGATTGACTTTAATTTTTGAGGAAGATTGATGCTTGATTTAGGCAACATTTGAAAAAATTGTTCCGAAAAGGGAAAGAGGTCTCTAAAAAATGTTTAAAAAGAAAAAAAACATCCTTAAAAAGGACGGAAACACCTTTGAAATCTTTAAAACAACGCTGATTGGCGATACTCAAGAAGGAGTGCTAGGGGTTATTCAGCAAGAAATAAAGCAGGGAAAGAGGCTTTTTATAACTACGCCTAACCCTGAATTTTTAGTTTTTGCCCAAAAGCATCCCTGGTTCCACAAGATTTTGATACACTCTGATATAGCAATTCCTGATGGCATAGCTTTGTTATGGGCAAAAGAGGTTTTAAAGAAAAAAAGCCTTTTTTCTCGACTTTTAGTTGGTTTTTGGACCGGTTTGAAAATTATTTTTATTGGTTGGGGAGAAAAAAGAATTACCGGGGCAGATTTAACGGAAAGATTATGTCAGATGGCAGCCAAAAAGAACTGGTCCGTTTATTTTTTAGGGGGAAAGACAGGAATCGCTCAAAAAGCCCTGGGAAAATTGCAAAAGAAATATCCGGGGTTGAAAGGTTGGGCAATGTCTGGACCTCAATTGAGCTTAGAATCAGGAGTTTGGGTTCAGGAATCAAAAAAGAAGATAGAGGGATTAGCTAAGGAGATTAATGCCAAATCAGCGGATTTGCTTTTTGTTGCCTTTAATATGGATAAGCAGCTGAAGTTTATTGGTGAGAATTGGCCAAGCTTAAATGTCAGGTTGGCGATGGGGGTAGGTGGCACCTTTGATTATCTTTCCGGCAAAGTTAAAAGGGCCCCTCAATGGATTCAAAAAACAGGTTTTGAATGGCTTTACCGTCTTTTTCGTGAACCCTGGCGTTTTAAAAGACAATTGAGTTTATTGAAGTTTATCTGGTTGACTCTAAGAGAAAGTTAATTTTTCTTCAATATTGTATAATAAGGCCAGAGATTATTCTATGACGGCTGAGATTAACAAAGAATCATTGACTAGCCACGAAATTAAACCCATCATTCTTGGGGAGCGCCAAATTGGGCCGAGTCAAATCACCAGAAAAGAAACAGTTTTTCTCGACAAAGAAAAAGGTAAAATCCCCGTTTTATACACAGTGGTTCGAGTTTCACCAGAAGCGCTGTTTGGGATTACCTATGATGAAGAATTAGCTATTCGTGGAATTAAGACTGGCGCTGGAGAAGTTCTAATAGACCAAGAGGCAACTAAATTAAGTTTAGGTAGGGAAGCTGGAAGATTGCCGGAAGTATTTATAAAAGATTACCCAGAAGGGACAGTTGCCATCTGTCCCAGTAACTTTGGTTGGCAAAAAGACGCTTTTCTTATCGTTAAGGGTCAACTAACAGTACTCAATAATGATAGAGAAAAAATTAACGGTAAATTTGGAGTAATCGGTTTAAGTCAGAACAAATGGGAATCTACGGAAACAGAGTTAAAAAAAGGCAAGGTTGTTTCACCTCAAAACTTTGATAGATTTGAGATTGGTTTAAGCTTACCCCTGATTCTTAAAGATAATAGAATTTTCCCCTTAGAAGAGATAATTGGTGATTCTCGTTTTCTGGCTGATCTTCGCAATGTAGTTGATTTTGGGGCAGGGAAAAAATTACCAAATGAGTTTTGGCTTTATCTAAGAGCCTTATTGCCAACTGTAAAGGTAGCAGGGAAAAGATTAGTGGAAGGAAGGCAAGTGGTGGTTAGACGGCTAGGAGTTTCATTGAAAGAAACAAAAAGTTTAGCGACAATAATTAAAAATAACCAATTAGAAAAATGGTTGCGGATAGATACCAGAAGGGGAATTCCAAGATTAGCGGTGATGAGTAAACTGTCCTTAAGTCGCATTCCCGTTTTTGGGATTGGTTTTAATCAAGAAAGACAACTAATTGTGGTTGCGGTTGACGGCCGGCAGGAAAAAAGTGCCGGAGTGACGGTTGAAGAGTTAGCCCAGTTAATGAAAAAAGAAGGAGCAGTGACTGCCGGTTTAGGAAGCGCAGGAGGGGATGTGGCTGTAGTTGTTAAGACCGAGAAAGGTATTGAAATATTAAATTCGCCCTCGAACCGAGATCATAAAACTCGTCTTGTCCCTAGTGTTCTAACGATTTCGCCACATTCTAATTAAAAGAGATTAAAGAATTAGCATTTTTTGAATTATTTTTAGATACTTTGATATACTTTCTGAAGCAAGTATTAAAAAAATTTCCCAGGTGTAAGTTGAAAAATTTCGGAGGAGCACCTCTATGAATGCAAAACTTGGGTTTTGAATGGCTTTATCAGCTTGACCGAGAGTAAGTTTTTTCATAGCTTAAAGGAAAATTTCATCGTAAAACTTTGATAGAATATCTTAAATTATTATTCAATCTAACCTCTCGTATATAAAAAAACAACCCAACTAAATAGCCCAAAATTTTGAAACATATCTTCGTTATTGAATGTTCCCAGTTGTGTACATTTATAATCCTTCTTTTTAAGATATCTCCGATATTTTTTCTCATATCATGATACGATTCTATAAAGTTATTGGAAATTATCTTTTTAGCAAAATCATATCCCAAAAATGAAAGATATCCATAGCAAGCCATTTCACCACAGACATATGATAGATTTTGTTTTATCAATGTAGCACTGTTTAACTTTTTTTTGTGGTAAACAATTACATCTGGATTGTGAAAGATTTTATGACCCTTTGTGAGTAGACGAAGAATTATTTCACCATCTTCGCATGCCGCTGTTATTGAACCTGGCCCAAGCCAAGTTTTAAATAATCCTATAGAATTTAATGCCGATTTTCGTATGGCGAAATTATTACCAAAGCCAATTTTAACATGATATGTTGGAATAGAAAATGTAAATTTTTTTGTTGAAATAGTGGGTTGGCATGTCCATTTTGGGTAATTTTTATAAGGGTATACATTACCAGTTAGACAAGAAATATCAGAATGTTTGCTGAAGGATGTTACCATTTCTTTAATCCAATTATTTGAAACAATACAGTCATCATCTGTGAATGCGATTAAATTGCCCTTCGATTGTTTTATACCAAAATTAAGAGCGGCAGATTTTCCATTGATATTATTTTTGTGATAATAAGTAATTGTATGTGAGTTGAAATTACCAACAGCATTGGCGCTATTGGTGTCTCTGCTTTGGTCGACGATGATAATTTCTATATTTTTAGCATGATTATGCAGTAATGCACGAATACAAAACGAGATTTCATTTGGCCTATCCTTTGTTGCAATAATTACGGAGATGTCTATTTTATTTTTCGCCATATTCTTTTCGTATACTCTGTAATATTAAGAAGAAATTGATGTTGAGAAAATATGTAATCAATAATAATTTCAATTTTTGAGATAAATGGTAATTTTGCTCGATATTTCTTACCGATTTCCCAGTTTATCTTTGAAAGACTATCCCAGTTGTCATATGTAATTGTTCCTTTGTCAAAAAGGAAATTACCAAAATTCTGATCGATGTAATTAAATTTATATTTATTTGACACCCTTAATAAAAATTCGTAATCGTAAGCAATACCAGCGTTTTCGTCAAATAAACCTAACTCATTATGTATTTTTCGAATGTAAAAATATGAAGAAGGATTTATGGGAAACTCATGTCTCCAAAATCGAAGCATGTCAATAAATGAGTATACAGGACGAGATACTCTTATAAATTTTCCTTTACGGTTAAAAACTCTACAATTTCCTACCAAGCAAACTGGTTCCACTTTATTTTTCCATGATTTGATAAAGAATTTACCGACAGTTTGGAGAGTTAATGGTTCAAAATAATCGTCACTGTTTAAACATGTAATAATATCTCCAGTTGCCATCTTTACCCCTTTATTTACGGCATCTATGTGATTTCTGTCTGGTTCAGATCTCCATATTAAGTGTTTGTATTTTTTAAGCATGTTCACTGTTCCATCGCTCGAATTGCCGTCAATAATAATATGTTCAACATTCGGATATTCTTGATTTAAAACATTGTGAATATTTTTTTCCAGGAGATCTTTCCTATTTAATGTTGGTGTTACAATTGATATCTTTGGGAAATAAATACCCTTAGATTGTTTATAACTATTCACGTGTTTTTTCATGGATGGGATATTTTCGCGCTTGTTCTTCTTTTAGCCTTTGTGCTAGATGTCCACCAATAAATTTTCCTGCACCGCATACTAAGGCTTTTTTGTGATGGCTAATCGTCTTATGCATTTTCAAAAGTTAATGTTTCAAGATGTAACTTATTCCATCTTTGGTTTGAAATAATCTGGAAGAATCCTTTTTCATTGCTAAAAATTTATGTACAGCATTTGAGCACCCATCCCAGATATAATAGTCATCTATGATTATTACTCCATCCTTAACTACATGATCATATAATGCCGCGAGACATTCCATGGTTGATTTGTACCAGTCAGCATCAAGCCTAAGTATAGCAATATTATGATCAAAATTGATTTTTTGCAACGATTCTGAAAACCAGCCTTTAATAATTTTGTAGTTTTTTACATTAGAAAGTACCATTGCTTCTCGCGCATACTTTTCTTCTGTTTTACAATTGTTAAAGTATAATGGCGAGTTCTTGCTGCGTTGCCATTTAATAGCAGATGTGCCGTCAATTTTTTGGGCGGGCGGTAAACCTTCGAAACTGTCAAACAGATAATATTTTCTTTTATTACCCATTATCTTAGCTATTGCAGAAATCATTCCACCTCTCCAGACACCGCATTCAACAACAACTCCTGGGACAGTTTTAAATCTTTGAACTAGTTTAAGATTTCCCACGAAGATGTTTCTTGATATCATCGTGTAATCTTTTAATTTGGAATATAACAAGAAAAGTCGTAAATTATTTACAATACCAATAATTAGGTGTCGTATTTTAAAAATAAACTGACGCATATTCTGTAAAAAAAGTAACACAATGAATGTTATTTACCACTTGAGGTAATGATTTTCTTTTCCTGGTTTTATTTTATTTTTATAATATGAATAAAAATCAGGGAACTTGTTATAAATGATTACCTTTAATATAAGTGGAATCTTTCCTAAACTAAACGGTGTATTGTAAAACTCAGCTTTGGCATTATCGTTCTTTGCAAAATCACAATAACGGCAGAGCACATCCTTTGATTCATCTGCCCATGCGCTACGAATAAAATCGATCTTCTTATTTTTAATAATATCACTAAATTTTGAATTATATAAATTTCCGACAATATGTCTCAAACCGAAATCTTGACAGCAAATTACAACGTTTCCATTCGGAAGTAATATTCTATCCCTTAATTTTATAGAGCAAGAAATGATACCCCTTTTCTTGGGTATCTTAATATTTAAGAATTGAGGTGTTGTTCCAACGCGGCTGTTTACTGGAAAATATTGTACATTTCTAGATTTCATTATTTTTGTTAGAGACTTATTAAGTAGAGACCCATGTTGGAGAAAAACAATATTAGGAAGATTTGAACTAACTAATCTTTTTAGAATAATTTTATAGTGTTTTGTTATTCTAATCTGATCAAATTTTTCAACAGATGGAAGGTGAATATACATATAATCCTTACCTCCTTTGTCTAAAGACAAATTTGATAATAAAGTATCAATATCTTTTAAATTAGATGAAACGAGAGTTGTATAGATTTTTATTCGGTGATGCTTTTTTTTGGCATACAGTATCATGTTTGTGCATAAAGGATTTTGGAATGCTTCGCTAAATCCACCAAAGCCAATTTCAACATTTTGAGGTACTTTATCGATACATTTTTTATACAAGTTCCAAGTCATTAGTGTTTTTCGACTTGTTTTATAATAATTAGTTGTAAACAATCGTTGGGGGCAAAAATCACAATTATTGGGGCAACCAATTGTTGTCGTTATAGCTAGATGCATATAAATCTCCTCTTAAATAATTTAGGAATGATGTATTATAACATTAAATTAAAAAAACTATGAAAATTAATAATAATGTAAGGCCCAAGATAATTTGTCTTAGTAGAATAAAAAATATGGCGCAAATTATTTTAAAACAGAGGACATTTGGAGTGTTAATTAGGAAAGATTAGCAAAAAAAAAGGATATAATCAGATTACTAAAGTCTACACCACTTCATTTAGTAATGATTTTGAAATACTTTCTGTGAATATGTATGTTGTTTGTAAATTTTCTTGATAATCCCCAGGTGATGATAATATTACCTTTGGCAGTGTTTGGTCTCTCGTCGAATACATAGATTTTATGTAAACGTGACATCTTGTTCGTAATTTTTTTGTTTGAATAGGGGATATCGGTGTATTCTCTATTTTTGTAAACATGTTTAATCATGTGTTCAGCATTGTATGTAATATACCCTCGTTCAACATTTTTTAAAATGTGATTTAAATATAAGTCTTGTTCGCTCTTTTTTAATTCAGAGAACGCGTAGTTGCTTATTACAAAATCACTTTTAATGTCAGTTATTATTTTATTTGAAGGTATATATTTAATATTTTTAATATTGAAATAATTTAAATATTTTTTTGTCAAAAGAAGTACATCTGGCAAATCTATGACTGTATAGGATCTTGGTTTATATGTATCAGTAATAATTTTACACTGTCCCCCATATGCGGGCCCAACCTCTACGATGTTGAGATTATCTAAAGAACCGAAAAAGAGACTGAGATCATTTAAAACTTTAATATATCGGAGTGTTGTTGGTGAGAAATTTCCCGGTCTGTAACGGTATGTAACCGGGCTTCCAATTACATCGTTTTCTTTATATTTATCAAATTTTGAGACAATACTATTAATATTGTAATATTGAGTAATTTTCAGATATTCATCGCCTTGTTCTCTGGTAACGTGTTCGAGCACTTTGCGATATCCAGGTTGGCGCTTAAAAATTGAAAATACACTCGGATATTGTGCTGCAAGTTTATTTATTTCAATGAAGTCGTCCTCAAGTTTTATTGGATAATTCAGAAATGGAAGCACGCTAAATTTTATAAATGACTTTATCATTTTATTAACGGAATGATTTTTTCTTTAATCGATAAGGCAAACATGTCTGCACCTCTTTCGTTTGGATGAGGGTCGGTTGTAAAATACAAAGATTTTGGAGATATACTTTGTGTACCTAATACTAATTTTGATCGATTTATTTCAGTAGAACTGAATGATGTGGAAAGGTGATCTATCTCGTCTTTTACATCAATTGTTGTCGTTATAGCTAGATGTATATAAATCTCCTTTTAATAATTTATGAATGGCGTTATTATAGCATTAATTGAAGATATTATGAAAGTGAATACTGTAAGACCTAAGATAATTTGTCTTAGTCGATTAAAAAACGAATCTTGGTTTTTAGAGATTTTTTTGAAATGTACAGAGCTTTGGGCAGACAAAATAATACTTGCTGATCAAAACTCAACTGACAACTCGATTGAGATTGCATCAAAATTTAATAAGGTAAAGATAATCAAGGTTTCGGATAAAATATTTGATGAATATAGTACTAACAAATTATTAATTAGTGCTGCACGCCAAATACGAGGACAGAAGATATTGTTTGGTATAGATATAGATGAAATATTTACAGCAAATTTATTAAATAGTTTAACATGGTCTAAAATACTAAAAGCTCCAAAGGGTACGGAAATAAAATTTTCTTGGGCATGCATCACACCAGATTTAAAACGGTATTGGGAAGATGGTTTGTCAACCCGTGCCTATGTAGACGATGGGAAAAAGTATAGTGGAACAAGTTTTCATAGCTTACGTCTCCCGACAAATAATAAAGTTAAACCTCTAATTATAAGAAGAGTGAAACAATTTCATTTTCAATTTACTGACTGGCAAAGAATGCGAAGCAAACATCGTTGGTATCAGATGTTTGAGCGAATACAAAATCCTAATAAAAGTTTCATTGAAATATTTAGAACCTATCATCATATGGATGCTGTTCCCAAAAATATGATCAAGATAATTCCAGAGTCATGGTATAAAAGTTATTTAACATTAGGTATCAATATTTTTAATATACGTAAAGATAAAGAATTTTGGTGGGATACGGATATTTTACATCTAATTCAAAAATATGGCGCAAATTATTTTAAAACAGAGGACATTTGGAGTGTTAATTGGGAGAAGATGGCGAGGAAAATAGGCTATAAAGAAACAAAGTGCTTTAGGGACCCAAGGGATTTTTGGATTAAGGCAATTCACATATGGTTAAGAATAAGCCAGCCCTACTCAAAAAGACTGTTTTTTATTAGAATCGATAATTTATTAACAAAATTCATAATTAGATAAAAATCACTGTGTGATATACTAGCGGAGGCAATATGCGTTGTTGTATGGTAAATCCTTCAACCAAAAATAAAATCTATAGTGGTAGATTTCAAAAACTAGTAACCAAAGATGGGCAAAATTCAGCTGCTGTTATAATACCGATTCTTATAGATTTAATTCATCCTAAAAGTGTTGTCGATGTTGGATGTGATACTGGTGCATGGTTGAAAGAATGTATATATTTGGGAATAAAGGATGTTGTGGGAGTTGATGGGCCGTGGATTAAATCGAAATTACTTTTAATTCCTCCAAATAAATTTATTACATCCGACCTAGCTAAACCATTTAGTTTGAAAAGAAAATTTGATATGGCACTGTGTTTAGAAGTAGCAGAGCATCTACCCAGTTCTTCTTCCTCTGTTTTAGTAAAATCATTGGTAAAATTGAGTCCAATTGTTGTTTTTTCTGCTGCAATTCCTGGCCAGGGAGGAACAAATCATATAAACGAACAATGGTTGGAATATTGGGAAAAACTATTTAATAAACATAATTATGTTTTAGTTGATGCCATCAGGCCAATATTGTGGGAGAAGAAAGATGTTGAGTGTTGGTATGCGCAAAACATGACCCTTTTTGTAAAAAAGAATACACTATCGCAATATAAAAAATTATTACATTTGTATTATAAATTGCCATTATGGCAGTATCATTTGGTTCACCCTACATTACTTCACCGCATGAATGCAAAGATTAAGGATCTCCAGAAAAAAATAGATACTCCGTTGTCCACATCGCAAAGTATGGCAGCTTTCAAAAAAGCAATCAAAATCAAGTTGAGGAGGATGTTTATTTAAATTTGGCCTTATTGTATATTGGATCCATATTTGCTTCTCATCGTTATTTGATTCATTTTCCTTTCATGCTAAAGATATTATGCGGAAAGATTTTACTGGATTAGAAGTGATACAGATTAAATACCTTCCTCGATTTATCTATAATATTATTAATAGCATATTTGTGTGTATCGATTTTATTATTCTCTCGAGGAATCCACCTACAAAGGAAGAACTTATGATTTATTCACACAATAGATAACGTTTCCTGAACAAATTTAATTTTGTTTTTGTTTATAAAAATTAATAATATTTTTACTTTCACCAATAATTTTTATTCCCCCTTTTTCTAACAAAGCACTTCTCGGACAGATTTTAGTCACGAGTGGAAGATAATGAGAAATAAAGATGATTGTTTTTCCCTTTTTGAAAAAGTTTTGTATTGTTTGGTAGCTTTTCTTTTGGAATTCCTGGTCGCCAACTGCCAAGACTTCATCAATCAAAAGAATGTCGGGATTGGAGTGAATAGCAATCGAAAAGCCGAGGCGAAGAATCATCCCACTTGAGTAGATATGAAGGGGAGCATCAATGAATTTTCCTAAGCCAGAAAATTCAATAATTTTGTCAAACTTTTGATTGATTTCTTTTTTGTTCATCCCCAAAAGCATGCCATTTAAAAAGATATTTTCTTCGCCGGTTAATTCAGGATGAAAGCCCGCTTTAAGATCAATCAGGGCGGCAATTTTTCCATTTACCTTTATATCGCCACTTGTTGGAAAAGTAATACCACTGATAATTTTTAAAAGAGTTGTTTTTCCTGAGCCATTATCGCCAATGATACCTATCTTTTCTCCCTTTCTAATTTCTAAATTAATATCTTTTAAAGCCCAAACTTCTTCTTTTCTCCGAAAACGGAAAATATTTTCCACCAAAGTGGGTTTTTCATGATGAAGAATATATTTTTTGGACAGATTCTCAATTTTTATGGCAAACTGGTGATTTCTCATGTTTTCTATAACCAATCAGAAAAGGTTTTATTCTCTTTTTTAAAGATTAAAACACCACTGACGATTAGAATCAATGTAATAAATAAATTTGTATAAAAAATGAATATCGAAGGTAAATTTGTTCCAAGAAGACTAAATCTTAACATTTCTAGCGGGTAAACAATAGGATTGAGGATAAAAATTTTTAGATATCTCTCTGGAAGGATATTCAACGAATAGATAATCGGAGTAGCGTAGAACCAAATGATAATCAAGGCCTGGATAAAAAAATTAATATCGCGGTATTTAACGTTTAAAGCCGAACATAAAAGAGCCAGACCACTGGTAAGAAAGATAATCCATAAAAAAGATGCGATTAAGATGGAAAAAGAAAACAAGCCACTAAAGAGAAAGAGTTCACGGAAGATTAACAGAAAAATAAAAAACAAAAAAAAGGCAATAAGAAAATTAAAGAAATTAGAAAAAACAATAGAGAGGGGGATAGATTCGCGGGGAAAATTCGCTTTGTGAATAAGGTCTCGAGCATAAACGATTGAAGGTGCAGTTTTGATTAATGAATAAGAAAAAAAATTCCAAACAAGAAGACCCAAGAATAGAAAAGAAAAATAATCAGGGATAGGAGTCTTGATGAAATATTGAAAGATAAAGCCGATGACTAACATTTGAATCAAAGGGTTTAAGAAAGCCCACAGGAAACCAAAAAAAGCATTTTTATAGCGGGCCTTGATTTCATTTTTGGTCATTTCCAAGGTTAATTCCCATGATTTAAGAAAAATGTGTTTAAAGTTTGTCATATTCAAATTTAAATTTAATTAATTCGTAGCTTGCTTTAAAAATCTGTAGTATTAATTTATATGATGGTGAGATAACACTCTTCCTCTCTCGATGTAAAACAGCCACTTCAGCAATTTTTAAGCCTTTTTTATTGGCTAAAAGAAGCTGTTCAGTGTTGGAATTATGTTTCAGTTTACCCCAGCCATACATTAATTCTTTGCTAAATTTGGCATTAACTAATCTAAAGCCGCAATTAGCATCATTAATTTTTAAACAAAAAAACTTCCTGATTAAAAAGTTATCTAATTTGGTGATAATTAGGCGGTAAAATGGTTTTCTTTTTATTCTCAAGCCTGTCACAATATCATATTTGCCATTTTGATATTTCTGATATAGCTTCCAAAATGCTTTTGGCCGGCATTCGCCATCGGAATCTAGGAAAAAAATAAGTTCACCCTTAGCTTCTTTATAAAGTTTTTTTACCTTGGGGATATAGTCCCTTTTTTCTTTAGTGGTGATTAACTTTAATGGATATTTTTTTTGAAGATTTATTAGAATTTCTTTGGTTTTATCCTGGCTTCCAGTTTCATATATGATAACTTCACAAGAGCTAGGGAAGCGGGAAACAACATCTTTGTATATTTCATTGACGACCTGGGTGATATAGGCTTCATTCTGATAGGTGGGACTAAGAATTGATAGAACAATTTTTTTAGGCATTAATGGTTTCAGTAAGAATTTGGTCGATTTTGGTAATTTTGTTAGTCCAACTGTTTTCGATAGCTAATTTTTTTTGTTTTTGAATATAATTTTTTGGCCAGCCGTTTTTGAGTATTTTTTTAATCTCCTTAGTGAATTCTTCAGCATTATTAGCTATTTTAACATAAGGTTGGAGATACTTTAACTCTTCAATTGGTGTGGAAATAGTCGGTTTGCCGAGGTAAAAATACTCAAAAACTTTCATTGGATAGCAAAAGCGATTAAAGGCCTGACTAATGTCATAAGGGATAAGGCAGATATCAAAATATTTGATAATTTCCGGAATAATTTCTTTTGGACTGCTGTTTTGAAAAAAAACATTGTTTAGCTTCTTAAGCTTTTCAAGTTCGTTAGTTTTTACAAAGTGAGAACTCTGGATTGGCCCATCAAAGAGAAAAGTTAGATTTGGATTTTCTTTTGTGAGTTGGATTAACAAAGAATAATCAAACCGATAATTAATTCCACCTATAAAGCCAATAATTGGTTTTTTAAGTTTAAGAATAAGGTTGTTTATGGGTAATTTTTGGGGTGATTTATAAATATCCAAGGCAAAACCCTGAGGGATAACTTTAATCTTTAATTGATTTTGCTGATGTAGTGATTTTAAAGTTTTAGAGATAACCGTCATCAACTGAACATTTTTGATTAATCTAGCCTCGTTTTGGCGGATTTTTTTCTCGATTTGGAGATCGGTTGAAGAAAAATAATCGACACAATCATATAAAGAAAAATAAGACTTGCCGAAAATTTTAGGCAACAGCCAAAAATCAGGATGGAAAAGCCAAAGAATTTTATTCTTGCTTTTAAAGCCCCTTAAAAAAATAAAAATTTTTAGCAGATAGCTATTGATGATTAAATTAAGAAATTCGATAAAAGCAAAACGCCGAAAAGGTAAAAAATGAATTGGAGTTAGATAAAACACGTTGCCCTCCTTCTTAAAAAATTGGAATGGTTTCTTATTAATCAAAATTTCCTTAAAAGAAGCCGCATCTTGCCATAAAAAACCGATAACGGTATTTTTTTCAGCCAAAATATCGATGGTTTTTGTGATATAATCACATATCCAGATTTTTGGATTATTAAAGGGGATAATAATCAGTTTATTTTTCAATGAGGGAGACATTTGATAAAATTATAGCATCAAAATCAGTCCTTTGGGAAGAGTTTAAAAAATTTTTTCTCAAAGATAATGCCTTTTATATTTTTTGGACGACGCTCTTTTTTTACTTTTTCCTCTTTTTAAATCCCAATAATAAAACCCTTTTTCTAGCTTTTTTAGTCCTGATTTTAATTTATTATTTTAAGCTTAAAAATTTTCGTCTTGCTCTTTTGGTGACAACTTTAGCGAGTTCTATTTTTATTGTAGGTAAGACTTATGTTTTTGAACTTATTCCTGTCCAAAAACTCTTACTTGAAGACTATCCTCTTGGCTATAATATTGGCGTTACTTTAACCGTCTCCATCATTTTTTCCTACCTCTTATTATTGGTGCTTTTAAGAGATATTATTCGAAAAAAAATAGCTAAGTTAAGCTTTGATACCTCATTTTGGCTGCTTCTCTTTTTTTATTTAGCTGTGGTTATTTCTTCTTTTATTGCCTCCAAGAACTATCAAATTTCTGCTCTTTATGCTTTAGGCATGCTGGGGATTTTTATAATTTTCTTTTTTGTCCGTTCTTATAATTTTAAAAATATTTTCTTCATAATTTTGGCGCTTCTTTCGGCAATGATTATTTTTGAAGGCACTTTGTCTGGCTTACAATACGTTAGCAGAAGCCCCTTAGGAAGGTCAATTGAATTAAGACAAGATATTGAAGTTTTTGGTCGCGGGGCTGATGAAGACGTTTTCCAATACCGGCCGGTAGGAACGTTTTCTCACGCCAATGAACTTTCTGCTTTTCTTTTGCCGAGTTTAATTTTGGTTTTAGCCAGTTTTTATCTGAAGGGTAATCATTTAGTTTACAGTTCAACTGCTTTTGTTTTTGGATTAGTGACTCTATTTTTGACGCTTAGCCGTTCAGCTTGGTTTTCTTTTATTTCAACTGCTTTCCTGCTTCTTTTTATTATCGAAAAAAAATGGCGGTTTCCCTTAAAGTTTTCTAATAAGGTTAAAAGAAAATTACTATTATTGGCACTGGTTGTTTTTATTCTTTCTCTTTTTATTATTTTACCTAGAATTTCCAGATCTCTTTATTCTTTTGGTGAATCAGGCGGTTTTTATACCCGATTTGAATTAATGAAGGAATCGTGGAGTTTAATTTCAAGATTTCCTTTTTTTGGTGTTGGGCTTGGTTTAAGCCCTCAACTGATTTTTGAACAAAATCCCCATGGGGTGATGTCTTATTTTCCGTCAGTGGTTCATAATGCCTATTTATTGATGGCTTCGGAGACAGGTTTAATTGCTTTGATTTTCTTCTTGGCCTATCTTGTTGTTTTGTTAAAAAAATCGTTGACTGTTTTGTCAATCAAAAATGATTATGGTAAAATTGTAACCATTGGGGCAGTTTTTTCAATTTCGGCTGTTTTATTTAATTGGTTACTGCAGCCGTTGTATTCGACAGATTTATTGCTTTTAATTATTTTAACTTTAATTCTCTATGAAACTGCAAAACAAACTTAAGAATTTAGGATTATTTGATTTTTTAATTATTATCTTTGTGATTTTTTTGGCTATTGGTGCCGGCGTTTTTTTCTTTAGGGGGACGAGATATATCAAAACCACGGTGAAGATTACCGAGGATAGTATCCTTTATGTTAGAAATAACCCCCAGGCTTGGTTTGTTTATTTATTCAAAGAAGGGATGAGAGAAAGGGATGGTTTGGGGAGAACCTCAGCCGAAATTGAAAAAGTCAACTTCTACGATTCTGGTGGAGCTGAAAAGGCCGTTTACCTCAATTTAAAATTAAAGGTGAACTACAATAAAAGAAGTCAAAATTATACTTACAAAGGCAAGCCATTGTTAGTGGGTAGCCCTATTAAGGTTGAATTCGAGGATATTGTCGCTGAGGGGTTGGTGACTGCGGTCGAAGGTGTTGATGACCCAAGAAAAAGCGTAGAATTAATCGTTAAAAGTCAGATTTTGGATTCAAATCCTGTTTTTCCAGAGACCAATGGAATCCAGCCATTTTTAGCTGAGGCAATTAAAGTTGGTGATGAAGTTAGAGATTCAGATGGCAGAGAGGTGATTACAGTCTTAGGAAAAACAGAAGAAGCAGCCAAAAAAATTGTTACCAATGATAAAGGTGAAGTCTTTTTAAGACGTGATCCGGTAAAAAAGGATGTTTATTTAATTCTAAAGCTTTTGGTCAAACAAATTAATGACGAATATTATCTTTTTGACGATATTCAGGTAAAGGTTGGTAATGGAATTCCAATCCATACCGTCAATTACAGCATTTGGCCGACGGTGACGGAAATTTTAAAAACTCCTTAATTTAATATGGACAGAAAAATTTTCATGATTTTCCCAAAGGAAAATGGGGGAGAATGGGTTGCTAATAAAAGCATCAGTCAAAATCTTTATAAAATTGACAAGAATATTCTAATTAAAGAAGTTATCGTTGATAGAGTTGTTTGGAATAAAGCTGAAAGGCTTCAATTATTAAAATCTTTTTTAAAACAATTTTCTCAATATCGACAAGCTTTAATCAGTTTAAGGTATAAAAATAAAGTCAAAACCGTTTATTCTTCCTCCTTAATAGCTCTTTTTTTAGCTTCGCTTTTTTTAAAATCCAATAGGCCCTCTTTATTTTTCCATTATCATGGCAAGAAACATCTCAATCTTAAGGGGGAACTGAAGAAAGAAAAGAATTTTCTTCGGCGCTGGCTTTATATTTTCCCCTTCTATTGGTTTTTGGCCAATTTAGAAAAGAAGGTTATTTATAGGAAGGTTAAAAAAATTTTTGTCCCTGCCAAAGGCGCGATTAATGATCTTAGAGAAGATTTTCCCCTAATTAAAGAGAAGCTTATTAAAATTGTCCCTAACGGTATCGACGAAAAGCTTTTTAATCATAAAGGAAGAATAAAATTTAAAAAAAATAAATTTAATTTGCTTTTTGTGGGTCGTTTGGAAAAAGAAAAAGGTTTGGTTCCTTTAGCTGAGGCCTTTAGCCTAATTAAAGATAAAGTCAAAGGTATAAATTTGAAAATTGTTTATACTCCTTCTTCCCAAAAAGAATTTGAAAAGACCTTTTTAAAATTAGCCAAAGTAAAAGAGATTAGATTGATAAGAGATTTAAGCCATGGAAAATTGGCTAAATTGTACAAAAAAAGTGACCTTTTGGTTTTGCCTTCTGAAAAAGAGCAGTTGCCTTTGGTTTTTTTGGAAGCTATTGCCTGCGGGACGCCTGTTTTATCAACTGGGGTAGGTGATTTAAAAGAGGCGCAGCTTAAAATAAGCTCAGAAATGATTATCAGCGAAGTGACACCAGAAAAAATTGCCTCTAGTATCTTGAGTTATTATGCGCTGTCATTAAAACAAAAGGAAAAAATTAGGCAAAATGGCTTAAACTTAGTCAAAAATTATCGTTGGTCTAAAACCGCCAAAACAATCCTGAAGGAAATAAAAAATGTTTTACCCCAATCTTAAAAAAACTTGTTTGTTTTTATCACCTCATCTTGATGATACGATTTTATCTTGTGGCAGTTTATTAAGATCTCTTTCCAAAAAAGGTCACCAAATTTTGGCGGTTAATATTTTTACCGAGGGTTTACTGGGGAAAATCTCTCAGGCAGCTCAATTTCACTTGAGACAAAGTAATTTTATCGGAAACGACAGCTTAAAATTCTTTGAAGCAAGAAGAAAAGAGGATAGAAAAGCCTGGTCTGCTTTAGGGGTTAGACCACAAAATTTAGGTTTTATTGATGCTGCCTGGCGGATTGATTCCCAAAAGAATTTTCTTTATAAAGACGAGCAAAGAGTGTTTTATGGGGAAATTTCATTTGAAGATGAAGAATTAATTAACAAGATAAAAAATAAGGTTATTGCACTCACGAGCCCTAAAAAAGACCGATTAAGTGTTTTTTGCCCTTTGGGAATTGGGAGTCATGTTGATCACCTAATAACCAAGATTGTTGCCGAGGATCTTTTTGGAAAAGTATTTTGTTGGGAAGATGTCCCTTATAACAACAATCGAGAAAAAAGGAGAGCTTTTTTTCAACTGAATAAAGACTATCAGAAAATTTTTGAATATAGAGATAATTTCTCCAAAAAAAAGATGATATTGGAAAATTATTCCTCACAGCTATCATCACTTTTCCCCTCTGGATTAAATCTTAAAAAAGAAATCTTTTACAAAAAGCTGCCTTTAGATGATTTTAAAGTTGATTCTTTTCCTGTTTTAGGATTGCCAATTTCCGTTGTTAATTTGGAAAAAGCTTGTAACTTGATTTTTGAATGGGCAAAAAATAAAAACAGTCGGACAGTTTTTGCTTGTTCCATGAATGATTTAATACAAGCCAGAAAAAGCAAAACAATCAGGACAGCCTTGTTAAAATCAGATTTAAATACGCCGGATGGCATGCCTTTAGTTTGGATAGGAAGAAAATTTTATTATCAAATGGTCAGTCGGGTTTACGGACCTGATTTGCTCAGAAAAGTTTTGGCCAGAAGTCAAGGCAAAAACATTCGACATTTTTTTTACGGAGGAAGTCCGAAAATTTTAAAAGCTTTGATAATTAAAGTTAAAGATCAATTTCCGGGAACTTTTCTTGCCGGTGGTTATTCGCCGCCCTTCAGAGATTTAACCGCCAAAGAAAAGAAAAAAATAATGGAGAAAATAGAAAAAAGCCGGGCCGATATTGTCTGGGTTGGCCTAGGGGTGCCCAAGCAAAATCTTTTCATTAAAGAATTCAGTCTTCAATTATCGCCGAAGGTTTTAATTGGGGTGGGGGCGGCTTTTGATTTTTTGGCTGGGGTAAAAAAACAAGCGCCTTTATGGATGCAGCGTTCAGGATTGGAATGGTTTTTCCGTCTTTGTTCAGAACCCAAAAGACTTTGGCGCCGTTATCTTCTACAAATCCCTTGTTTTATTATTTTGGTTAGTTTAGAATTGATGAAAAAGTTTTTAAAAAAGAAATGAAAGATCTCAAAAAGAAAAAAATCCTTATCACCGGTGGTGCCTCCTTCATTGGCTCTCACTTGGTTGATTCGCTAGTTGATTTGGGTGCTTCGGTAAGAGTTGTTGATGATTTAAGTAGCGGTAAGGTCGAAAACATTAAAAAACATATCCGAAACAAGGAAATTGAATTTATTAAGGGCGATTTGCTTAAGGAGAAAATTCGTCAAAAAGCTTTTAAAAATATTGATGTGGTTTTTCATCTGGCGGCGGTTCATGGAGGAAGGGGTTTTGTTGACCTTCACCAGGCCGAGTCAGCCATTAACTTTGCTCTTGATAACTTAGTTTTCAAATCTTGCCTGGAGAATAAAGTTGAAAAAATTGTTTATGCCTCTTCCGGTTGCGTTTACCCTAATTTTTTACAAAAAAATCCCAAGGAAAAATTATATTTAACCGAAAAGATGGTGGGTCCCCCTTATGATGCCGACAATATTTATGGTTGGGCAAAATTAATGGGGGAGAAAGTTTTGAAGGAATATCATCAAAAATGGGGAATAAAAACTGCCTCTTGTCGCTTTTTTACAGTTTACGGCGAAAGAGGGGTAGAGAATCACGCTATTATTGCTTTGATTGCTAGAGCTTTTATCGAACAAAACCCTTTTTTAGTTTGGGGTAACGGTCAACAAGTTAGGAATTGGACTTACGTTGGCGATATTGTCCGAGGGATAATTTTGGTGGCTCAAAAGATTGACGACGGCCAAGCTGTCAATTTAGGGACAAGGGAAAGAACAAAAGTGATTGAGGCAGTACAAATGATTTTTCGTTTAGCCAATTTTTATCCCAAGATAAAGTTTTTGCCTAAGATGCCTGTCGGGCCCTATAATCGGGTGGCAAATTACAATTTAGCCAAAAAACTTCTAGGTTGGGAACCGCAAGTAAAATTTAAGGACGGTCTTAAAAAAACCTTTGATTGGTATTTTGCCACTAAAAAGGTTGAGGAAGTAACAAAGATTTTAGATAAAAAACTAACCGAAAGATAATTTTATTATGGCTAAAAATCTCACCTTGGATGTCGCCATTATTTCTCGTTTTAGGCCAGGACTTCTTTCTCAATGTTTGGCTTTTATTGAAAAACAAACTTTTAATCCCCAAAGGATTATTTTGATTATCTCTTCAAAAGATAAACCTTCTCAAGAAGTAGCCAGAAAATCTGTCTTGCCCATTAAAATTAAATTTCAAGATAAAAAAGGCCATGCTTATTCAAGGAATAAAGCTTTATTGTCTTGCGGCGCCGATTTCCTTTATTTTATTGATGATGATTGCCAGCTTGAGAAAAATACTCTCAAAGAAGCCTTTTTATTTCTAAAAAATCATCCAGAATATTCGGCTGTTCAGGGAAAATCAATTAACATTGATAATGGTTTTTACTCTCAGTTTGCCCAGTGGACCAATGACCTTTGGTTAAAAAGATTATGGGAACAGAAAACGAAAACTTTTAAAGCCCTGGACACAAAAAATGCTTGCTTTCGGAGGAAAATAATTAAAAATCTACGCTTTAATGAATGCTTGGGTAGTGAAGATGTTGATTTTGGTCTTCAGATCTCTTCACAAGGAGGAAAGATTGGCCTTAACCCCAAAATGATAGTTAAACATAACGAACAGGCTTTTGGTTTTTGGTCTTATTTAAAAAAGAGAACCAGAATGGTTAAAGGTTTAAATCTTATCAAAAAAAAATGGGGGAATCTGTCTTATTTTTATGAAAATAATCGTGATTATGAAAAAGAAATAAAAAAGGCTTTTTTAAAGTCAAAATATAACAAACAATTAAGATACCGATTATTTTTAGAATCAGCCTTTTTCCTAAGAAGAATAAGAAAATCTATAGATAAGGTTGCTTTTCAAAGAAAAAATAGACTTTAAAAAAATTCTCATTTAATACGACTTCTGTTTCTTTCAATTGAAATATTATTTTTGATAGAAATTACCATCATTGAAACAAATAGCGTTAGCTGAATGAGGCTTAATATCCTAACCATGGGGTAATTTACCCAAAATACATTAGGCAAATTAAAATTTATAGAATAGGGATAACCAAAAGAAAAAAATAAATTTAATGAAAAAAGTAGTGCTGCACTTAACCACAAAAGTAAGGTCTTTTTATAAAACATCGTCAATATTAGGAAAAATATTAAGCCTGTAAAATAATATCTATCAAGCATGCCTGTAGTAAAAATATAAAAACCGCCGGTAATAGTAAAAACTCCTAGAAGCATATTTTTATTATATATATCCTTTAAGTTAAAAAAAGGAAAATTATTTTTCTTTTGGCTGATAAATTTTTTATTTTTTTATCTTACAATTTTCTTAACCGGCATTTTAAGTATAATTTTTGGACGCCTAATAATTACGCCTTACCGTTTAATTATAGCTACCTTTTTTCCAATTTTTTCTTTAGCAGGTTTAGTTAACTTTCTATTATCTAGAAATAAAATATCTTTAAGGATATCGGGCTTTCTTTTATTAATTGTTTCCGTATCAATTTTTTTTATCTCTCTTAAAGATAGTTATTTTTATAATTCTTCGACATTTTGGAATAGGTATTCTTATAAAGACGCAGCTGAATTCGCTAGATCTAAAATAAACTTGAATAAAGATAAAATTTTTTTCTTGCCTTCCTATTACCAAAATAGTTTTGAGTATTATTTTTATGAATACGATAAAAATAAATTAAAAGTTTTAAATAACCCTAACTTTTTTGGTGGACAAGAAGCCGTTAGTATCGATAGTAAGACAGAAGGTATTTATTGGTTAATTAATATGGAGGAGGTTTTTCTTTATAAAAAAGAAGAAGATAAAGTATATGAGTTTTTTTCAGACTGCGGTTCTTTTAACAGACCAATTTATTTTAAAAAAGCAATTATTTATAGGTGTCAGATTTAAGTATTTCTAAGATATTTTTTAAATTCTTCCTTAAACCTTTTTTCAGAAAATTTTTGAGCGTGTTTAGCGATAAATTTTGGGTCAAAATTTAAAGAAGAGAAATTTTTAATCGCCGAAATTAAAGAATCAACCGTATATTTTCTAAAAAAAAGTCCGGTTTTCCCCTCAATTAAGGTTTCTTTAAGGCCGCCACCATAATAGGCGATAACCGGCAGACCATGAGCCATAGCTTCAACTGGTGCAAGACCAAAATCCTCATTTTGGTGGCAGAATAAAAATGCCTTAGCTTTTTGATAAATCAAGGCCATTTGCTTGTCGCTAACAAAACCCAGGAATTCAATTTTCGGCCCAGCGATTTTTTTTAACTGGTTGAGCATTCGGCCTTGGCCAATGATTTTAAGTGGCAACTGGAGATGATTACAAGCTTCAATGGCCATCTGAAGACCTTTTTCTTTATCCATTCTAGAGACAGTGACAAAATATGAATTTTTTTGTTTTCTTGTCCATTTGGGGATTTTGGCAGGGATATCCACTGGAGGATAAATGACTTTAGTTTTAACGCCAAATAACTTTTCCATCACCCCACTGATATTTTTTGAATTAACGATAAGATGGGGGTTATTTTTAATTGATTTTCGGTAATAATTAGCTAGAAAAAAAGTATAGGGAATAATTTTCTGCAGGCCCCATTTTTCTGTTAAACCAAAGAGATTTTTGGGTGGAGTATGAATATAAGATATATGAACTGGTTTTTTAATAGAAACGGTATTGGCCAAACCAAAAGAGGAGTCAGAAATTACCAAATCATATTTTTCCAAATTTAAACGTGGCCAAATTATGGGGGCAAAAAGCTGTAGGAAAGAAGTTTTTTGCCGAAGATAAGAGATTTTATCCAAAAAAGAAGTTTGAAGATTTATCTTTGGGAAAAGACAAAGAACTTTTTTATCGGTAGCCGAGGTGAAAATATCAGCTTTGGGCCAAATTTTAAGAAAGGTTTGTAAAACTCTTTCGGCGCCGCCGAATTCTATTAAAGAGTCGTGAATTAAAGCAACTTTCATGAAGATTGATATCGTTTAAATTGTTTGAATAATAAACCTATTGCCAGGAGAATCGTTTTGCCAAAGATTTCCATTTCATGGATAAAATTTTGATTGTTAATATCTCTCAGATCAAATTCCATCCACCTTGAGAAACTTAATCTATGTCCGCCCATAATGATCCAAGAGGAAATTAGACCAGGTAGAACTGATTGTCTTTTAAAGCGATATTTGGGCTCAATTTTCTCTTCTTCTTTAATCGGTAGAGGACGAGGACCGATAAAACTCATTTCTCCTTTTAAAATATTAACTAGCTGTGATAATTCATCTAACCCAGTATGGGATAAAATTTTACCAATCTTAGTGTAACGGGGGTCATTTTTGATTTTAAAAACCGGTCCGTCGGCTTCATTTAGATGACGGTATTTTTCTTTAATTTTTTCGGCATTATTGACCATTGTGCGGAATTTATAAAAAGTAAAAACCTTGCCATATTTACCAATCCTTTTTTGTTTGAAAATTATCGGGCCAGGGGAATCAAACTTAATTAAAAGAGAGGCCAATAAGAAAAATGGCCATAGGAAAACGAGAGTACCTAAAGAAAAGATAAGGTCTATACTTCTTTTACCGAATTTCTGATAAAATGACATTAGACAATGATAAGAAAATCTTTGGTTCTAAATCAACCGTTAATTTTACTTTCCTTGATTTTATTGGTTTTGCCTTTCTTGGATGGGGGAACCAGCCAAGTAGGTCAATTATTGCTTTTAATTATACCGCTTCCCTTAATTCTTTTTATGCTAGCTAAGGGGGATTTTAAAATCAAAACAGATATTCTTTTTTGGTTATCATCAATTTTCTTAATGATGGCCTTTATCTCTTTGTTTTTAACCAGTAGTTTGTTTTTATCAATTTCGGCCTTCTGTCGATTACTGGCGCTTTATTTATTTTTCCATTTATCAAGAACCATTATAAACAGTACGGAAAAGCTCAAAATGGCCCTTTGGCCGGTTTTTTTTGCCGGAGTGAGTCTTTCCTTGCTTTCTTTGTATTTTCTTTTGCCTTTTGCCACAAAACAGCTCGGTTCGATGAATTTAATTTACGTTCAGCATGGTCATAATCATCTGGCTGAATATTTACCCTTTGTTTTATTGCCTTGCCTAAGTCTTTTTCTGGCCGGTAAAAATAAAGAGAAATTGATTTTTGGTATTTTGACCATTTTCTTTTTTCTGGTGATGGCTTTGACCTTTTCCCGGACGACTTTCTTGTTTTTCCCTTTGGTGGTTTTTTTGCTGATAAGGCAATTAGATGTTAAGAATCAAAAAGCGAAGAAATTGGCCATCATTTTGGCAAGTCTTTCGCTTATTTTACTTCTCGTTCTTTTTTACTTTTCTTGGAGTAGTTTCGGTCAAGAAATTTTAAAAAGTCATCCAGAGAACTTTTTGGCCAAGAAATTAATCAAACCGATTGTTTACGAAGGTAGATTTAATTATTGGCGGGAAGCCTGGCTGGGGTTTTTACAAAAACCTTTTACCGGTTGGGGATGGGGGACCTTTCGCTTAGTGGCCATTCGTTTCCAAAGCTTGCCGGCGACTTATTCTTGGTATACCCACAACTTTTATCTCCAAACATTGGTTGAGATAGGCCTTTTCGGTTTTTTGGCTTTAATGGCTTTCCTAATCAAAGCTCTACAAAAAGCTTTTCTGGTTGTTAAAAAACAAAAAGACCCGCTTTTAATCGGACTTTTTTCGGCTTTAATTTTTTCAGCCTGCCAATCAATCTTGGATTTTGGTTGGGAATTTCCCGCTATTTTTCTGACCTTTTTAGTTTTTTTAGGAGCTTTAACCAATGAAAAAATCAACTCATAATCAAAAAATTATTTGGATTTTTTTGTTTTTGGCTATACTTTTATTTTTGGTAGCACTTGCCGGTTTTTTTGATTTGCCTAATTTTAAGCTCAACCCGTTTAAAATCAATAAGTTAAGTTATCAATTCTTGTTGGAAGATAAAGAACAAACTGATAAGGGAAAATTAATTAGTTTGATGATTTTTTTTAACAAAGAGGATAATGGTGTCTATCTTTGGCTGGGGGATTATTACGAAAAAAAAGGGGATTTAGACAAAGCAGTTGCTTTTTATCAAAAGGCGATTGATTTTGCTCCACTGGTTAATTTTGAAGTTTATAAAAAACAATTAAAAATTTACGAAAAATTAAAAAAAGAAAAAGAATCAGAGGGATTACTCCTATTTTTAATTGAGAAAATAGAAAAAAGGGGTTATCTTCAGGGATTTAGCGCTAATTTGTCCAAAGAGCTTTATTTAACAGGCAAGAAATATTTAGAAAAAGGAGATTGGCAAGAAACAACTTTTTGGTGGGAGAAAACAACCAAAATTTCTCCTGAGTGGTCTTATTTCTATTTAGAGTTGGCTAGTTTGTATTATCAAAATAATCAATCAGAAAAGACTAAAGAGGCCCTTGGAAGATGTGTTCAAAGAAAAGAGCCAAGCGAACATTGCCGGGAGTATTTAAATTTACAGATGACACAATTTCAGAGTGAAAAACCGGGATTTTGGCGAGAAGAGATTCTTAAAATAGAGGGGAATTAGATCTAATTATAATTAACTTTTGCTTTGCATGCCCAGAAGCCACAGAACCGCTTCCTTACGGTAACGGCGGTCTCCTCGGGAATTAATGCGAATGGCTGGTAGCTTGCCTCTTTTACCCCAGCGTTTGATGGTTAAGGGAGAAACACGGAGAATTTCCGCGACTTCACGAACAGTTAGTAAATCAGGAAGATCTTCAAGTCTGATGGATTTTTTAATATCAGTCATATCTTCTTTAGAGCTTTTAACATCTCTTTACAATTTAAAATATCATAGTATAACAGAACTTGTCAAGAGTCTGATTACGATCCTGGATCGTCAATCTAGGAGAGAAAGTGGATTAAACTGTTTTTCCCTTCGCCTGCAAAGTCCAGAGCATTTTATAAAGACCGTTTTTGGCAATAAGTTTTTCGTGATTGCCTTCTTCAACAATAGTCCCGGCATCTAGAACAAAAATTTTATCGGCATTGCGAATTGTGGAGAAACGATGAGCAATAATAATAACGGTTCTTTCTTTGGCTACTTCTTCCAATGAAGCCCTGATTTTACCTTCTGATTCCGAATCTAAATTGGAAGTGGCTTCATCAAAAACTAAGACCTTGGGGTTGGTAAGCAAAGCTCTGGCAATTGCCAGGCGCTGTTTTTGCCCGCCGGAGAGCTTAATACCTCGTTCTCCGACTTGTGTTTGCCAGTTATTCGGCAGACTTTCAATAAAATCTAAAATATTGGCTTTCTGAGCTGCTTCTTCAATTTCTTTATTAGAAGCTGATTCTTTGCCATAGGCCAGATTAAACTTAATGGTGTTATTAAACATAATCGGCTCTTGAGGCACGACGCTTATAAACTTACGTAGATTACTTTTTTTCATTTTCTTAATATCCACGCCATCTAGTTTGATAATGCCTCGCGTCGGGTCATAAAACCTTAACAATAGCTTTATTAAAGTCGTTTTTCCAGCCCCTGACCGGCCACAGAAAGCTATTTGCTGGCCGCTCTTTATCTTAAGATTAATTCCTGATAGCACCATTTCCTGATCAGCTGGATAAAGAAAGCCGACATTTATAAACTCCAGTTTTCCCATTGGTTTTTTAGGTGATTTTTCTTTTTTCGGGTCCTTGACTTGGATTTCATTGTCTAAGATGGCAAAATATTTCTCCAGGTCAACAATATTTTTGACAATGTTTCTAATACGAGAGAATAGATTAAAGAATTGCGAATAAAACAGGGTTAAAAACCCGGAAACCATCACTAAATCTCCCAAAGTGAATTGTTCTCCTAAACCTTTAATGACCAGCCAGAGAATAAAAAGCATCCCCAGTCCGGAAAGAGTGCCGATGCTGATACCCATCAATCTAAAAGAGTTGCCATATCTCCATAGGGCTTTGTTCCAAACATTAAACTTTTGGCTAAGGCGAGATTGCTCTTTTCTCTCTCCAGCAAAAAATTTAACTGTTTCGTAATTAAGAACACTGTCAGTGATAACAGCTGAAACATCATCTTCGGCGGCGTTAAAATCACTTCTAGTTTTAAGATTTATCTTAATCAGCCACCAAATAATCAACATATTTAAAGCGAAGAGAACTAATAAAAGGATGGCTAATTTAGGAGAGGTTATGGTTAAAAAGTATAAAGTCACCAGCAGGGCAATCAGAATACGGAATAATTCATTAAAAATATCGTGGAAAATATTGAAAACAGCCCCGTCGCCTCTTTTAAAAGCGGAAATAAGACTGCCGGTGCTTTTATTAACATGATAGGCAAAATCCAATTCTAAAACTTTTTTAAAAATGGTTTCCCTGATTTCCCGAGCCAGAGGGAATAAAACCTTGTCGCCTAAAAAATAGGAAAGGCTGGAAATCCATTCCTCTAAAAGAGTAGAGAAGCCAAATAGCAGAAAATAAAATAAGATGCCTCTATAATTGTTTGCCTGGGCTGTTTCCAAAATCATTTTCAGCCAATAGGGCCTGATAGTCCCGATGATTACCGAAACAGCCACGACAAATAAGAACAGAACCAGCCGCCATTTATATTTGCCTAAAAAAGAAAAAAATCTTTTCAGATATTTCATAATATTTATTCTACTATATTTAGGTTCAATAGGGAAATGGATTCAGAATGACTAGGTTTACGATCCTGGATCGTCAATCTAGGATTTTTATATTTGATTTTGGAAGTATTTTGTGCTATAAGGATTTCAAGATTAAAAAGAGAGGAGGTAGAATAAAAATGAGTCTTTTAAAAGAGAGACAAAATTTCCCGATAGACTTAAAAATTGAGAAAATGACCCAATTAAGAATTCAAGAAAACAAAGAAAATAATTTTGCTAAGCTTGAATCTTCTCCTAAAAGAAGTTTCAATGTTGAAGGTCCCAGCTATCCGTATTGGTATTAAATAGATTTTTAAGTTTATGCATCCTATTATTCATGCCCAAAAAAATCAAAATTGTATTTTATGGAAAGATTTAATTCAGAAATTCTTCGTCCCTAAAAGAAAATATCCTCTTTATTTCAAATTTGACAATTGGGAAGGTTATTTGGCTTCTTATGATAAAAATATAACCATTGAAAAATTAATCGGTGCCTGTAGAAATTTTGACAAAAAATTTCTAGGTTCACTTGAAAGTGATTTTTTGGTTTTTGGCATTAATGAAAAGCAGAATCAATTAAATATTATTAGTAGCGTTTCTGGTAAATTCCCTCTTTATTTTTCTGCTTTTAATAACGAATTTATTGCTTCAACCGATTTTTTTGAAGTTTTTAAAATTATGCCTAAGAAAAAAATTAATTTAGATTCAGTCTTAGATTATCTTTTTACTAACTATTTTTTGTATATAACTGATAAAACTTTTATTGACGGTGTCTATAAAATTCCTCCGGGCTGTTTGCTACGAATTAATCATAATTTTGAAATGGCAATTGAACAAATTATTGATGCCAAGGAATTTTTACAAGATAAACCCGAAAGAAGTCAAGATATCGTTCATTTTAGGAATGAACTGCTTGAAAAATTAAATGAAGTTGTTTTAAATTTAAGCAATGATGTTAGAGATTTACCCATTACTACTGATCTTTCTTCCGGCTTTGATAGCCCATTGGTTAACTTCCTTTTAAAAAAACAAGGTTCCTATTCTTTTAAAAGCTTTTCTTTTATAAGTAAAAAAGATAAAGGAGATACTTCGCAAGAAGTGGTAGAAAAATTTGCCCAAAAACATAACCTTGATTTATCTATTTTTGATATTACAGATTTATATCCTTTTGTGAATAAAGAAGATTTAAAATGGGATAAGATTCACTTTTTTCCAGGAACTCATTTTTTGCCTATTGCTCTTAAATTTTACCAGTACAAAAAAGAAATTCTTGGCGATAATTATGTGACTTTTAATGGTCACGGAGGCGATGAACTTTATATGGCTTATTTACTTCATTTTGATTTAGAGAAAATTATCAGCGATGAAATTAATTGGGTTAGGGAAGGAATTAAAGTTGGAACAGGGAAAATATTTACCAAGAAGGCTTTGGGAATTTTACTCGATGAAAAAAGATTCTATCGTAATAAAATTTATTTTTCTCCCATTGCAACAACAGCCCTTCAATGGTTTCTTTTCCCACTTTATTGGCAAGATGGTAATTGGGAGATAAGTCCCTACAATAATTTGTCTTTAATCAAACTGGCAATGAAAATACCTAAAATCAACGGAGAAAGACTAAAAAAACATCAATTATGGCAGGGGAGAACTGATATTTATTTACCGGAACAATTTACTTATATTAAAAAACCTTTTGATAATCATATTTTCCAAATGTTTGACAAAAAGAAAGACTTTTTGGTTAAAGTTCTTGAAAACTCAATTCTTGAGAATTATGGTTTGATAAAAGCAAAAGAAATGATAGAGGTTATAAAAGATAACAAATCAAGAGAATATTTCAAAAACCTCTTACCCATCTTTATTTCTACGATAAGATTAGAAATTTTCTTACAAGCCAATGGTTTTAAGGAATAGCTATTTTCTTATTTGACATTGATATCTTTAGTGTTCTAAGTTTGAAATAGCTGTTTTAATTACTGTTTAATTTCGGAGAATCAAAACCAAACCCGGAGATTTTCAAATTACCTTCAGAATCATTTTTAAAAACAATTCTGATGGAAACTTTTTCTTCTTCGGTGAATTCAGCTTCAGGGTAGTTTACAATAATAAAATTACTCTCTTTTTGACTAATTTGTATCTGGCCTAAATCAAGCAAATCGCCAATTTTAGTTAAAGTTTCGCCCTGAACGGTTTCTAAAACCTGGGTGTTGATGTTGATTTTCATTTCGTTGTCAAAATCTTGAGAAGATTTGATAAAATCACCGGCAACAAAACTTTGGACGAAATTTTCAGCCATTGGCGTGGTTGTTTTAAGGATTTCTTGATCACTTTGACTAAAAATATCACTTGTTTGAAGAGATAAATTTGAAGATTCTAACTCTTTGTTTTGCCAGTAAAAATAGCCGCCGAAAAAACCTAAAATAATGATAGAAATAATCAAATAGAGATTGGTTTTATTTATTTTTTTAACTTTTTCCTTCTTGGCCATACCATTAGTTCACAAGATTTTTGGTTAATTGTCAACTATTTCTTATTTGACATTGATATCTTTAATGTTTTAAACTTGAAATAATGTCCAAAAGCCTGAAAATTTTTCTGTCTGTTTTAGCTTTGATTTCGGTTGGTCTTTCCCTGTCAATTGTTTTTGACTGGAACCCGTTTATTAAGATAAAAAGCAAGTTGACACCAACTCCTACACCGACGCCAATCCCCACCATTGTTAATCAAATCCCAACTGACAGAGATTGGCTACCGGAATTAAAAGAAATGAAAGCCAAGGACAAAAATGCCTTAGTCTTGCCAGTAGAAGAGAAATATCTCGAAACGGCCCTGGAAGATACAGAAAATCCACAAGTTTTAGGTTTTTACCTAGATGATAAAGCTCCAATAACAGCCATTTTTAAAGGAAAAATTACGAGAGTTTTAAAAGATCAAACAAATGTTCTTGAAGAAAAACCATTCAATGAAATCAGGCTTGAGAAAGAGGATGGACTATTTTGGGCGAGCTATTTGTTTTTAGGTGAAGTTTTAGTTAACGAAGGTGATATAATCGAGCAAGGTCAGGAAATCGCCAAAGCCAAAGAAGGTGGCATCAGTTTTCGCGGTGACACAAATTTATCAATTTGGCTCTACGATAAAGATAGTGAATTTATGAAAATTAACAAAGATTTGTTTAGCCAATAATCTGCCTAAAATGCCAGAAGAAATGTCAACAAAAGAAATAATTAAGGACTACGAAAAATTAGCTGAAGAAAATCAGCA
>Ga0315548_1000572_pt1 | contig 33878 bp, 33 predicted proteins | sample SalMarSW160110MG_2_FD_202540 | JGI IMG/M metagenome (GOLD analysis project Ga0315548, IMG submission 202540) | Salt marsh sediment microbial communities from the Plum Island Ecosystem LTER, Massachusetts, United States - Salt Marsh Sediment SW1601-110 ... | reverse complement strand
ATCTCCAATCTTAAGATTGGTTATTCCAGATCATTCTCAGCATATTTTTCAGCCAGAATATATTAATACTTTAAAAGGGAAATCGCTGAAATCTAATGAAGACACTTTAGATGCTGTGGTTTGTCTATACATTGCTGCATTATATGCATTTAAAACAGCGCATATACTATTCGGTAATATCAAAGATGGATATATTTGGATACCGAAAGGAAAATGCATATAACTTGTGCATGTATAAGGACGTGCTATAAAGTCGTCACGCGCCTGTAACGCACACCGTTATGACGGGAATGAATTGTGTAAAAAATGAGCAGATATAAGGACGGAAAAACCAAAAAAATAGTAAAAAGTTTCTGCAGGCAAGTCCATAATTTAAGGATTGTTCGTCATATGTATAAAGAGCTTTTTGAAACTGAAGATTCTTATGTACTTATGGAAAAAACAGCTCCTTCATTTTTTACACATTTAAATACTATACTTCAGAATTACCTGTTACTGGAATTTGCTAAAATATCAGACCCTGAAAAAAGCTTTGGTAATGAGAACTTCACTGGAGACAACCTTATCCTCAGCATTGAATGGCCTCAAGACATTAAAAAAAGACTAGAAGCCCAAAACAATATAATAAAGGATTTCAGGAGTTATATTAAGAAAGCAAGAAATAAGCTTCTTGCCCATTCAGACAAGGAAACATTACTAGCACAAAACCAATTAGGAGGATTTCCTAAAGGTAAAGATGAAGAATTTTTAAAAGCATTAGAAGAAATCTGCAATATTGCACATGAAACATGCTTTGGGGTTATATATGGCACTATGGTAGTGACTGAGCAAGGTGATGTAATCAGCTTCAAAAGAAAACTCCTTAATGCTTTAGCTTTCGATAAACTGCTGGAGAGGAGTGATAATAAGCAAAAATTAAATTTATATTCTGTCCTAGAAGAGGTAAGAAAGTCATAATCGGGTAGCCGGGGGTTTCTCTCCCCCAGCCCCCACACCACCCCTCATGCGGGTCCGCAAGGGGCGGTTCACAGAGTCTACCGGGCCGTAGCCGGATAATGAATGTTCACCCACAGCTCTTTGACAGATACTAAACCCTGCTCCTTAAGCCATTGGTTGGTCATCCCGGTCTGGGTTGCGAGTGTCCTAGCAAGATGCCAGGGGCCTTTTCGGCTTATAGCTACCGATATAGCGGTGTACAAGGATGTACCCAGCTTCCGAAGATTCCGCACTTTAGTACGGGCATAGCGCCACTGTTTCCAGTAGCACAATCGGAGTCGCCTCCGTAGCCATTGATCGATTTCCGGGATCGGTCGGTAGTACTCCGATATCCCGAAATAGTTCATCCAGCCACGGATATACTCGGCGAGCTTTTTATATCGGTAGCTCATGGTCACAAACCAGCTTCTGCCGGTCAACCGCTTTACCCTCCGCTTTAATTCCCGGAAGGCCTTATCAGACCACCGGATTTTTGTGCCCTTAAAGGTAAAGCCCAGGAAGTCGATTTTATCTGTTGGCGCCACCTGGCTTTTCTTCTCGTTGATCTTGAGCTTGAGTTTCCTTTCCAGGAAACGCTGAATGCCGGCTTTTACCCGCTCTGCTGCGCTTTGTGATTTCATCAGGATGACGAAATCATCGGCGTAGCGTACGAACCGGTGGCCGCGCTTTTCAAGCTCCTTATCCAGATCATCGAGCAGGATATTAGCCAAAAGCGGCGACAGGGGACCTCCTTGGGGCACCCCTTTCGAGGTTTTCCCCAAACGACCGTTGACCATGACTCCGGCTCGCAAGTATTTCCCGATGAGGCGTAGCACTCGTTTATCCCGGACCTTCCGCGAAATCCGATGCATAAGGACATCGTGATTCACGGTGTCGAAGAACTTCGACAAATCCAGATCTACGGCGATACGATACCCTTCACGGATATACTCGCGGAGCTTTCGTACGGCATCGTGGGCCGATTTCCCTGGTCTGAATCCATAACTGAATTCAGAGAATTCCGGGTCAAAGATTGGCCCCAATACCTGTGACATGGCCTGTTGGATCAATCGGTCCAATACCGTGGGAATCCCAAGCGGACGGGTTCCACCCGTTGATTTAGGTATCTCCACTCGTTGAACCGGTGAGGGTTGGTAAGTGCCTGCCAGTAGAGATTCACGGGTATCATCCCACTGTTCGCGGGCAAACTCAAGGAACTCCTCAATCGACATTTTGTCGATACCAGGGGCTCCTTTATTTGCTTTCACGCGCTTCCATGCGCGTTGCAAGTTTTCGCGGGACAATATCCGTTCCAGCAGGTGGCCATCTGGATCGGACGATTCCATGACGTGCCCCATGTTCACTCCTCCATTCGGATTCTTTGTGTCATGAGAACTCATAGAGGCTCCTTTCCTACTCTGTGTTCGGCCCTTCACCATGTCCCGGACATTACCCCAGGCATTTGACTACTATGACCTCTGCTGACTTCCCTGGCCCGCCATAGCCCGAAGGGCGACGGCGGCTGCCCAATCACACCAAGGATTGCTCCAAGGCACGCTATGTCCTTGCTTGATCGTTGCTGCCTTTTTTCGCTCACACCGACCGGCAGCCTTTCGGTGTGCCCAGGCTTGATCAACCAGGGGCCTGACTGGTGGCTTTGAGGACCAGGGTAGACATCGCAAGTCGAGCAGATCTCCCCGGATAAGGACGTGAACTTTCGCTACACAACCGCGGCATTTACCCTATCTCCTGAATCCTGGGCTTCGTTATGTTGTGCTAACTTACCCGGAGACTGGGCCTTATATGCCGTTTCTGTTCGTCGGCTCATAGCTTTGCGCTCGGGCTTCCTTCAGACAGCTCCTCCCGGAGGTGCCCTTGCCTTCGGCTAGTACTTTTGTTAATATGTTCAACACATTAACCGGATTCACGCACAGGGGACTTACACCCCATAAATTCACGCCCATGCCGGGCGTACACAAAAAAATTAACTCAGACCGGCGGAAAAGCCCGCCGGCCCGTTACTTTCACTCGTTAGCTGAGGAGTAATCTATGGATTGGATTGAAGTAATAAAGCAGATATCAATTTTAATAGGTATATGGGTTGCTATATATGGAATTGATTCATGGCGGAGAGAACACACTGGTAAACGACAAATAGAACTAGCCGAGGATACTTTAGCTCTCTTTTATGAATCTATAGATGTAATAAAAAATATAAGGCATCCATTCAGTTTTGCAGGAGAAACAGAGGACGTGGAAAGAGCTGAAAATGAATCTGAAAAATCATGGGAGGCAAGAAAAAACGCTTCTGTAGTCTTCAAACGATACAATTCGCATCAAGAGTTATTTAATAAATTATACGCAATGAGGTATCGGTTTATGGCTCAAATTGGTAAAGATAAAGCCAAACCTTTTGATGATTTGAGAGACATAACCAATGAAATAATTATCTCTGCCAGAATGCTAGCTCGGTTGTGGGCTCGGGACCATTTCAGAACAGACGAACAGAGACAACAACATGAACGGAACGTGGATAAATATGAAGCAGTTTTCTGGGAAGGTTTGGAGGATGATGATCCAATTAATCCAAAGTTAATAAAAATAATCGAAGATATTGAGGAAACCTGTCGGAAAGTAATTTCTGGAAAAGGGACGTTATACAGCTTCATCAACCGAAAAATCAGCTAATCTGTGCGTATACTCTGACGCGCTATAAAGACGTAGCGCTCCGCTAATGCCCCACGTTATGTTTAAAGAAAGGAGAGAAAAATGTCACCAGGGGAAATAAACACAATTTTAGCGATATTCTCGGTAGCCGTTGGTATCCTTGGGATAATTTCATTTATTTTTAATATCTATCAACATTTTAAGATTCAATCCCTGCGTAATGGTTTAGACAGCTTGGATAGGATAGCGAAATCAGCAAAAATGGAATGCTCAAAATTAGAAGCAAATGCAGGGAATGAAATAGGAAAAGCAAATATTCGAGTTCTAAGCGGTCTAGTAGCATCAATGCTAAATGTCACAACAACCTTTATGAGGTACAAAAAAAAGGATTTTGAAGGTTCAAATAAAACGACACCATTTATTGGTATTGACTGACTACATAACCTGGCATTCAACACGACATGCTACTATCTCGCCGAATCCGTCTTTCAAGGTTCACGACATTTATTCTTTTAATAATCTTTACTGGCAGGCTCCGCACGCCTGTTAATTTTTCCTTTTTTTTGAACTTAATTTATGAGATATTTATCTAACAATGCAATTCGTTTCATCTTCAAATACCTCAAAGACACTTTACCAGGTAATCCAACAGCTGTCAGCGGTCTCTATTCCCTTCCAAAAGCACTTGATTACACTTTTAATGGGCCAATACATCAAAAGGAAGGAGCTTTACAAAAAATATCTGATCACATGGGACATTTCCTTGGTCTCCTAAATCGTGTAAAAGTTTCACTTGTCGAAAAAAGGGAAAGTGGATCAAAATCTCACACTGTTTTTATTACTGATAATAATGGAAATATTGGTAAAGAAACCAAAACAGAATTTATTGAAGAAGAAAAATATGCTGGTCTTTACAAGGTCAGAGGTTTTGATCATGGTGAAATAACTATTGTCAACGATCGATCATTTTATTTAACTCATTTCCTTTCTGTCCTGGCACATGAAGTCACACACAATTACCTCTATCACCATCATTTAAATGTACCAGATAGAATTGATTCTGAAGAAATGACAGATTTAGCAGCTATTTTCCTAGGCTTTGGAATTACAATTCTCCGCGGTTATGAGCCATCTCCCGCAATTTCTTGCAGGCTTGGATATATAGATGTTTCAACAATAAAGCGTGCTATAATTCAGGCATACTCACTAAGAAACTGGAGAGTAAAAGACATAGTTCATGAATTCAAATGGTTTGAATCACATAAATACTTTTTCCAACTCAATCTGTTTCCAAGATATGTTTTCAAATCATTCTTTCCATCGAAATCGAGTATTGCGACTAATAAAAAGACTAATGGAAAACGGATAATCCCATGCAATTCATGTGGGCAAAAGCTTAGGGTTCCTAACAGTCAGACATCAATCAAAGTATATTGTCCAAAATGCGGTAATTCATTTATAATTGGCAATAATTCTGAATAAAAAATAACACCATAATAAACCCGACCAGGCTATAAAACGCCCGGACTGGTTATCGGTGCGTTCGGTCAAAGTCATGAAAGCCATCTTAACACGTAGTCAACTTGACCTCATATGGAATATTGAAATTTCTTGCCGTCGATGCGTGCGGGGTGCTCGGTATTTCAATGCACTGCCGAAGTCAAAAGAGCGCCGGTGGGCTTATACACAGAACTGTTTCGGAGGTATATCTGTCCTGTTTTGGTGCCAGATTTTCGGCAGCGATTCGGAACCAACCCACTACTCTAAACTATTCGCTAAAAACACAACGTTGCCCTTAAGCAGAAGCGATGTAGCTACCCGACTGCGCAAGGCGATAGGCATGACAGAATCCGAATACAAAGAATTCTGGCAGGGAGTCAAAGATGCCCGTGACAAGTTTTTTGTGCATAACGAGTTCGATACGGAAGATAGACCACGTTTCCCCGATTTGGACCTCATGGCCCAAGTCTGTCTCGAAATGAGAATGGTACTTCGTGAGATTCTAGACGCCTGCACTTCAGAAGACATCAATTTCCAAAAGCGCATTGTTCAATGGATTTCCTACTTCACAAACGATGTGTTTCTCAAGGATGTGGAAGGGGATCTCCCGCAACTCCAGAAAGAAGCATCGGCGAGCTGAAAAACCAAACGAGGCACTGTACGGTACGGCCCGCCCGTGAGTGCAATCGTTAAAAACCAGAAGAAAATTATTCTCATGAGTCCTATTTGGGGAAAATGCCATCATTAGCATAATCCCCAAATGGTGAATTCCGAAAGAAATATAATTGCATTTCAAAACCATTTACCCAAAACTGCCCAGGGCAGAAATGGGTAAAAAATAATATCAAAAATCAAAATCCGTGTGAATTAATCCCTATTTACCGAAAATGCCAATATTAGCAAAATGGGTAAATAGCAATTTATCTAGTTATATTAGGCACATGTTAAGAAAAATGTCGCTATTTGGCCAAAATGCCAATATTGGCAAATCCGCCAAATAGCATAAAATCAATGCAAAACCAGGACTTTCTGGATTCCGGACCAAGTCCGGAATGACAGAAAAATTAGTTTTGCAAAGGTCTCGTTACGTTCTCCGTAGAAAAACTTGACATTTGTAGTTTTAAAGCTACAATATAATCATGGATGATTCCAACATACAACTTCTCGAATATATAACCGAAGACGGAGAAAACCCCTTCCATAACTGGCTTAATTCATTGAAAGATCGAGCCGCACGGGCCCGGATTCGAGTTCGGTTGAATCGTCTAAGGCTTGGCAACTTTGGTGATTGTAAGCCTGTTGGAAAAGGTGTGAATGAGTTGCGAGTGGATTATGGTCCAGGCTATCGGATTTATTATGGAAAATCCAAGACGACCATCGTGATTTTACTATGTGGTGGTTCTAAAAAATCGCAGTCAAAAGATATTCAGTTGGGTCAAGCATATTGGGCCGATTTTAAAAGGAGAACGAAATGAAAAAAGTAACAGAAAAATACGAAAATAATCTCAAAGAAGATCTTCTCGATCCTGTTGAGGCCGCAGAATACTTAAACGCTGCACTGGAAGACGGTTCCCTAGAAGTGTTTTTAATGGCGTTGAAAGACGTTGCAAACGCAAAGGGTATTTCTGAAATAGCACGCGAAACGAAACTTAATAGAGAAAATCTTTATCGTATTCTTTCAACACAAGGCAATCCAAAATTAAAAAGTTTGAATTCTGTTCTGCATAGTGTTGGTTTGAAATTGTCTGTTGAAGTAGAAAATCAATTATAAAAGCCAATCTGCGAACATATCGCTTCAGCCGATCTCGTAAACTCGGCGACTGAGCTCAACCGTTGATGACACCGGGATTTCCCCATTGTAAAAAATTAAAAGATTAATTATAGCTAATATCGAATATTTAAGATAAAAAGGAGAATGACATGGATATTTCATTGCCTTTAGATAAAATGACAAATTTAGATAAGATAGCAACGATAGAAAAACTTTGGGACGATCTCTGTAGCGATCCCGAAGCCATTCCATCTCCAACCTGGCATAAGGATGTTTTAGAGGCAAGAGAAAAGGAGATAAACGAAGGGAGGGCAAAATTCACGTCCTTTGAACAGGCCAAGGAAAAAATCAGGGAACAGACTAAATGAGGATCGAACTCCTTGATTCTGCCGAGAAAGATCTTCTCGATGGCTTTGGATTTTATGAGCGCCAGTCAAAAGGACTCGGTGATTGTTTTATCGACTCTCTCTTTTCAGATATAGAATCTCTCCATCTCTATGCAGGTGTTCACGCCCTCCATTTCGGATATCACCGTTTACTTTCCAAAAGATTTCCATTCGCGACACCTTGTGGAGGGTTTGGCATGCATCAAGGGGAACGCCGGATACATGACGCTATTTCTAGGATAGAAACTATCATAAAAAGATAGAGGTGGATATCATGAAGATACTTATTGTGGGAAGCGGGGGGCGTGAACATGCTATCGCATGGAAAGCGGGCCATTCAAGCCTTGTTGACAGGGTGTTCGTGGCACCCGGAAATGCCGGTACGGCACGAGAGCCAAAGACTGAGAACATCAACATCGGAGTTACAAATATTGATGATTTGATAGAATTCGCCGTTCAGAAAGAGATCGAACTCACTATTATAGGCCCTGAAGCGCCCCTTGTGGCAGGCATTACCGACGCCTTTAACAAGACGGGCATTAAATGTTTCGGCCCTACTCAAGGGGCGTCTCAACTTGAAGGTTCCAAGGTATTTACCAAAGACTTTCTAAATCGATACAATATCCCCACTGCCAACTATGAAGTCTTTACCGAACTGAACCCCGCTAAGGATTATATCAGCATCCAGCCTTTTCCTGTAGTTATCAAGGCGGACGGCCTGGCTGCGGGCAAAGGAGTAATTATGGCGCAGTCCAGGGAAGAGGCCTTTGGCACAGCTGAGGGCATGCTCTCCGGAAAGGACTTTGGTGAGGCGGGCAAGAGAGTAGTGGTTGAAGAGTATCTGAAGGGGGAAGAGGCCAGCTTTATTGTCATGGTTGATGGAGAGAATATACTTCCTCTGGCTACATCCCAGGATCACAAAGCGATTAATAATGGAGACACCGGCCTCAATACCGGCGGCATGGGCGCCTATTCGCCTGCGCCTATAGTGACGCCTGAAGTCCACGACCGTATAATGAAAGAAGTAATTAGACCGACTGTAAAAGGTATGGCGGCAGAGGGCCATCCCTACACAGGATTCTTGTATGCAGGTCTCATGATACAGAGTGACGGCACCCCCAAGGTGCTTGAATACAATTGTCGTTTCGGTGATCCCGAAGCCCAGCCCATCCTGCTTCGGCTCAGATCCGATCTGGTTGAAATGTGCTTGGCCGCCTTGGATAAAAGATTGGACCAGGTCCAGGTGAAATGGGACCAAAGAGCTTCACTTGGAATCGTTATGGCGGCAGGCGGTTATCCTTTAAACTATAATAAAGGCGATCCCATCTCCGGGCTCCCCGATCACGAGCAAGAGGACCTGAAGGTCTTCCACGCCGGAACCAGTTTTCATAAGGGCAGAGTGGTCACCAGCGGCGGTCGAGTGCTGTGTGCCACCGCCCTCGGCGTCACCGTAAGGGAGGCACAGAAAAAGGCATATGACCTGGCAGGCCGAATAAAATGGAATAACGTCTATTATCGCACAGATATAGGTTACCGGGCGGTAGAGCGAGAAAATTACCTCACCGGCTGATTAAAATAACCCAGTTCGATCCCAGGAGATTGCTCCTTGACTATTTCGGCCATCTTTCTCATGCCGACTGCCTTTGAATCAATCACGGGCATCTCATTCATATACAGGTGAGGATCAATATTCAGATTCTTCAGGTGAAGAAAATTAACTCCTGTCTTTCTGACAAGTTTTATCAAGGCCCCTATCTCATCTTCCTGGTCTGTGATACCGGGAAATACGAGATAATTTATCATGGTATAAAGGCCGAGACTCCTGGATAGACTGATGGTTTCAACAACATCCTCAAAATCATAGTCTCTGGGACGATAATAGGTCCTATAAAATTTCGGACGAGCGCTGTTAAGACTTATCCTGATTGAATCCAGGCCGCTTTCAGCCAATTCGCGGACCCTTTCAGGCTTGCTCCCGTTGGTATTAAGGTTGATGGTCCCCTTGGGGGTCTTATCTCTGATTTCCTTGATGCTTTCCGCTATTAGGAGATACTCCGTTAATGGCTCTCCTTCGCAACCCTGGCCGAAGCTTACAATTGCCTCTTCGGCCTGTTCAAGGTGTCTCACGGCAATGGAAACAATCTCCTCTTTCTCCGGCGTGAAGGAGATCCTCTGCTGCGAGGCTTCACACGAATTATCCGGTTGGAGAGAAAGGCATCCGATACACTCCGCGTTGCATCGCCTGCTGACTGGCAACGGGGCTTCCCACCTCTTAAAAAACAAGTTCTTGGCTGCGAAACAGTGGTGATTGACAGCACAATTAACGAGGTGTTCCACTAGAGGTCCCGTCATCTCGGTCTTTTTGTATTTCTCTATGGCAGGAACCAGAACTTTATCGTCATAATTTCTGGGATCCCATTTGTGGTTATATTCGATCCTGAAACCTGCAGTCCAGTAATTATTATCCTTGAAACCCACGGCGGTATATCCCCACATGGGTAGGATATAGGACTTGCCGCTGTAATCCACGGCCGGCAAGTGGCTTCGTACCACTCCGGGCTCAAGAAATGATGCTACTGCATAGCACTTTTGTACTGCACCCTTTACCTCAATCTCCGGCACCCTTTTGTATTCCCCTGTAGAAGGGTCCAGACCTATGGGGGCACAATGCGGTATAAAGAAGAGCTTACTTAATTCCGGCATCGGCATAAGCTCTTTGTCCCTTGGAACCGCCGGTGACGAACCTGAAAATCCCGCCATCCTGTAATAGGGATGTTCATAAACTGTGCCTTTTCTGTCGGCATATAACATATATGGTAGATTCTTTTTATCCATATGCGTGTTGAAACTACACCTCTTATTCCTCAAAGAGAAACACTTAGATATTTGAACGTTACCAGGCTTTTACATTCAGCATGTCCTCAAGTCAAATCATAAGTGGTATCCTCAAACGGGATAGTGGCCTCCAGAAATATCGAATCTTCCCATAAACGCTGACTAAGAATTTACTATTTTAATCATAAATGTTATATAGCAAATTTATGTATTTTGGTGGTGCTATACGCTAGAATACACAATCGGGCTGTCTTTTGTTAAGATACAAACCAGGGATCAAATCCAAAATGGATACAAAACATCAGCAAAAAAGACAATCAGAGGGCAAGCCATTCCGGCTGGTAAAATATTTTGCTACTGCTAGTTTTTTGGTCTTAATTATTTTCAGCTTTCCCTTCGCGATATTTATTTCCCAGAGCGCAAAGGACATCCTTCTGAAGAATTTTGAAGATTACGCGATTGTGGTCGGTGAAAATCTGAACAATCTTGTTTATCAATATTATAGTCTGCCTGTTATGATACAGTATGGCGGATCTAGACTAAGCGATGAGAGACAAATGAGATTGATGGACGAGGTGGTTAAAATCGCCATCCAAGACCTGGACGTCGAACTGGTTAAGCTCTATTCCATTGAACAGGGGATGGTTGTCTACAGTACTGACCCTACTCTCATTAGAGAAAAGGTTGTTGAGACCGAGGGTTATAAAAGGGCTCTAGAGGGGGAACAATCTTCATCTATGATATCCGAAGGAGACGGCCTCTGGGGGTTCGGTATAGAAAAGATAGGGGGCGTAAAAAAGATAAAGACATACATCCCGATGACCGGGTACCTTTCTTCCACAGGAGAAGAATTTGTCTCGGGTATTTTTGAAGTGATTCTGGATATGACCACGCAATATAACTCTATTGTAAAACTCCAGTATCTTATATTCGGTCTCTCTGTTTTGATTATGGCCCTTATCTTTTTCACACTCCTTCTAATTGTCCATAATGCCGAGAAGATTATTAAGCGGAGGGCAATGGAACAAGGAGAGCTTGAAGAACAGCTATACCTGGCGGAGCGCTTAGCGGCCCTCGGTGAAATGGTCGCGGGTGTATCGCATGAGATAAAGAATCCCCTTGGCATTATCCAGAGCACTTCAGAGCTGCTGACCAGTATGCCCAATGCTGATGAAACACAGAAGCGGCTTTCCAGTGTTATTACAGAGGAATCCATACGCTTGAATCGAATCGTAACTGAATTCCTGGATTTTGCCCGTCCCCATAAATTAAATCTTCATGAATGTCATCTTGAAGAGGTCATAAGAAAAAACATCTCATTTCTTAATTCTGACCTTGATAGTAAAGGAATTGCTGTGCATGACAAACTGAACAGCCGTTCTTTTAAGCTACAAGCTGACTATGATCTTCTTTACAGGGCTCTGATGAACATATTCATTAATTCAATACAGGCTATTGATAATTCCGGGTCCATCTCCGTGAACGTGGATGAGGAGAAGACCGGTTACCGCATAGAGGTGGAAGATACCGGATGCGGCATTACCAAGGAAAATATGAAAAAGATATTCAACCCTTTTTTTACTACCAAGGAAAAGGGCAGCGGCCTCGGTCTTCCTATTGTAAGAAAGATTGTGGAAGGGCACCAAGGGACTATAGATATAGAGAGTCAAGAGGGTTCCGGCACAAAAGTGATTATTCGTTTACCCAAAAAGATGCAGGCAATTTAAATAAACACTAATGTTACGCACTGGATTTTCCATCACAAAATATAGAGACGGGATTATTCCATGGAAACAATTATGATAGTAGATGACGAAAAAAACTATTTGGTTGTTCTCGAGGCCCTTCTGGGAAATGAGGGTTATGAGATTGTAACGGCGGATAACGCGACTGATGCCCTTTCTTTGATCAGGGAATCTGATTTGGATCTTGTTATCACCGACATGAAGATGCCGGGAATGAACGGCATAGAACTTCTGGAAGCGGCAAAGAAGATAAACCATGAGATGCCTGTTATCATGATGACCGCATATGGAACTATCGAGATGGCGGTTGAGGCCATGAAAAAAGATGCATATGATTATATTGCCAAACCGTTCCGTAACGAGGAATTAAAATTAACAATCAAAAAGGCCCTTGATAATTACAGGCTCCTAAAGCAGAACCGGCTTTTAAATGAGGCCCTTTCGGATCGATACAGGTTCGGGAATATTATCGGCAAAAGCAAGCCCATGTTACAGATCTACGACCTCATCCGAAAGGTCTCCCAGTCCAAGGCATCCATACTGATAACCGGACCTTCCGGAACGGGTAAGGAACTCATTGCAAATGCTATTCATTATAATAGTCCAAGGAAGAATCTGCCCTTTATTTCCGTAAACTGTGGTGCACTCACCGAAACTTTGCTGGAAAGCGAGCTGTTCGGCCACGAGAAAGGCGCCTTCACCGGGGCTGTCGCCATGAAGAAAGGGCGATTCGAACTAGCGGACGGCGGAACACTTTTTCTCGATGAGGTCGGAGAAATGCCCCCTTCCCTTCAGGTAAAGTTGTTGAGGGTCCTTCAGGAGATGCAATTTGAGAGGGTGGGCGGCACCAAGACAATCAAAGTGGATGTCAGGATATTATCCGCTTCTAACAGGGATATTAAAGAGGATGTTGCAAAAGGTCTGTTCAGAGAAGATCTGTTTTATCGCCTCAATGTAATACATATGGAAGTGCCCTCTCTTAAAGAACGGGGAGAGGATATCCGCCTTCTGGTCAATCATTTTATTGAAAAATATGCTACCGATGAAGGGAAAAAGGGTATCCAACTCAGCCCCGATGCCTGGAAATCTCTTTATAATTATAGCTGGCCCGGCAATATAAGGGAATTGGAGAACATTATAGAAAGGGCTGTAGTACTCAATTCCGGAGGCATAATCAACAGCGATGATCTGCCTGACTATTTTGCCAATGAGGAGCACAAATTGGATGTTGATAGATTTATTCCCCTGAACACACCACTTCAAAAAACACTCGAACAGATCGAAGAAAAATTGATCAGAAGGGCGCTGAAGGAATGCGATAACGTGCAGTCCCATGCCGCTGACATGATAGGCATTACAAAAAGCCTTTTCAAGCACAAGATGAAGAAGTACAATATAACAATATGAAGTTTAAAAAGTTAAACCCAAATTTATCTAATAAAATAAGATAACTATAGCTACCGGCCTGGATTTGATGATTTAGGGGTATCAAATATTGCACCTCCTGGATTAAAAACGACTGAAACCCTTAAATCATAATGAATAAATTATCTTTATAAAACAATCAGTTAGAGAATTCAACCGATAGAATGAGGTTTTGGCAAGGATATTGCATTATATACAAGTCAAATAAATTTTTTTCAAGCTTTTTCCTCCTGGAAAGCCAGCCTTCATAAAGGGCTGGCTTTCTCTTTTAGTATCCCAGCCTTCTCAAGGCCCTTGTATCCTTGCTCCAGCCCTTATACACACGAACCAAAAGTTCCAAGTATACTCTGGATCCGAACATCCCTTCCAGCTCAAACCGCGAGTCCTTCCCTATCTTCTTGATTTTTATCCCCTTATTGCCGATCATAATTGCCTTTTGAGATCCTGACTCAACATGGATTGTGGCGGAGATGTACAGGAGACCTTTTTCAGGGACCTCTTTCATGTTTTCCACGGTAACGGCGGACGAATAGGGTATTTCCCTTCCCGTATTCATGTATACCTTCTCCCTTATAACCTCGGATACGAGGAATGATTCCGACTGGTCCGATGTCATATCTTCCGGGAATAATTGCGGACCCGGCTTGACCCTTTTAATCAGTATATCAAGGAGTATATCTATGCCGTCGCCCCGGAGCGAGGATACGGGGACCATTTCATCAAAGGAGTATTGCCTTGCATAATGGTCCAGAACCGCCAGGATATCCCTTTTAGGGCGTATATCGATTTTATTTACAAGCAAGATTACCGGCTTTCCAGATTCTTTTATATCTTTCAATATGGGCAATATCTGCGGATCATAGGGCCGGGAAATATCAATCACAAAGACTATAATATCCACCCGGGACAAGGCCCCCCGAGCGGATGACACCATACTGTTGTGGAGAGGAGTAATCGCCTTATGGATGCCGGGGGTATCCAGAAAGGCCATCTGACAACTCTTTCCGTTGTATATGCCCAGGATGCAATTCCTGGTGGTCTGGGGTTTCGGGCTTGTAATAGCAACCTTTTCCCCCATTATCCGGTTCAGGAGGGTGGATTTGCCCGCATTAGGGGGACCAACAATGGCAATAAAGCCGAACAAGAATCTATTATCACCGATTTGCGTCATATCCATAAATAGAGGCTGAGGGGTCTATTACCAGAGAGGTTCGTCCTATCAAAGCAAATCAACTTCAATCCGGCCATCCTGGATAAAGTCATCACGCCTGACATATTCGACCTTGGCTCTGGTCCTTTTCTCCATCCATTTAATTCCCTGGTTTTTATACCCCCTTACAAGTGGGATTTCCCTAAAGGGCGCCCTGATCCCTATGTTTGAAGATTCACCAGGTCCCGGCAGAAATCGTTCAATGGCCTTTTGATGCATCCAGGACCTGACCAGAAATCCAAAAGCGCTGTGCCAGGGACCCGCCAGGATCGTTCCTTTCTTGAGCAAAGAGGGAGAAGACATTAGACCCATCCTTATTACGGGGATCCCTCTGTTCTCCAGGAGAATACAGCTCTCTCCGCATATCCTTATCGCCTCTTCAAGTGCCAACGGCCTGTACTTTTTATGTTTGTACCAGTCAGCCAGTTCCGTGCCAGCAATAACAACGGCCGGATACAGCCTGGCCATAGCAGGTTGCAATTCGATAACCTTCCTTACTGTCTGTAAGAATATCTCCTCGGAATCCCCTGGCAGTCCCGGCATCAACTGAACACCTGTCCTGAAACCGTATCTATTCAACAACTCTGAGGATTCCTCGGTATGGGCGGCGGTGTGACCCCTCTGAGAGAGCCTGAGGACCTCGTTATCCATGGATTGCACTCCCAGTTCAACGGTCCTAACACCATAAGCCCTCATCAACTCAAGCCTTTCCGCGTCTATGCCGTCAGGTCTGGTGGACACCCTTATCGAGCTGAAAAAACCCTTAGTTAGATAGGGGTTCACGGCTTTCAACAGCTCTGTCATCCTCTTTATGCCGAGACTCGTAAAGGAGCCCCCGAAAAAGGCGACTTCCCTTTCTACGCTGGAAGGGAATCGCGGCGATTGGATGGCCATGTCCAATATCTCCGTTATATGCAAGGTGTTTGTTGGACCTCTCGATTGGCCGGTTATCTTCTCCTGCTGACAATAGATGCACTTGTGGGGACAACCCTGGTGGGGGATAAAGATGGGGACAATCAAAAGTCTTCTCGATGTTCTGACAGACAAAAAAACGCCTCCCTGGCCGCCCTCTGCTCCGCCTCTTTTTTGCTCTTACCCTTTCCTTCGGAGATTACCTTGCCATTAAGAAGCAAAGCCACTTTGAAGGTCTTGTCATGGGCAAGGCCAGTTTCTTCAATAAGCATATATTCAGGCAGGGATTTATAAGCCTCCTGGGTATACTCCTGAAATATACTCTTATAATCATAGTTCACATTTTCGGATTCAAGCTCCTCAATCAGAGGGAGAAAGAGCCTGTGTATTATCTCCTTTGTCCTCTCAAAACCTGCGTCCAGGTACAGCGCCCCTAAAAGGGATTCCATGGTGTCAGCTAGGATGGAAGGCTTGCTTCTTCCCTTGGTAAGCTCTTCTCCCTTCCCCAGGAGCAAGAATTCTCCCAATTTCAGGTCCACTGCCACCTGATACAAGCCCTTTTCATTTACCACAATAGCCCTGAATTTCGACAGGTCACCTTCACTTGCCTCCTTATAGACTTCCATCAGGATATGACTTATGGCCAGATCCAGGACAGCGTCTCCCAGGAATTCGAGCCTTTCATTATCTTCCAAGTCCGGGTCTTTGTGTTCATTTACATATGAAGAATGTTGGAAGGCCCTTGCCAGCAGTTCAGGTTCTTTAAAGGTATACTGTAGGTCTTCATACAGTCGTTGAATATCTTTCATTTTAGGACCACAGGCAATGAGGTGCACAATCTCTTTCATAACAAGAGGTTGCTGGCCCCTGGTTATTAGCAAAAGGCCGAACTGTTACAATTCATTAAATATAAGCTACACCCTCAAGTCAAGAAAATCCATTTAATTAACTTTATTTTTTGCAATGGATATGATAAAAAATATTTTTTGGTTCCTCCGGTTAATGAATACGCTAGTTAATTATATCTAAATATTTTGCACTATATGGGCCATGGGGTTCTCTTCTAAGCGGCGAACTCGTTTATGTGCAACGACCCTGCACAAAACAAGACGAGGCGGGCGGGTAACCTTCTCCAGACTTGGCCGGACTCGAGAATTTTCTATTATCTCACAAGTATTCCGCCCGCCTGGGTGGCACCTTACGTAATTACCATACTGCTAATATTTTCGCCGCGTAAAAGAGAGCCCCATGGGCCATTACCTACTTCTTTACGTAGTCATTAACTGGATGAAATCTATTTTTTAAAATCAAACGGGTGTGTATAAATGGCCAAAAAGGGGAAAAGAGTTATTTTTAATAATCAGGACATTGAGAGCAGTCTCCATAGAATAGCCGGGGAGATCGTCACAAAGAACACTTGCATGGAAGATGTCGTACTGATTGGTATAAGGACCGGCGGCGCGTTTCTGGCCAAACGACTTCAGGGGTTAATATCACAACTGGGTGTACCGAAACCGCCCACAGGTGTCCTTGATATAACCCTCTATCGTGATGACTGGACCCGGATAAGCTCCACCCCCAAGATAGGCAAAACGGAGATCCCCTTTTCTGTGGATAATAAGACGATCATCCTTATAGATGATGTCCTTTTTACTGGGAGAACGGTAAGGGCCGCTATGGACGCCTTGATAGATTTCGGACGCCCCAGGAAGATTGAACTGGCCACTCTTGTAGACAGAGGGGACAATGATAGAGAATTACCGATTCAGGCAGACTATTCAGGCGGCGTATGGAACATCTCCCCTGATGAAACCGTTAATGTCTATCTTAAGGAAGGGGGATATGAAGACCATGTGACCATCGAAAAAAAGAAGGTCCCCTGACAGTGAAGCGGAAAAAGAAACCAAAGAATAAGAAAAAACAGTCCCTGCCTCAAATTACCACGGAAGAAGAAGAACTTCTTGGTTCCCTCCTTGAGAATCTTAGAGATATTGAACTTAATAGTATCAGAGAACACATAAACAGCCCGGAGCTTGCCAGGGCTATATCAGAGAGACTCCCCGGGACTGACCAGGAAGAAGCTCAGATACTCCTTTCTATAAAGGATTCTTTTAGGGAAAAGGAGGTCCAAAAGGCCGTAAAAAAAGCCCTCTTCAAAATGAAGCGGCGGGGATTCCCAATCCCGCAACATCAAAATCAAAAAGCTCCTCTCTTAAAAATCAAAAGGCATAAAAGGCTTGAAGCCGAGGCATACCTGAGCCCCATTGACGGTAACGGTAGTCGGGGTATCTTCATTGCAGCCTACCGGATCCCTAAAGGCGTTGATATGGGGATCGGGGCTGTTAATACACATACCGGAATAGACTACTTTATCTATGGAAGATACAGCAGAAAAAAATCAAGGGATATAAAAAGCAGTTTCTTTGATCGCGCCGGCAAGGCGGTCGAGACCTCCCTTTCCCATGCCGCTACTATACTGGAAACCGCCCACAAGAAAAATGAAAAAGATTTAGGGGAAGGGGCGCGAGAGTACCTAGGATTCAGGCCTTGGTTGCTTAAGAATACTTCTCTCCTTGACCGGCCGCCCATATATGATCTAATCCCACCTAGAGATACTTCCGGGGATTTCCTTGCTGATTCACGCATTGAAGAACTTTTAGGACACGATTTATTGGCCTCCTGGATAATCAGACCGGAAAAGATAGAGCCTGTTCTAAACGAGATCTCAGGTGCTGAAACAAGCCCTATCATTCTCTCCGAGGCACAGATTACTGATCGCATAGAGAAGATAAAGGAAAAGGCGATTCAAGAAATCTACCCGGAATCCAAGCGGCTGTCTCTAAAGGATGATTTAGAGGAAATGTCATATGTTTTTTTTAAGCTCGGCGAAAAGGGACACGCGCGTGTTTGCCTGGCCGCCGCCTCCACAATGTCTGAAAAGGACTCTCCCTTAAGGACCAATAAATTCCTGAAGGCCTATATTGAACGTAGCATAACTCATTATATCAATATAATGGGAAAGAATACCTCCCGGAAGGCAGAGGAAGGCAATTCTTTCCTGTCTATAATCACGCCCTAACCAGATATGGGCCCTTTGATTTTCCTTTTTTAAAAGGAGGTAAGCATGCCTGAGTATATTAATGTAAAAACCGGTTCCAGGATTGAGATGGTGGATATCACCCCATCGGTTCAGAAAGACCTGTCAAGATCCGGGATTAAAGAAGGAATGTGCATTCTTTATGTACCACATACAACAGCCGGAATAACTATAAACGAAGGGGCTGACCCGGCAGTATGTCAGGATATTCTCGCCAAACTAAACCAGTTGGTTCCAGCCGACGCTGGCTACAGACATATGGAAGGAAACGCGGATAGCCATATCAAAGCCTCGTTGATAGGAAGTTCGGTTTCTGTGATAGTGGAAAATGCACGCCTTGTCCTCGGAACCTGGCAGAAGATCTTCTTCTGCGAATTCGACGGCCCGAGATCCCGAAGGGTATTATTCAGGGTCGGCAACTGGCAAATGCGCTAAAAGGCTTCTATTGTATCAGGAAGATTAACATGTTATAATTAGGAATTAAGGAAGCACAGAACCCATATTATCGTTATGTTTATGGATCGTGGCAGGAAATGAACGAAAAAAACAACGATTCTAATTCACAAGATAATTCCTTTTCAGACAGCAAGGAGTTATTCGATAATATCTTCCATGACGGAAAAGAGGTTGACCAAAAGCCCGCCCCTCAAAAAGAGTCATCAGCTGGAAAGCCGGTACCTCCTAGTTCTGATGAAATACCAGAGAAACGATCGCCTGGTTCGGATTCAGAGAATGGGGCCTTTTCCGAGAGCATGGAATTATTCGATAATATCTTCCATGAGGGCACGGATGTCGACAAAGCTGCCCCTCCCAACAAAAAGACTCCGCCCCCACCTCCTAAAAAGCCCCAGCAAGGACTTAGACCTCAAAAGGGGGGGGCGGTAATGCAAAAGCCGCAGCCGCCGATCTCTCCTACTAAAAAGGCATCTCCTATTAAACCTCAACCATCCGCACCAACCCCTGACAAAACAGCTTCGCCACCACCCGTCAAAAAGGCCCAGAAGGTAGCTGAACCCCAAAAGGGGCCGTCGGTGCCGCCGGCTGAAAAAATACCCACTGTTCCATTGGGCTTGGCCGGAGAAAAAACAAGATCCCAGGGTAAAGCCAGGAAACCCCTTAATACCCTTGTATTCATATTATCTATTGTCGTCCTGGTCATTGTGTCCATGCTGACCGGCAAGGTCTGGGATTACAAAGATGAAAAATCCGGAATAGAGGGCATGAACATCCAGGTACCATCGGCAAGAAAAAAGGAAATCCATCCCCCAATAAGCAGCGTGCCCTCTGAAAACGTGCCCCCTGAAGAAACAGCTTCATTAACCGAAACCGAAGAAGTCAGTGAGGTTGAAGACATTTCTGAAGAAAAGGAAGCAACCCCCCTGTCTGCCGAGCCTTCTCCCCCAGACAAACCCATTCCTGACCATGCCGAAGTCCTGGAAGCCAAAACTCTGTCATACCCCTATTCAATCTATCTGGGTTCTTATAGCACCAAAGCCACTGTCAAAAAAGCTGTATCCGATTATGAGGAATTGGGGCTATCACCCTATTGGGTCGACCTTGATCTCGGAGACAAAGGAATCTGGTTCAGGCTCTTCGTCGGTTATTTCCAGAAAAGAGGAGATGCCGATGAATTCATCAAGACTCAGCAGATACCGGGTGCGGATTCAAAAAGTACGCCATACGCCAATCTTATCGGTATATATCCCTCGGAAGAAGAACTTAATATACAGAAAGAGACACTGGAAGGTCTGGGATACAGCCCTTATATTATCAGCGATACGGAAAATGTCTATAGACTTTACGTCGGTGTCTTCTATCAAAAGCAACGGGCAGAGCAACAAGGTGCTGAATTATCACTTAAAGGCATCAAAAGCCAAGTTGTGGAGCGATAAAACTAGGCCCTTTCCCCATTGCCCCTGAGATATCCTAAAGCACCCCTGCTACGCGTTCGGGGGTGTTTACCCATAAATATTAAGGTTAATCCGGTTAATGAGTACGCTAGTTAATGATATCTAAATATTTTGCCCTATATGGGCCAGGTGGTCTCTTTTAAGCGGCGAACTCGTTTATGTGCTATGACCCTGCACAAAAGGTATAACTTTTTGCTTTTTTATGTATCCATTAATAGGCTGAAGGCTGTTAGGTTTTAGCTTTTAGCTATTAGGTATAAGATGTCAGGAGCCCTTCGACTTTGCTCAGGGCCGTGAGCGTATCGAACGGCCAGAATCCAGAAGCCAGAATATGGATTGTGACTTTTGTCTCCTGCCTTCTCTTATCTTCCAATCTTCTCATCTTCTTACCTTCTGATCTTCTTTCCTGTTTCCTCTTTACTCTTTCCTCTTTACTGTTTCCGCCTCACGCCTTGCGCCTTACGCTATGCACTACCTGGCTCGCCGTAGCCCTGAGTCCTTCGACTTCTCTCAGGACCCTGAGCCTGTCGAAGGGCCTGTCCAAGGGGCGAAGGCGGCTGTTCTTTGCGCAATGCACTTGCCCCCTTGAACCCTTGGACCCTAATTTACTTCTTTACGTAGTTAATAACCAGACGAAACAAAAAATATTTCCATTCATCTTGCCAAGCAAAAAAGATGAATTATTTTTTTATCAAAATATAGCTACCCACCGATCGGTAGAATTTCTGAAAAGCTCTGTAGATGGTTGATCAAAGTCACAGGTTCCGGATTTTATGATGCTGTTCTTAGGGCTTTTTATTTCTAAACAAGGTAGTAAAAATAGGTCTTCCCAAAATTAAAAACCTAATGATATTAAATAGTTATACCGCATAATAATATGCATTTCCTAAACCATAAAAATATTAATGATATCAATAAATTACAAAACATATGCATGTAAATCAACTAATTTTAACTCAATTTTATAAGGCTATTTTTAACGGTTTAGAATAAATGAATTTTGGGAAGGGCAGTTTTTCTTCCCATTTAACCAATTGATATTTATATGTAAGATCATTCTAAACCGGTAAATTTTGGTATCCTTCTTTGGGCTGTTTTTCTTATACCTTCCCAAAAATGGAGGATGCCATGTATCAATGTTCCCTTTTGCCACCGGAGTCAATACCTCCGAGGACCAGATATAAAAAGCTCTTTGAAAACTTACCTGAGATCCCTTCAGCAAGGAAGTCCCATCGTGGTAGACCTCCTGTTTCAAGAGGAGCCCTGCTTAAAGGGTTGATATATCGCAATCTCAGAGGCATAGATAAACTTGTAGAACTTGAATTTGAACTACAGAACAATCCTTCAATTGCTGAACCACTGGGTTTAGATCCACTGAAAAAACCTCCCTCTGATGAACGATTCTCAAACTTTTTACGTAGCAGCCCTAATGGATACTTCCAGAGTATACGACAATCTTTAGTCCGAGAACTTATCAAGGACGGGGTGATCTCCGGTAGAGGTATAGCATTAGACTCATGCCCTATAGAGGCCTTTGTTAAAGAGAATAATCCAAAGACATCAGTTAAAGACCGTTATGATAAACTATGTCCCCCGCCGTGGATATATTTGAAACGGATAAAGAGATCACCCTGCTGGCCGATATGCCCGGGGTTAAAGCAGGAGCCTTGAACATCGACCTCGATGAGAACGTGCTCACTCTGGATGGCGAGGTCCAGTCACCCGAAGGGGATAATGAGGTAGATGTGATCAGGGAATACCATACAGGCAAATACTACAGGCAGTTCACCCTGTCACAGGTTATTGACCAGCCGAAAATAGATGCTGAAATGAAGGACGGTGTCCTTCGGTTAAGGCTTCCCAAGGCTGAAGCCCCAAAGCCTCGCAAGATAACCGTTAAGCGCTCATAATGTCCCTTTTTCAGGGCGGCTCGAGGATAAGGAGAAAAAGACCAAGCCGCCCTGACTTTCAAACTCCGATCACCTTTTTGCCCTTGAAGCACTTCTAGTAACTCCTTGGCTAATGACCGGGATACTTGCTGAAGAACCTACCAACACCGGAATCGGAAAAACCTTGACTCCCCGTTTAAAAAATGTATAATTAATTTGTTAATTTCGTTAATTATGTTCATAATGTTAATCCCCTTTTATCCACCTTATTAAAAAAACAAACTTGTTATGAACAAGGATATCCTGACTATACCGCAGGCTGCCGATTACTGTTCTCTCAGCAGAGTGACTCTATGGAAATACGCCAAGGTAGGCATACTCAAGGCATCACGCACGCCTGGCGGACATTTCAGACTCCATAAAAAAGACCTTGAGTCATTTATGCGGGCAAAGGGAATGCACCCCCTTGCGACTTACCAGCCTCAAAACAAAAAGGTCCTCATAGTGGATGATGACCCTCAGATCCGGGAGATATTCAGCCGTATATTGTACAATCACGGGTATCTGACAGAAACAGCTTCGGACGGCTTTGAAGCAGGCGTAAAGGTGGTTTCCTTCAAGCCGGCCCTGGTGATCCTGGATCTCTTCATGCCGGGGATGGATGGTTATGAGGTATGCGGCCAGCTCAAGAACAATCCCGATACATCACATATAAAGATCCTGGCCGTTACAGGCTACGACACTCCCGAGAACATGAAACGCATTATGGATGCGGGCACGGATAGTTACCTGACAAAACCACTGGACGGGGAGACGCTGATCCAGAATGTTATCTCCTTATTGAATATTGAAGCCTCCCCAAACGCATCACGCTCTGCGTCTGGATCATGGATTGAAGATTAAATAACCAACACCTTTTCCTAAAGGCTATAGAATAGTGAAAATATTTCAAAGGTAGGAATTCGCCATGAAATGGTTCGTCAATCTTTCCACACGCGCCAAGCTCGCTTTTGGCTTCGGCGGAATGTGGTTGCTGCTGGCCATCGCGATCACCATTGCCCAGGACAAGGAAAGTTCCATTGTTCATGGTATGCCTGGAGAAGCTATCAAAATCGAGGCGGCTACCCATATCCTTCCACCAGAAGACATCGCGGAATTTCTTGCCGCTCTCTCCAAAAAGAAAGATGGAGGTAATCAATGAATACAAAGAAGGATTCTTTCCAGGATAAGGTCGAGATCCTCGTCGTAGAGGACAGTCCCAGCCAAGCCGAGAGATTGAAATATTTCCTGGAGCGGGAGGGTTTCAGGATAACGGTCGCCGAGGACGGAAACCAGGCCCTTGCCCTCTTAGGCGAGCTCAGGCCGAGCCTGGTCATCTCGGGTATCATCATGCCGGGGATGAACGGATACGAACTCTGCAAACGGATCAAATCCGATGAACGCACAGGGGATATACCCGTGATCCTGCTGACTTCCCTCACTAGTTCTGAAGAGGTGCTTGAAGGTCTGGCCTGCGGGGCAAACAACTTCATTACAAAACCATACAGTGAGGAATACCTTCTTTCCATCATTGCGAGAATTCTTGCCAGATGGAAGATCCTTAAAAGCGAACGTGTGCGCATTGGAGTGGAGGTCCTTATTGGAGGAAAAAGTCGTTTCATCACAGCAGACCAGCAGCAGATGCTCAGCCTGCTCCTCTCCACTTACGAAGCGGCGGTCCAACGTAACATCGAACTGACACAGGCGCAGGATCATCTGAGATCATTGAACGAACAACTGGATGACCTGGTTGAGGAACGAACTGCCGAACTGAAGGAGCGGGTCAAGGAGATCGAGTGCCTTTATGCTCTTTCGAGTCTGGTCGCAGAACCGTGCAAGTCCATCGACGAGGCCCTGAAGACCGCTGTGGACCTGATCCCTCCAGGATGGCAATATCCGCAGATCACCTGTGCCCGGATCATATTTGAGGGCAGGGAATTCGCGACCGGGGATTTCAGGGAAACACCATGGAAACAATCCGCAGACATCGTGGTCGGAGGGGAAAACGTTGGGACGGTGGAAGTCCGCTACCTGGAGGAAAGGCCCAAACAGGACGAGGGAGTGTTTCTCAAGGAAGAGCGGAATCTGATAAACGACATCGCCAGGCAACTCGGGGTTATGATCCAGCGTGTAAAGGCCGAGGAAAGAGACAGACATCTGAACCTTGTCCTCCGCTCCATTAGGAATGTGAATCAGCTTATAACAAAGGAGAAGGACAGGGACCGGCTGATTCAAGGGGCCTGCGAAAACCTGGTAAAGTCCCAGGGGTTTAAACACGCCTGGATCTCCCTTTTGGATGAAGCCGGCAAACTTATTCGGCCTGCAGAGTATGGTATCGGGAAACCTTTCATGAGATTAAAGAAGCGGCTTGAAAAGGGTGATATACCCCTCTGCGCTAAAAGGGCTTTATCAAGTCCGGGAGTCATTGTTATTGAAGACATCGACAAGAACTGCCCCGACTGTCCTATTAGTCCCACTTACCAAGGTCACATATCCATATCCACCAGGCTTGAATATAGGGGGAAGGTCTATGGAATCCTCGCCGCCTCGCTACCTCCTGTATATGCCCAAGAAAAGGAGGATCAGGGGCTGTTTGAGGAGGTTGGGGGAGATATTGCTTTTGCCCTTCACAACATAGAACAGGAGGAAAAACATATTGAAGACAACAGGAAGATATTCGAACAGGAGGAGAGATTTAGGGCGATCTTTGAAGGCGCTGCCGAGGGTATATTACTTGCTGAAACACAGACGATGAAGATTAAATATACCAATCCTGCCATGTGTCAGATGCTGGGATATACTGAAGATGAATTGAAACATATAACCGTGAAGGACATTCATCCGCCGGAGGTCCTGGACCGCGTGACTTCCGAGTTCGAGATATATAAGCAAGAAAATAAACCAATTTTTCGACAGGACATACCCTGTCTGAAAAAAGACGGGACAATAATATACACGGATATTGTTACAACCCCGAGGATTTTTATCAATGGAATCGCTCACAGCGCCACCTTCTTCCTGGATATTACTCTAAAGAAAAAGGCGGAGAAAGATAAAAAGGAGATGGAGACACAGCTATTGCAGTCCCAAAAGCTGGAGGCCGTGGGGCGTCTGACTGGAGGCATCGCCCATGACTTCAATAACCTCCTGACCGCCATCATCGGGAATGCCGATATTATGCTTGCGACCCTTCCAAAGGATACCCCGCCGCGTGAAGGGTTAGAAGAGATCAGGGCTGCAGGGGATCGCGCCGCCGCTCTTACCCACCAGCTCCTGGCCTTCAGCCGGAAGCAGATTTTGGAGCCCGTGATCATGAGCCTAAATGAGACGGTCTATAACATAGATAAAATGCTCCGCCGCATTATCGGTGAGGATATCGAACTAAGGACAATCCTGGCGCCTGATCTGGGGCTGGTAGAGGTAGATATGGGACAGCTTGAACAGGTGATAATGAACCTGGCGGTGAATGCCAGGGACGCCATGCCGGAAGGCGGAAAGCTCACCATAGAGACGGCAAACGTGGAACTCGACGAAGGGTATGCTAATAACCATATAGCCGTTATCCCGGGTCGTTATGTGATGTTGAGCGTTAGCGACACGGGAGACGGGATGACAAAGGAGGTGCTGGAACAGGTCTTTGATCCCTTTTTCACCACCAAGGAGAAGGGAAAGGGGACCGGGCTGGGCCTTTCCATGGTATACGGCATTGTGAAGCAGAGCAAAGGGAACATCTGGGTCTACAGCGAGCCGGGAAAAGGGGCCACGTTCAAGGTCTATCTGCCCAGGGTCGAAAAATCGTTAAAGAAAGAGAAAAAGGATAAAAAGCCAAAGGCCCTCACAGGTTCGGAGACCATCCTGATTGTTGAAGACGATGACATGGTACGCAATTTCACAGTAAGGGTTCTTAAAGGATTAGGTTACAGGATTTTGATCGCCGCGGATGGCCAGGAGGCCATTAGCATTTCCGGGGATTACCAGGGCCCAATTCACCTTATACTGACGGATGTGGTCATGCCCGGTATGAGCGGAGGAGAACTGGAGGAGAAAATGAAGGTCTCCAGGCCGGGCATAAAAGCGCTTTATATGTCAGGCTATACGGACAATGCCATTGTGCATCACGGGGTACTGGATCGAGAGAAATCGTTCCTGCAGAAGCCTTTCACCCCGGATTCCCTGGGCCGCAAGGTGAGGGAAAGGCTTGATGTGCCCTAAGAAATGCCCCCCGTTTCTTAGGGAGAGGCTGTATCCCATTGTTTAAGGATATGTTTGCGAAATGGATAAAAAAAGGGAAATCAAGAGGATCCAAAAAGAGATTCACAACTTAAGAAACAGACTTAATAAGACAGAGCTCCGTCCGTGTAAAGGCGATTCAGAGATATTACAAAAGGAAAAAGATATTGAGAGGTTAAAAAAACAGATCCATTCCTTGGAAGTTGAACGTGATAGATATACTTTTACCTGGTGGCAGAACGACAAAATAGTCTATCATGCTAACGTCAAAACAGAGAAATTCCATAAGTCAACCTGTAAATACTTTCATTGGAAAAACTGTACTGAAATCTTTCATACCAGAACAGACGCTATTGAATCAGGATATGTCCCGTGCAAGATATGCAACCCATGATTATAGTAAGGCTTTTAGGTTTTAGCTTTTAGCAATTAGCTATTAGGTGTAAGAAGTCAGGAGCCCTTCGACTTTGCTCAGGACCGTGAGCTTGCCGAACGGCGTATCGAACGGCCAGAATCCAGAAGCCAGAATATGGATTGTGACTTTTGTCTCCTGCCTTCTCTTATCTTCCAATCTTCTTATCTTCTTATCTTCTTATCTTCTGAACTTCTGATCCTCTGATCTTCTCATCTTCTAATCTTCTTTCCTGTTTCCTCTTTCCTCTTCCCTCTTGCGCCATGAGCTATCAGCTACCTGGCCCGCCGTAGCTTGTGAGCGAAGGCGGCTGAGCTACTTAATCCCTAATCCTTAATCCCTAGTCCCTATTTGCTATTAACCATTTAACTATTTAACGAATCATCGCCTTTTAGCTCTTCCCTCTTTCCTCTTTCCGCCTAACGCCTTGCGCCTTACGCCTCGCGCCTTCCGCTACCGGAAGATTCCCGCCGTAGTATCACGCATCTGAATTTGGGTTGACATACCTGTTAAAATTCTCTAGGGTGCGATTCCAGAAAAAAGACCTCTTATCAAATCCGATAATAAGAAGATGCTGCGGTCTGCTCTGTTGGTTCCGGGAACAACAAGATGCCCTCCGTTGTATCCTCCTTTTTCATGATAACACTTAAAGTAATCATCACCACAAAGGAGACATATTCTTATGAGTAATAATGTTAAAAAACTCAGATCCGTCCTAATAGTGGGTGCCGGAGTGGGAGGTGTTCATGCCGCATTCAATCTAGCCAATCTTGGGTTCAAGGTGTACCTTATGGATAAACAGGCCACTATAGGCGGCAAATTGACCCAACTTTACAGGACTGCGGAGGACAACTTCGCCCTGGGAATGATCACTCCTGTACTGCTGGAGGCAGCCAACAACCCCAATATCGAGATCATTCCCTTAGCCCAACTTGAGAGTGTGGAAGGAGAGCCAGGGGCGTTTACCGTGTCAATCAAAAGGTCTCCCAGGTATGTGGATCCGATTCAATGTGTCACCTGTGGCCTTTGCTGGAGCATATGCCCTGTTAATGTGCCAAGCGAGTTTAACTACGGGCTGGGCTCAAGGAAGGCAATCTATATGCCTTATTTGGGAGCAATTCCCAATAAGCCTTTTATTGATCCGGCAACCTGTCTGCACCTGAAAGGCGAAGAATGCAACAAATGCGCCGATGTGTGCCCCACCAAGGCCATACATCTCGACCAAAAGGAATCCATCCAGAAGCTGGAGGTAGGGGCGGTTATCCTCACCCCCGGAATGGAGCCGTTCCGTGACTCCTCTGAGGCCGCGGCGCTTGGATATGGAACAATGGCGAATGTCATTGATAATTTTCAGATGGATAGACTGGTCAGTATCTACGGGCCTACCAAGGGCCAAGTTAAGAAACCGTCCGATGGGGAAACAGCCAAAAGGATAGCTTTCATTCAATGCGTGGGCTCTAGAAAGCCAGGCCACGACCTGGAGTACTGTTCCTCTGTCTGCTGTATGCACGCCATTCGGTCCGCACTGTCCATGAAAGGAAAGGACCAAAAAAACGAGATTACCATCTTTCACAATGATATCATGGCAATGGCCAAGACGCAGGAGAAGGTATATGCCGAGGCACGAGAAAAAGGCGTTCACTTTATAAGGGCTAAGGTAGCGTCTATTAAAGAGGAGCAAGAGACAAAGAATGTCAACATAGAGTATGTTTCAGAGAGGGGGAATGAATCAGACCGTGGCGTCTTTGATCTTGTAGTCCTGTCTCTGGGCCTTATCCCTTCTCAAGACGGCGTTCAGTTGGCGGAGCGGCTCGGAATTCACTTGAATACCTGGCACTTCCCAATATCCTCTGATCACTCGCATATGGTAGCGCCTGGTATAGCTGCCGGCGCCAGTTTCATGTGTCTTGGCGATACGCCTGAGGCGGTGGCCAACGCAGAGGCAGCCGCTATGGAGGTAGTGGAGCTGTTCACAGGCGCTGAATCACGATCTGAAACTGCGAAGGACCTCCCGCCTGAACGCGATGTTAAGGGCCTCCCTGCCCGTGTGGGTGTCTATGTATGCGAGTGCGGTGGGCTTATCTCCAACACGCTGGACACCGATATGCTCGCGCAATTTTCAAGGCAACTAGATGGCGTCGTGGTAACTATGACAATACACTATGCATGTTATCAAGAGGGCATCGAGCAAATTAAAAAGAGCATACAGGACCATGAAGTAAACCGGGTGGTATTTGTAGGCTGCAGTTATCGCAGTCATCTTATCAAGCTTCAGAATCTCATACGCGAGGCGGGTCTTAATAAATTCCTAGTGGAGATGGTTAACGCCCGGGAACTAGCCGCCTGGGTTCACGTTGATGAAAGGGACAGTGCCACCGAGCGGATAAAAGAAGAGATAAAAGGGATCGTGGCCAAGGTAAAAGGGCTTGAGCCCCTTCCCGTTTACACAAGAGATGTGATGCAACGGGGCCTGGTGATCGGCGGCGGCATAGCGGGGATGGTTGCCGCGCGAAGCATCGCTTCGCAGGGCATACCCGTTGATCTGGTGGAAAAGACGGATCAGCTGGGCGGAAATGCAACACGCCTCTCCCACGATGCACAGGGCCGAAAGGTTTCCGACTATATCCATACCATGCATAAGGAAGTAAACGAGAATCCATTAATACGGATCTTTTTGGAATCACACATAAAAGATATAAAAGGACGTATAGGTCAATTCCAGGCAATCATACAAACCCCTTCAAGTGATTCGCATGGGCATTATGGCGCGATTATCGTCGCCACGGGAGGAAGGGAGTACGTTCCCAAAGAGTATCTCTATGGGCAAAACGAAAAGGTCATAACCCAACTGGAGCTTGAAAATAGGATAGAAAGGGATGAATCAGGATTAAAGCATGTAGATTCCGCTGTTGTTATCCACTGTGTCGGCTCCAGAAATAGCGAACATCCATTCTGTTCCCGGGTATGCTGCAGCCAGGCGGTGAAAAACAGCCTCAAGCTCAAGGAGATAAACCCCGCCATCAAGATCCACCATCTCCACCGCGACATCAGGACTTACTTCCTTAACGATATCCTGTATCAAGAGGCCCGGAAAGAAGGGGTGGCCTTCATTAGGTACGATGAACAGGAAGGACTGCATGTCTCACAAGATGGAGCATTGACCATCAGGTGCAATAATAGTACCAATAATGAAAGCCTTGATCTGAAGCCCGATCTGCTTATATTGAACGCTGCTATATTGCCGGGAGAGGATAACGAAAACCTCTCTCAAATGCTCGGAGTCCCTTTAGGGGAATATGGGTTCTTTGAGGAAGAGGATTATATGACCTTTACTCCTGTGGCCTTCAGCAAGAAGGGCATTTGCTTATGTGGTTTAGCCCATGGACCGAAGACGATAGATGAAAGCATCGTCCAGGCCAAGGCCGCTGCGGTCAGGGTGCTCGCCGTTCTCGGAAACAAAAAACTCACCCATCAGGCCGTGTATGCCGAGGTAAACCCGGGCAAATGCATTGCCTGCTTGACCTGCGTGCGGGTATGTCCTTTTGGAGTGCCGTTCATCAATGAGGAAGGTGTAGCCGAGATCGTCCCCCTAGAATGCCGGGCATGCGGGGTGTGCGTGAGCTCATGTCCCAATGATGCCATAGATCTCAAGGGCTTCACCGACAACGATGTCATTCCTCAAATAGAGACGATGTTTGCATAAGGAAAATAAGGAGAAAAACATGAAGGAATTTGAACCAAAGATAATTGCCTTTTGCTGCCATTATTGCGCCCTGGCTGCTGCTGATACGGCCGGAAGGACGGGGCTTCAATTTCCACCTAGTTTACGGGTGATACGAGTCTTATGCACCGGCAAGGTGGAGGTTCCCCACCTTCTGAAGGCCATTGAGGCCGGCGCGGACGGCGTGGTTGTTATTGGGTGTAAGTTCGGCGAGTGTTATTTCAAGCAAGGCAATTACAGGGCCCGGAAAAAGGTAGAGCGGGCGAAATCTCTGTTAGAGGAAACCGGCATGGAACAAAGCAGGCTTAGATATGATTCTGTGGCCGGCCCTTCTGGCAAAGATTTCGCTGCCGTTATAAGCACCATGACGGAAGAGGTTAAGGCCCTTGGCCCGAACCCTTTGCGATCATAAAAAGAGCAGCACACATAGCATTTTAAACTACGGGGAGATAAGCTATGATAGTAGGAGAACGAAAACCGTTTTCAGAGATATTATCCATGGTTGAGGATTATTCCAAGATCCTGGTCATCGGCTGTGGTTCCTGCGTTACCGTTTGTATGGCCGGAGGCGAAGAAGAGGTGAAGATCCTGGCCTCTCAATTGCGATTGGCGTTCCGCAAGAATAAGAGGGATGTTAAGGTTGAAGAGGCCATGGCCTTGCGACAGTGCGACGACGAATACCTGAATGATCCTCTGTTGCTTGATAAGGTAAAAGCGGCGGATATTGTGATATCCATGGCATGCGGGGTCGGCGTCCAGCACGCAACATCATTTTTTAACCGCAGGATACCTGATAAACCGATAAGGGTTGTGCCCGGCTTAAACACCACTTTTATGGGCGCCAACCTGGATGTTGGTATTTGGGAGGAGCGCTGCGTTGGCTGCGGTGACTGCGTGCTCGAAAAAACGGGCGGCATTTGCCCCGTCACCAGATGTGCGAAGAGCTTACTCAATGGTCCCTGCGGCGGGTCTTCAAACGGGAAATGCGAAATCAACAAGGAGATCGATTGCGCATGGCACCTCATTATTGAGCGACTTGAGGCATTGGGAGAGCTGGACAGGTTAAAGCCGATTGAGCCATATAAAGACTGGAGGCCGAGCCATAATGGCGGTCCAAGAAAGACTGTAAGGGAGGATATAAGGATATGAAGTCCGGAAGTAATCTCGAAAGGCTTTTGGAAAAAGGGGAATTTGTCGTCACCGGAGAATTAGGGCCTCCCAAAGGACCTGATGCGGACGTGGTCAAGAAAAAGGCGCACATGCTCAAGGATAATGTTGATGCGGTCAATATTACGGATAACCAGACTGCCATTGTTCGCATGTCTTCGATCGCCGCATGCAAGATATTGATCGATGAAGGCCTGGAGCCGAACATGCAGATGGTGGCAAGAGATCGTAACAGGATTGCCATGATGTCGGATATCTTCGGCGCTTCCGCCCTCGGAATCAAAAACATGCTCTGCCTCTCCGGCGATCACCAGACATTCGGGAATCATCCCGAGGCCAAGAATGTCTTTGATATAGACTCCATTCAGATGATCTATATGGTTAAAACCATGAGGGATGAGAATAAAGTCATTAGCGGAGACGAGATAGAAGGTCATCTCAAGATGTTTATCGGTGCGGCATGCAATCCCTTTGCTGATCCGTTTCGCTACAGGGTTTATCGGCTTGCTAAAAAGGTGCAGGCAGGTGCTGATTTTATTCAGACCCAATGCATCTATGATATGAAGCGTTTTAAAGAATTTATGAAACAGGTTGTGGATATGGGATTGCACGAAAAGTGCAAGATCTTGGCCGGTGTAACCCCTCTCAAATCAGTAGGTATGGCCCGGTATATGGCTCTCAACGTGAGCGGGATTGTTATACCGGAAGAAATGATAGACAGGCTTAGAGGAGCAGGAAAAGGTAAGGCCGCCTCTGAGGGAATAAAGATCCTCTGCGAACAGATGCAAGAACTCCAGGAGATAGAAGGTGTCGCCGGAATCCACCTTATGGCCATTGAATGGGAGGATAGGGTGCATGAGATAATGGATACGGCGGGATTTCTTCCCAGGCCCAAAGTGTAACAGAGCAAAATCCTTTATTTCTGGAGGATTCGCGGGAGGGCTCTTTTCCCAAATTATTAAGAGCACAAAAACAAAGCGGTCAATCTTTAAAACGGATTAACCGCCCTATCTACAAAATATGACGATTTTGGTCACAAAATGGTCACATTTTAGGGGAGAGGATATCACCCATATCCGTTTCATTTTCTGTTTCTATTTGTAATCTTAACCTGAATCACGTAGAATGTGTCTTAGCTATCGATATATATGGGCAGATAATAATCAGAGAGGGAATTAAAAGAAAGAAATACCCATGCCGTTTAAGGTAAGATGCAAGCTGGTTGCCTTCACAGGTGACCCGGATAATTTTCCTTGCCATTTCGGTTACCAAATTGGCGATGGATTCACTTACGATGGTGAGAAATTCGAAGGTAAAATCTGCAACGGCCTACTAAAAAACATGGCCCCAGTACTGTGGAATACTATTTTTTACGGATACGGGGACTATGACCGTATGATATACCTGTATACGGGCCTTAGTGCCAGGGACCCAAGAATGAAGAAGTACGATGGAATCGGCTTCCGCCCCCTGAAAAAAGCGCCGGATGGGGCTGATCCTAAGTACCTAAGAAGTATATCAGCCGAAAAACCGGATACTCTCATAAAAAGACCACGGGGATTTGTTTGTGATGATACCCGAACCGGGGCCTATTTCGTCTGTGAACCGGTCGGCCTGGCTAGCGGCGGCGACATGCTGACTCATTACAAAAGGGCAATGAATATCCTTGAGAAAATCAAAGAAACTCCCGGGATTACCATTGATGAAATACTGAACAAGTTTACCAAATGGGAACGGGAGGAGATATATCCTCCGATATACCCGATAAATGTGTCCCTGATGCTGAATGAAATGGCCGTGGTCAACTATATTGAATTAAGGGACGGGAGAGCCTATCCTAAAGATCCCCCGGTTTAAAATCAGGGGCTCTCAATACACTGATTATGAAAGGGGTCACCCATTAAAGGGCTCGTCAAGAGAAAAAACACCTCCCCATCAAAAAGATATACTTTTTTTTCGAATGACGATGAAGCACGATACCGCTTTA
>Ga0315548_1000571_pt1 | contig 33901 bp, 29 predicted proteins | sample SalMarSW160110MG_2_FD_202540 | JGI IMG/M metagenome (GOLD analysis project Ga0315548, IMG submission 202540) | Salt marsh sediment microbial communities from the Plum Island Ecosystem LTER, Massachusetts, United States - Salt Marsh Sediment SW1601-110 ... | reverse complement strand
GGACGGCACAGAAGAATTCGTCCTTAACCACGTTTTTCCAGCCATAAAAGCAAACGCCCTGTACGAAGAAAAATATTCCATGGCAACAGCCCTAGGGCGCCCCCTGATCGCAAAAAAACTGGTTGAAATCGCACAAAAAGAAAACGCAACAGCAGTTGCGCATGGCTGCACAGGAAAAGGCAACGATCAGGTGCGCTTCGACGTTACCGTCAAGGCTCTTGCCCCGAACCTCAAGGTTATGGCTCCGGTTAGAGAGTGGGGGCTATGCAGGGAGGCAGAAATCAAGTACGCTAAAGAGAAGGGCATTTCGATTCCTCACCTGTCCGACCCCTACAGCATAGACCAGAACCTGTGGGGACGCTCCATAGAATGCGGGCACCTGGAAAATCCGGAGCAGGAACCGCTGGAAGAAATCTACACATTAACTGTTTCCCCGGAAGAGGCGCCAGACAAACCAGAATACGTAACAATCACGTTCGAAGATGGCTGTCCAGTCGCCCTGAACGGAAAAAAGATGAAGCCCGTGGCTTTGATCGAAAAACTCAACGAGATTGCGGGGAAGCATGGAGTTGGACGTGTCGACCACATTGAGGACCGGCTGGTGGGCATCAAATCAAGGGAAATCTATGAGTCTCCAGCCGCCGCGGTGCTGATTGAAGCCCACAAAGATCTGGAGAAACTGGTTCTGACACGCCACGAACTCGAATTCAAGAAACAGGTAGACGAAAAGTGGACCCAGCTCGTTTACAAAGGCTTGTGGATAGACCCCCTGCGGGAGGCTCTAGAAGCCTTCATAGACAAGACTCAGGAACGCGTCTGCGGCGAAGTGAAACTGAAGCTGTACAAGGGACACTGCGGAGTTGTAGGGCGCTCCTCACCCATGTCCCTATACGACAAGAACTTGGCAACCTACGCGGTTGAAACCTCGTTTAACCAAGCCCACGCTGAAGGCTTCATAGAACTGTGGGGACTCCCCACCAAAGTAGCCAACATACTGAAAGAGAAGGTGAAAAAAGAGAAGAAATGTTAACGGAATTGGACGGTTTCGGCTGTCCATTCCAAAAATAACTGTTGAGCGTGAAAAAATTGTCAAAGTTGTTGCGTGGAGGAAGAATAGGCTCTGCTCGAAAGGATGTTGTCGAGTTTACTTCATCCATAAAAAGCGACCAAAAGCTACTGGAAGCTGTAATCAAAATCAACCAAGCCCACGTAACCATGCTTGCTGAGCAGAAAATAATTGATTCTAAATTGGGTGCTAAGCTTCTCCAAGCACTAGCTGAACTGGATCCCAAAATGAAGCTTGATCCATCTGTTGAGGACGTTCACCTAGCCGTAGAAGAGGAAGTCAACAAGAAAGTTGGCGCGGAGACCGGCGGAAACCTGCACATAGCCAAAAGCAGGAACGATCAGGTGGCAACAGCCATCAGGATGACTCTTCGGGAAAACCTCCTAGACCTAACGAACCATGTGATAAAACTACAGGACGCTCTAATCGAACTAGCCGAAGAACACACCGAAACATTGTTTCCCTCCTATACTCACCTGCATCCAGCCCAGCCCGTAACCTTCGCCCACATCCTAGTCTCCTACGTGGATGCATTAGAGAGGAGCCTGAAACGGCTAGAAGAGACGTACCCCCGAGTCAACCTGTGTCCCATGGGCGCAGGAGCCATAGCCACCACAAGCTTCCCCATAAACCGCAACCGCACCGCCGAACTGCTAGGCTTCAGCAAAGTGCATGAGAACTCCATAGACGCAGTTGGCAGCCGCGACTTCATACTAGAAACCTCTGCCAACCTAACCTTACTCGCCATCGACATAAGCAGAATGGCTGAAGACCTGATCATCTGGAGTTCCCCCGACTTCGGGATAGTCGATCTTCCCGAAAGTTTCGCGTTCACGAGCAGCATAATGCCCCAGAAAAAGAACCCGGATGTCCTAGAGGTGGTCAGGGCGCGGATGAGTCAGGTTCTCGGCAACTTTCTGGCATCCGCAACCACAATGAAGGCGCTGCCCTCAGGCTACAACCTGGACTTCCAAGAGATCACCCCAAAGCTTTGGGAGTCACTTGAAACGGTTGCAGCTTCGGTGGATATGCTTTCTGGGCTCGTCAAAAACCTGAAGGTATCCGAGAACGTTTTCAGTAAACCAGTTCTCAAATTCGCGACAACAACCGAACTAGCCAACATGCTCGTCAAGAAGTATAACGTTCCCTTCAGGGCATCCCATCGGATAGTTGGCGCTGTCGTCAAGACCTTGCTGGACAAGAAGCTGGCGCTTTCCGCGTTGACGCCTGAACTGTTAAATAAGACCGCTAAAGATTCTGCGGGAATCACCCTAGCCGTTAAACTGGCGGACATCAAAGACTCAGTCGACCCCAAAAAATTCGTTGAAAGCCACAAAACAATGGGCGGTCCAGCCCCAGCAGAAGTAAAGCGGATGCTCAAAAACCGTAAGCAGTTGACAAGCCAGTCAAAAATGAACCTGAAAGAGAAGAAAGGAATGTTGGAGAAAGCTGACAATCAACTAAAATCTGTAGTTCAGCGTTACTTCTCTTAAGACATGAAAAGCGATCATGAAAAACGATAACCTTAAAAGCAAAGAGTTGTGAGGTAGGTCAGGGCTGTGAAGACACAAAAATATCCCTCGGAAACTGGGAAAGCCGTTCTCGTTTTAGAAGATGGCTCCACTTTTGTCGGCAGCGGCTTCGGCGCACCAAAGAAGGTTTCTGGTGAAATCGTCTTTTCCACTTCCATGGTTGGTTACCCCGAATCCTTGACAGACCCATCCTACAAGGGACAAATCTTAACCTTCACCTATCCATTGGTTGGAAACTATGGGGTTCCACCCTACGACAAAGAGAATGGAGTCCTCAAATACTTCGAATCCGACGACATCAAAGTAACAGGCTTCGTCGTCCACGAGCTGTGCAAGAATCCCTTCCACTGGGCATCCACCCGAACACTGGACCAATGGCTCAAGGACGAAGACGTTCCAGGCATATATGGGGTTGACACCCGAAAACTCACCAAGAAACTCAGAGTCAAAGGCGTAATGCTCGGAATTTTGCATGTGTGCGAGGCGGATGAGGAACCTGACCTGCCGAAACTATTGAAAGAGGTTGAGACTGTTCAGGACCCCAACTTCACAGACCTTGCAAAACAGGTGACAGTAAAGGAGCCAATCCGCTACACTGTCGGAGGAAACAAGCTGGCAGTGGTGATTGACTGCGGCGTCAAATACGGAATTCTCCGCAACCTCCTGCGAAGAGGCTTCGACGTAGTGAGGGTGCCTTACGATTACTCGGCAGAACAGATTCTGGACCTCAAGCCTGACGGCGTGATGATAAGCAATGGTCCCGGAGACCCTAAACAGTGCGTGAAAACCGTTGAAGCTGTCAGGGAACTGCTGGACAAGGGCATGCCGATGATGGGCGTGTGCCTTGGAACCCAGATATTAGCCTTGGCAGTTGGTGGGGATACTTACAAGCTGAAGTATGGTCACCGTTCCCAGAATCAGCCCGCCCTTGACTTGGAGACGGGACTGTGCTACATCACCACCCAGAATCACGGCTACACCGTAGAACGGGGCTCAATAAAGGACACGGACTTGAAGGAGTGGTTCATGAACGTCAACGACAAAACAGTTGAAGGCGTAAAACACAAAACCAAACCCGCCTTTGCCCTCCAATGGCACCCAGAAGCCTCTCCTGGACCCTACGACACACAATTTCTTTTCGACCGATTCCAGAAGCTTGCGGAGGCAAAATAGAGATGCCCAAGTTCGAGTGGATAAAAAAAGTGCTGGTCTTGGGCAGCGGCGCCATAAAAATAGGGGAAGCCGCAGAATTCGATTACTCCGGAAGCCAGTGCCTAAAGGCTCTTCGTGAGGAAGGAATAGAAACTGTCCTGATTAACCCAAACATAGCCACAATCCAAACAGACCCTCGATTGGCAGGAAAAGTTTACCTTCTCCCAGTAACGCCCGAGTTCGTTGAAGAGGTCATCGCAAAAGAGCGGCCAGACGCTATTATGTTAAGCTTTGGGGGACAAACAGCCCTAAACTGCGGCGTCCAACTTGCCAAGAAGGGCATCCTCGAGAAATACTGCATTAAGGTTTTGGGGACTCCAGTCCAGACCATAGAAGACACAGAGGACAGGGAACTTTTTAGGCAGTCTATGATGAAGGCTGCTGTTCCGATTCCCAAGAGCAAATCAGCTGTGTCTCTGAAAGAAGCCGCTCAGGTGGGCAGCGAAATCGGTTACCCTGTTATTATCCGTTTGGCTTACGCGTTGGGCGGTAAGGGCTCAGGCGTGGCACACAACGAAAAAGAGCTGAAGGATATTGTCCGCCGCGCTTTGGGTCAAAGCATGATCTCTCAGGTGCTCATCGAGGAGTATTTGGGGCACTGGAAAGAAGTCGAGTATGAGGTTATGCGCGATTACGACGACAACTGCATAATCGTCTGTAACATGGAAAACTTTGATCCCATGGGCGTCCACACTGGCGACTCCATAGTTGTGGCTCCATCCCAAACCCTGTCAAACCGTGAATACCATATTCTCCGCTCAGTCTCCATAAAGGCGATACGCAGCTTGGGCGTAATCGGGGAATGTAACATTCAGTGGGCGCTGGACAACAAGTCAGAGGAGATCCGCGCCATAGAGGTTAATGCTCGGCTGTCACGAAGCTCAGCGTTGGCAAGCAAGGCAACGGGCTACCCCATTGCGTATATTGCTGCTAAACTGTGTATCGGCTATACGCTGCCCGAGCTGCTGAACAAGGTAACTGGAGTAACCACAGCATGTTTTGAGCCTGCCCTCGACTACCTTGTAGTCAAGTTTCCGCGCTGGGACCTGCAGAAATTCAGGAACGTGGACAGGCACATCGGCACCCAGATGAAGTCTGTGGGCGAGGTTATGGGCATTGGACGGTGCTTCGAGGAGGCGCTGCAGAAGGCTGTTCGTATGCTGGACATTGGAAAGTTGGGGCTGGTCTGTAACGCCGAGGAAGACGAGCAGGAGCCAATAGAAGAGATCAAGGATGTTTTGGCATACCCTACGGATGAGCGGCTATTCAAGATAGTTAAAGCCCTGAAAATGGGCATCTCCATCAAGGAAATCTATGAACTGAGCGGCATCGACCCCTTCTTTCTGCACAAAATCAAAAACGTCATTGACATGCAAAACAAACTGGACACAATTAGCCAACAGGACAGCGACTTCCTAGATGCCATCCGTGAAGCAAAGCGGATCGGCTTTTCTGACATGCAAATTGCCATATGCCGTGGCACAGACGAATTTACGATACGGGCGTTGAGGAAAGAAGCGAATATTGTTCCTGCGGTTAAGCAGATTGACACTCTTGCCGCTGAGTGGCCTGCAAAAACAAATTACCTGTATTTGACTTATGGCGGGGACGAAGATGACATCGAGTTTTCTTCGGGCAACGTGAAGGTTATTGTTCTCGGAGCCGGCGTCTTCAGGATAGGATCCAGCGTAGAATTTGACTGGTGCGGCGTCAACACTATCTGGGCGCTCAAAAAGAATGGCGTCGAAGAGGCTATAATGATCAACTATAACCCTGAAACGGTTTCGACAGACTATGACATGTCCGACAAGCTCTACTTCGAGGAATTGACCCTTGAGAGAATCTTGGACATATACGACAAGGAACAACCCTTCGGCGTCATAGCCAGCGTGGGCGGACAGATACCAAACAACCTAGCCCTTAAACTATCCAATCAGGGAGTTGACCTGCTGGGCACATCAGGGGAAAGCATTGACAGGGCAGAAGACAGAACAAAATTCAGTGCACTTCTTGACAAGCTTGGGATTCCTCAGCCAGAATGGCGAGACCTGTCAACAACCCGCGACATCAAACAGTTCGCTTCAAAGGTCGGCTATCCAGTTCTTATCCGCCCCAGCTACGTGCTGTCAGGCTCTGCCATGAGAGTCGCCTACACCGAAGCTGAACTGGAAGATTACCTGAAGTTGGCTGCAAAAGTTTCACGGGAGCATCCTGCCGTAATCTCGAAGTTTATTGAGAACGCCAAGGAAGTTGAGGTTGACGGAGTCTACGACGGCGAGGACAACATCATCGGCGCCATCATCGAGCATGTGGAGAACGCTGGAGTTCACAGCGGCGACGCAACCATGGGAATTCCCTCGTTGACTCTGGACAGCGATGTGCTGAGAACAGTTCAGGATTACACTCACAAGATAGTTGAAGCCCTTGAAATCAGGGGACCCTACAACATCCAGTATCTCGTGAAGGACGGCTTCACCTACGTTATCGAATGCAATCTCCGCGCTTCAAGGTCTATGCCGTATGTCAGCAAAACCCGCGGAGTCAACATGATAGAACTCGCCACCCTAGCGATGCTGGGCAAAAAATTCAAGGATGCCGGATTCATTGATTTGCCGGAAATCACTCACTTTGGGGTGAAGGTTCCCCAGTTCAGTTTCATGCGCTTAAGCGGAGCCGACCCCGTGTTGGGAGTTGAGATGCTGAGCACCGGCGAAGTGGCATGTTTGGGAGAAAACTTCCAGGATGCCCTGTCAAAGGCGATGCAGGCTGCCGAGTTCAAGATGCCCCCTGAAGGCGGGTCAGTGCTGATAACTGTTGGCGGAAAAGAGTTGAAGAAGCAGGTTGTGCCTATTGGAAGGGCGCTGAGGGAGATGGGCTTCAAAATATATGCCACAGAACATACTGCTGAGGCGCTGCGGAAGGCGGATGTAAACAACATTTCGGTTTTGCATAAGGTCAGGGAGGTGGGGCAGAAACCCAACATCGTCGATTATCTTCAGGAAGGCAAAATCGACTTGGTCATCAACATACCCATGCCAAATCATCTGGTGGCATTCTCGGAGGTTCTGAAGGACGAATACACCATCCGCAGATTAGCCATCGAATTCAACATTCCGGTTGTAACGAATCTTCAGTTGGCTTCAGCGTTAACCAAGCTGCTGGAGCAGCGGGAAGCAAACAAGTTCGACATTCGCTCCCTAAACGAGTACATGGACAGCCTGCCAAGAAAATTCTGGTAAAAAAAGGCTGATGACTCAAAGTAAAGTTAACAATTGTCTATTTTTGATATACAAGATGAAACTGCTGCCGTTTCTTATAATCTTTTCATGAAGCTATCTTTTGCTGGCTAAGTTTCTGAGAAACGAAAAGAAATGATGGAATCCCAGAATTCCCCTTCTCTAGTTTCTCTTGTGTGTGTTTTTTGTGGAGAGAGCGTTAGTGGGTTTGGGGGTTAAACTTTAATCCTTTGTTCTATTTGGTTTCTTTTTGGAGACTATGACAACTATTGTTGCTGTGATGAATGTTGACAGGAGTACAAGTGACGATAGTTCGGGGATTACTGTGGTTGAAAAGATTTCTATTGTGTGGGTGCTGTGGTTGTATGTGAGGCTGAACATGTAATGGGTGTCATTGTATGTTTCGGTGTAATCTATGTTTTTGGCTAACAGTGCGTCGTCTTTGTAGATTGAAAAAGTTCCTGTCATCAACTCGGCTGGAATAGTGATGTTGCAGAAGCCTGATGTTCCAGACGTTCCATCAACACTAAATCGTATTGATTTGGCTGTCTGATTGAAAACTAATTCTGATACACTTGAATTACTGCAGGTCTCAATAACATAGGTGGTCTGGTCAACAACCACATCATGGTAATCAGTGGAAGGAGCAGTATCAACCCAACTTATCAAAAAAATCTCAAAATCGCCATCCTCAAATGGACGTTTTTCCATCGAGTGGAATGCTATTTTAGAACCATCACCACTAATACACGGATAACAATCGTAAGGTGTGTCGATTTTTGCTAGTTGGGTTAGTCCTGTTCCATCAGAGTTAACCACAAAAATCTCACAATCACCATCAACATTTGACTCGAATGCTATTTTTGAGCCATCACCACTAATACACGGAAGCTCATCAGTTGAGGTGTTGTTTGTTAGTTGGGTTAAACCCGTTCCATCAGAGTTAACCACAAAAATCTCACAATCACCATCAACATTTGACTCGAATGCTATTTTTGAGCCATCACCACTAATAGACGGAGAATAATCGTCTGCGGTGTTGTTGGTCAGTTGGGTTAGTCCTGAGCCGTCCGAGTTAATCACAAAAATCTCCCAATGACCAGCTTCACGAATTGTGAACAATGGTACTTTTCCTTGATCATTTGAGGTGAATGCTATTTTTGAGCCATCACCACTAATAGACGGAGACCCATCAGGTGTTGTGTTGTTTGTTAGTTGGGTTAAACCTGTTCCATCAGAGTTAACCACAAAAATCTCATAATCATCATTCACAGCTGATTGGAATGCTATTTTTGAGCCATCACCACTAATAGACGCACCCTCATCGTTTGCGGTGTGGTTTGTTAGTTGGGTTAAACCTGTTCCATCAGAGTTCATCACAAAAATCTCACCACCTGATTGGAATGCTATTTTTGTTCCATCCCAACTAATAGACGGATACCAATCTGTTGAGGTGTTGTGTGTTAGTTGGGTTGGTGTGCTCCATTCGCATTTTGCAGGTGACAGAAAGAACATTGATGTAATAGACATTAATAATAGTAATGTGAGAATGACTGATAATAGTAATGTAAGAATGACTGGAAGTTTCTTCATTCTTCTCCCATCTGGACAATCAAGCGTGACAATTTATCTAAACATTATAGAGATATATATTTAACCTAATTCTGTTTTTTGTTAATCCCAACTTACTTACATCATTTTCGCTTTTTGAAGTAATCAATCTTTAGATAATTGTCAACTTTTTAGATTACAGGCTGTTACCTCTTTTTTCTGAGGCTGAAGCCTTTGAACTTCAGTTTTGCTGTCAAGATTTTTTCTGTGCCGAAGAGTCTTGATGCTATGTACAGGACTATTATAGTGAAGATTACCATGTAGACGATCCCTCCGATTGCTCCTATGTAGTTTCCAGTGAATGCCACGTTTGTTGCCAGCATCGAATGAGTAAACGGTATCGCAAGCAGTATGATTGACAGCGGGAAGGGCAAAGAGTAGATGTCTGTGAACATGCTGAAAATCATGGGAACGACAAACAGGATGAAGAGAGGTCCTACAAGGGCTTGGGCGCCCCTGACGTCGTCTGCGAAAACAGATAACGAAATCGCCAACGCTAAGGCTGAAAGCAGTGCCATAAACAAGGAAACTCCCATTATTGCGTAAGATGCGATTGTGGGTGCTAATCCTATGGCTGCCAAGTCTACGGTGCCTGTTGGTATCATACCCGTGAATGAGCTCATGTAGTAGCTAAATCCGACAAGGTACGCTAGGGCTCCAACGATTGCTACGATTATTGAGCCTGTTAGTTTTCCAGCCAAAATCGTGGTGCGGTTGATTGGCATCGTTAGCAGGGTTTCAAGGGTTTTTTCTTCTTTTTCTGATGCAACTGCTGTGGACGCCAACTGCATGGAGAAGATTAGTAAGGTCATTATTCCTACGGGCATAGCTATGGATTGGGACATCATCAAACCGAACAGAACATCGGGGCTGACGTCGGCGCTTTTGCCCTTAACTATCGATTTTTCTGACAATAGTATGGGGTTTAGAATTTCTGTTGAGTTTGCTTCTGTAAATGCTTCGTTGATTCTTTGGTCAACAATCGCGTTTTCGAAACTGGATATCACGCTGTTAATTGCAACTGATCGTGAGGATGCGGCTATTCCGCCCCCTCCTTCGAATGGCGTGTAAATTGTTAGGGTTGCTGTTCCGTTTTCAGTTATGTTTTGGCTAAATCCTGATGGGATGATTACAAGGTTGGTGATGTTTGTGCCTTCAATTTGAGTTATTGCTTGGTCTAGTGACATATCGTCAAGTTGTGTTACTTTAAAATTGGATTCTGTTAGATTGCCTACAAGGTTTTGAGCATATGGACCTTGGTCTTGATCCATTAATGCTATGGACGTTTCTCCTATACTTTGCTCTGCTGATTCCATTGATGTTTGAACTGCAAAACCCATTAAGGGAAACATTAGCAAAGGAACAATTATCATGCCCAACAAAATTTTGGGGTCTCTGACCATTTCCTTGACTTCTTTTATTACGATGTTAAGTAAACCCTTAAGCAAAACCAACTACCTCCCCGAACACTTCTTCGAGGTTAACCGCATTGTATTTTTCTTTAAGCTCTGATGGAGAGCCCTCAGCAACAACTTTGCCTTTGTTTATCAGCGCCACCCTGTCACAGAGATACTCAACGTCCAGCATGTTGTGGCTTGAAAGAAGAACAGTTACGCCATATTCCTTTGCGTAACGCTTTATGAGTGTTCTAACATGAACTGAGTGAAGAACATCCAAGCCGCTGTTAGGCTCATCCAATATCGCCAGCTTAGGCTTCGTCATAAGCGCCCTCGCCACCAAAAGTCGCCGTTTCATTCCCTTGCTGTAGCCCTTCACTTTGTCTTTGAGGCGTTCTCCTAAACCAGAAATTTCAGCTGCCGCATCAACCAGCTCTTCTACCGCCGCTTTGTCTTTGGTTCTGAAGTTTGCCATAAACCTGAGATACTCAAACCCTGAGAGGTTCTTGTATGCTCCAGCCTCTTCGGGAAGATAAGTGATCAGGTTGCGTACCTCTGCAGCGTCTTCAACCACGTCTAGACCAAAAACAGTTACAGTGCCCGAAGTAGGCAAAAGCAGAGTGGCTGTGACTCTGAGGGCGGTTGTTTTGCCTGCACCATTGAGTCCTATTAAACCGAAAATCTCGCCCTTCTCTATCTTGAAGTTTAAGTTGTCAAGGGCTCTGATTGACCCGAAATCTTTCACAAGGTTCTTTGCTTCAACCGCAACGCTCACAAGTAATCCTCCATGTTCTGTCACTGGTATTTATTTACCAAAATACTGTAAAGATTTACTAATAAATCTTGTGGTGCACACCCCTACCACAAAGACCCACGCTCCAGACACACAACCAATCTCCCCAATTGTACAGTAAATTCAGAGGTGAACGAACTGAAAATCCTCCATTACGTTGTTAGCATTAGAGAAGCATCTTCAATAAATCTGCTTTGGTGACTATGCCAACAACCTTTCCCTTCGCCGAAATCAGAACTGCTGGGTAAACCTGCAGGAGACTTGAAATCAAAGGCAAAGGAGCGTCCTCTCCAACCTGAGGAAACGATTCCTCCATAACCTCGCCCACGGAACGTTTGGATATTTGGTTCAGGTCTTTTCCTGCAGAAACCTTTCCTATGATCGTTTTCTCTGAGATGCTTCCCACAGGATGTTCTCCGTCAAAGACTGGAAGCTGAGAATATCCGTACTCCGCCATGGTCTGAACTGCCTTTGACACCGGGGCACTCTTCTGGATTCCTATAACTTCGCTGTGCAACACCTCTTCGGCGCGAACCTCTGTCTCTGTCTGCAGCCGCTCCAGCGCATCAAATATGGCTTTAACTTTGGTGTAAGAGGGGTCGATTTTCTGTGATTCCAGTTTTGCGATTAAGGACTGGCTTACTCCAGCCAATCTCGCAAGTTTCTGTTGGGTTAGCCCCAAAATTTTTCGTTTCTTGGCGACTTCTTCAAGTGAAGGCAGCATGCAATGAAATTTGCTGGGCGGGTTTAAATTCTTTTTGGAATAATTTTTTCAGTAAAATATTAAAATGGTAATGACGTTTGCTATGTTTCATAACCTACGAAGGGTGCTAGAGGAGCTAACGAAAATGGCAACCACAAAAAAAGGTAACGGACGGTCAATAGCGGAGATTAACCAGAAAATTAAATCTGGCGACGTTCAGGTTTTGACCGCTGAAGAGATGAAGAAACTTGTGGAAAGCAGCGGTGTGGAAGTAGCCTACAAGGAGGTTGATGTGGTTACCACCGGAACTTTCGGAGCCATGTGCTCTTCAGGGGCAATAATAAACGTTGGGCATTCAGATCCGCCCATCAAAATCCAGAGAGCATGGATAAACGATGTTGAGGTCAGCCACCCCGGCGCAGCTGTCGACCTGTATATAGGTGCCGCCATGATGTCTGAAACAGAGCCTTTTGAGTATGGTGGAGGTCATGTTATCGAGGACTTGATTGCTGGCAAAGAGGTTGAGTTGAGAGCCACCTCGTATGGAACAGACTGTTATCCCAGAACCAAACTGAACACCACCCTCACAAAAGATGACCTGAACCAGTTCTATCTGCTGAACTTCCGCAACTGTTACCAACGTTACGACTGCGCCACGAACAGCCGCGACGAAATAATCTACACCTACATGGGCAAGCTCCTGCCAAGGTTCAGAAATGCCAGCTATTCAGGAGCCGGAGAATTGAATCCCCTGATGAACGACCCTGACTACGAAACCATAGGGGTTGGAACCCGTATATTCTTGGGTGGAACACAGGGCTACGTCATCGGAGAAGGCACACAGCATGACCCCACAGACAGGTTTGGCACAATCATGGTTCGGGGAGACTGCAAGCAGATGAGTCCAGAGTTTATTAGCGGAGGCGCTTTCACCAAGTATGGCACCAGCCTCTATGTTGGAATAGGCATACCCATCCCCATACTGAATCAGGGGTTGGCTAAGAAGACGGCATTACGGGACGAAGAAATCTTCACGGATATAGTTGATTATGGGGTTCCCCGCAGAGCGCGACCTAAACTGGGCAAAGTAGATTACGCCACGTTGAAGTCGGGAGAAGTGACAATCAAAGGCAGGAAAATTAAGGTTAGTTCGCTTTCGAGTTTGAAGAAGGCAAGGAAAATATCGGAGACTCTTAAGTCCTGGATAGAAAACGGGTCCTTTTATCTGTCTGCTCCCGCTGAGACTCTGCCCACAGATTCGGTGTGTAATCCGATGAAGCAGACTGGGGAGATAGTGTTCGTTAATAGTGTGGCGCATGAAGCTGTTACCTGCAGCGTTGACGAGGATATTAAGTCGGTTGCCCAGAGGATCATAAGCAGGTCCGTTAACCATGTTGTGGTGACAGATAAAGGGGGAGAAATCAAGGGTATGGTGACTTCTTGGGATGTTACCCGGGCTGTTGCTGAAGGAAAAAGTAAACTAGCCGACATCATAACCAAAAAAGTGTTCACCACCAGACCTGAGGAGTCGCTGGAGGCGGCTTCAAGGAAGATGGCGCAGCATCACATATCTGCGTTGCCAGTGGTAGATCGTAGCAAGAAGGTTGTGGGTCTCATAACCTCTGAGGATATAGCTAAGTTGAGGGGAAGGTGAAGAAAGTGGATAGGATTCTGTTAAGGTTCTCTGAGGAAAACGTTGCGGAGCCAATAACTTCGCAGGTGATTCTGGAGCTTGGAATACCGATGAGAATAGTGACTGCCACCATCAATTCCATGGGCGGAGACATCTTGTTGGAGGTGCCTGCCGTTCACCTCAAAAAGATCGTTAAAGCCTTCAGGGATAAAGGTGTGGTCATCAAGTTTCCGAAGCTCATCGAAGTTGACTATGACAAATGCTTTGACTGCGGCGCATGCTACGCTCTATGCCCAGTGGACGCCATATCCTTTGACGAGGACCACTCCGTGGTTTTCGACGAGAAGACCTGTATCGGCAGCCCCTGCGGGCTTTGTGTCGATGCTTGCCCAGCCCGAGCCATAACCCTTGTTGAGCAGCACCGTAACCACCCAAAATGACAAACCAAAACCTCTTCAAACGGGCTTTTCGCCTCAAAGAATCGAACTGTACAATAATCTCAGACAAAGAAAGTGCAGTAGAGAAGGCAATCTCCTCAATCAAGCATCACCGTGGACAGCTCGAAGAATACATCCGAGAGCATCCCCAATTTTTGCATTCTCTTGAGCCTGTTCCAGTGGACAATGGACCCGAAGTGGTGCGGTTGATGGCTGAGGCTTCCGCGAAGGCGGGTGTGGGTCCTATGGCTGCTGTTGCCGGAGTCTTAGCTGACCTTGCAGTGGAGGAGATGCTACGTGATGGCTGTAAGGTTGCGGTGGTAGAGGATGGAGGGGAAGTCTCCGCCGTTTCAGATCAGCCAGTTGATATTGCCTTGGCTGCGGGTGATGCTCCTCTCTCCAGAGAGATGGGCTTCAGGCTGAAAGAGTTCCCTATAGGAGTAGCCACAAGCTCAGGGTTGTACAGTCACGCTTTGAGTTTCGGGGAGGCTGAGGCGGTGACGGTTTTTGCTGTTGACGCTGGGGTGGCTGATGCTGCGGCTACGGCTGTGGCGAACCTGATAAAGGGCGATGATGTTCAGGGCGTAATCAGGCAGGGGATAGATCGAGCGTTGGGTATAGAGGGGGTTCAGGGTGTTTTCATATTGTATCGGGGTGTTGTGGGAAAGGCGGGGCAGGTTCCGGAGCTGATAAAAGTGAACCCAAAAGGATAGAGGCGGGTTCCTTACTACCAAAAAATTTACTTATTTCTCACCCACAAGTCTTTTACGGTGGGGAAAAGTGTCTAAGCCTCAGTTTTTTAGGGGATTAGATTTCGCCAATCAAGTTTGTGGGAAGGTGACTGGCTGATGGAGCCCCCATATTGGGCACTTTTCTTGTTACTTTTACTTTGTACTTTAGCGGGAATTGCCGGTATTGTGAAGGCTCGACGAAGAAGAGAAAAGACATACTATTGGGTAAGTGGAGTTAGTTTTCTCGTCGTCATTGCAGTTATTGTGGCTCTGTTTAATCAATTCCTTTTATCCTTCGCTATGATAGTTGCAACGGGAATAATTTCTATTGGTTTGCTGCCTAGAACTATGGAGCTCTACGGAAAAGAAATTGTTAAGCAAAAACAGGAAACAGATGTTTCAGATCCATTGAGGATGAGAGATTTTCTTACATGGAAAGCATGGATAAAACTCAAAGCCATTTATGGCTTCCGCAAAATGATAATTCTTTACAGCATCTTAAACATGGGAATTATTGCAGCGGGCCTGCTGACCTTAATCGCCCTCGGCTTAATAACCCCACTAACGGCTGTTTATTACACAATTTCCACTGCAGTATTATCCTTCATAATCGGCTACAGCCAAATCTGGAAAGCCTTCAAAGACACTTAACGAAACATCACAAAAAAGAAATGACCTGTTTTTTGTTGTTTCCAAGTTTTTCAAGAAAAAGCTTGTTTTCGCCTACAGATTTTGAAGAAAAATAAGCCCGTCAGATTAAATCATTAATTCGCGCGCTTCATAGACACATCAGTTTTTTAAATATATCGATGCTCGAAATAACAAGTATATCCCTTCTGACGCCAAAAAAAGGCAGTGGGGAAGGGATTTAAGATAGATTCAGAAAACTCCGGGGCCATCGATGCAGTTAAATTCATTTTAAGCGTGCTTAAACAGCATGAAAAAGATCTTGATCGCCTAATAACTGAACTTGGCTACACAGCGGACAAACTTAAGAAAATCGGAGAGTTAACGGACAAGATTCAACTGACTGCGGATCGCCTCTCAGCTTCACTGAAAGAGATCTCAGGTTTGGAGAGACCAATTTTCCCTTCAACAAAAAGACCTGTAATTGCCGCATGCAAGCAATGGGAGGATTTCAAATCTATGTCGACAGGCGCAGAGACTATATCCTTCAGAGTCAATGAAGAGGCAAATACTGTACAGCTCTACGCGTTAAAAGGTGGTTTGGTTATAACTTACTGTTACGATTTTGCGAAGGGCTCTCCACATTTCGAGAAAGCGCTGAAAACTTGGATGTCAAGAGAGTTAGATGTAACCGAAGATAAGATTTTTGAGGGCTCTTTTGCAGACTCTGACGGAAACTAATTTCAGATAACTGTTTTGTGTTAACGTGAAAAATGGGTGAACTGTTAGTTAATATTTTGAATTCATAAACCTTTTGTTTATTTTGAATCTTTATTTCAAGTGGGGAGTAAAAAGATGATATCCAGCAAAGAAGTGAAATATCTTAGAGATGTCGCAATACCCAATTTGAAAGCCATGAAGTATCGCACACAAAAATACAGAAAGCAACTTGAGCAACTAAAAAGGGAAAAGATGAAAGTATTAAACAGGTAAACGATTCAACTTGGCCAAGCATTATGTCATCAGAAATGGGTGGGCGTTACTTATCCGAAATTAAATCCAGAAAAGAAAAACGAGCAGGTCAACAAATGCAGGTTTGATGCGAAAGCTTTCATGCTGTAAGCCCCACAGATTCGTTTTATGGCAGATATTCATAAACGGATTTTCGTAAAGGTTTCTTAAATCGTCAAATGATGCGTTAGTCAAGTTTTCTTGACCAAAAAGACTTTTCTGCTTTGTTCAATTATATTATGGTTTGGTGGTTAACTCGTGTCCAATTCAGAGAAAGAGCCCTACTCGATTATGTTTTTGTCTTTAAGTCATCCAGCCCGCCGTAAGATTCTTAGAATGCTCGCAGAGAAGCCCAGAAACTTCTCCACAATGCTGGAGACGCTTGGAATCTCCAGCTCCCATTTAACCTATCATCTTGAAAACCTCGGGGAACTGGTAACAAAACTGGATGATGGACGATACAAGCTCTCCACCTTCGGAGAAGCGGCTGTGATGACCATGAGGGGAGTAGAAGAGACGCCTGAGAGCGCACAAAAACGTCAATTCACGCTATCCCTAAAGTGGAAATCCGTTTTTGCGGCTCTAATGATTGGGGTTATCATTGTAGCGGCTGTGTCTTGTGCGCAATATCTGTCTTTAAACCAGTTATCCTGCGATTATAAACAAATGTCCGCGGACTATGAGTTGCTGGAAGCGGACTTTGAGGAAGTATCGGCGGAGAATGAACGACTGTTATCTTGGGGCATGTCCACAAGCAAGGTGCGAGCCTTCCTGACAGATGTAGTTCATCTTGACATGACAAAATATGTCTCAAAAATGGAAGGCAACACTGTGGAGTATCGCTCTGATTTGGGTGGCATCGTTGAAGAGATTTTGAAATACTCCCTGACGTACGCGAGCAGCAAGTTGGATGTGACTCTTAGATTCAGAGACTCAACTCTGTCTAGTTACTATTTACAAGTGATTGAAGGTACACCCTACTACTCACAATTGCAGCCTAACAAAATACTTGATGCCGCTAAAGCTCTTCTCGAACGATACCAAAACTACTCTGGAGCCTCACATTTGGCAGTGATGAGAAACCTGCTGGAGACAGTCAATGAAATCGGAACCTTTGAAACAACATCAGGCAACGTGAAGCTTATAATCTCAACTGAAGCGAATGATGTAAAAATCCAGTTTGTGTACACATCCGATAATGTTGACTTCCAAGCAAAAAAGGTAGAATTAATCTTTGATAATTACGGCTTTTTGCAGTCACTCAGCGACGACTGGACTCTTTACAAGGCGGGCAGCACAGAAGTAAACATTTCAAAGGAAGAAGCCATAACCATAGCAGTTGAGTACGCAAAGAATTACTCGTGGACAGTAAACGGCGAAGTAATAAAAAATTTCACTTTAGTGGAAGAGTCTGTGAAAGCAGATTTGTGGCCGCATTCCAGAGAAGAACCGTTGGTGCTGATACCTTATTGGTATGTTGAAATATATCTGGACAGAGAATATCCTGACCGCGTTGACCGTCTTGCAGTGGGATTGTGGGCGGACACCGGAGAAGTCAGTATTTGTCAGACGCTGAGCTGGTAGGCGGAGGCTACAGACTACACTCATCTACGCAAACGTCTTAATGTCAAATTTTCCTAATGCGAATGCATAGTTGTTCCGTTATACATTTGTGAGTTATGGGTTGGAAGCCTTTTCTGTTAGTCTCCTGCAAACTATGGCTGCTGAAAGCGTTGCTGTCGTGAAGAGTGGAATTGTAATACATGAAGGAAACTCGGGAATCACATTACTGATAGTTGTTGTGCTGTTTTCCATAGTTGTTCAAAGTAGTTTTGAAATAAAGCGATAAGGGAGGGGCTGTTTGACAAAAGAACATTTTCACTTTTTTGTACTGGATCATTTTGTTCGGTGGCAAGAATCAATTGCTTCTTGTCGATTACGCCTCCTAGAACAAGAGGGGGAGTGAAAATAAACAACTTCTGATAGTTGGGATTGTTCTTGAAAGTTTGGTCATTTTCATATGTTGTTTTTTCTTTTTCAGGTACGTAAATGATCAGTCTGGTCTTTACATCTCTATTCACTTGTTCTTTTATCTCTTCATTACAGGAATAACTAAGAATCTTGTGATCGCTCCATGTTATAATAGTGTCATTTGTCTTCTGAGTGTCTTCAAGTCTGTTTTTCAGCCACTTTAAGTGGGCTTCTTTTCCGGGCATCATAACAAATTGGCACTCGTCTTCCTGAGGCTCAGCTCTCTCATTGTTCTCCTTGATGTAATTGATGATCATTGTTGCTTTTGTCTGCAACTCAGAAGTTTCCTTCTCTCTATTTTCCAGCAAAAGTGATAATCCGTCATGTAACGGAGTTGCTTTCCATCTGGTTGGTATACTTATTATTTTTATAATCAAGCCAAGGTTTTCTAGCTTAGGCATTATTCTATAGATTTCTTGCCGATTAACACCTGAAAATTTTGAGATTTCTTTTGCCGTGGTTAATCCATTCTGAACAAGGGCTAAGTAAATCTTTGCCTGAGAACTGTTAAGCCCTAAAGAGGTCAAAGTTTCAACTGCTTCGCCCTGAACTGATTCATTCATACCCAAACAGTCACTGCACATCAAAATATATCTTTCTCACCTGTCGGTGGGGAGTACACACTCTAAGGCTTAAGTTCACTTCGAAATATAACACCACGTGTAAAATTAAAAGGAGAAAAAACAATGAAAACAAAACAATTTGCAACTCACAAAATAAAAATTGCTACAATCGCTTTGATTTTAACCCTAACGATATCTGCTGTGTTAGTTGCTTTGCCTATAACCAACGCACAATTTGCGCCTATCGTACAAGAACCGCGCATAATTGATATTCCGAGTTTCCTATTTGTAACCGTTTCACCTAACCCCGTAGGCGTCAACCAAATCGTTTATGTCGGCGCCATGTTCAGTAAACCCATGCCCACAAATAACGGTCAGGGCGGCGATTACTATGACAACGTAACCATCGAAATAGTAGACCCTTCCGGACATAAGACCGTTGAGGGACCGTACATTACAAGCATGGCCGCGGGCATACAGATTTCATATACACCCAATCAAGTCGGTGAATACACTATACAAGCCTTTTACCCTGGACAAATATTAACAGGTACCCATCGTGGTGGTAGTACAACGCCTTCTGGCTGGAGCACACATCTGATAGGCAGTTATCAGTTGCGCACTGAAAGCGAAATACTGACGCTCACCGTACAGGAAGATAAGGTAGAACCAATATATCAGACTCCTGCGCTTCCAGACGAATATTGGACTCGCCCAATATACGCAACTAACTGGGATTGGGGAAGGGAGCTTGGCTCCAACTGGTTTGGAATAGAAAATAACGTCCAGCCATATGGTAAAGCACCAAACACTGCTCACATTGTGTGGTCAAAATCGACCCATTTCGGAGGCCAACCAGGATCGCCCATCCGCAGCGATGAATCGACCCAGTATAGTTCGACCTCGCTACTTACAAGCTACTTTAGTGTATCAACAATCCTCAACGGAATAATCTATTACAACAAATGGGCTGGTTTAGGTTCTAGCCTACTAGGCTGGGAAGCCGTGGACATTCGCACAGGAGAAACACTGTGGAGTAACTCAGGGGGTGTAACAGGTTCCGAGTCAATCTCAAGAGGTCAAATAGTAAACTTCAATAACTTTCAGGAGTACGGATCAGCTGCATACCTATGGAGTCGGCCTGGGGGCGGAGGCTTCATGTTTGGTGGGGCGTCATGGAATGGAATATACGATGCATATACTGGAGAATTTCTAGCAAACGTTACTAGTCCTGTTACTGGAACCACGATGGTTGATTATGACTCAGATATACAGGGAACCATAATCGGCTACTCTGCTTCTGGTGGCAATCTTAACATGTATAACACAACCAAACTACTGCAAGTTTATGGAGGCATGGATGCAGGTTTCATTCGCCCAAGTGGTACCATTGATGGCTCACTTGCACTACAGTGGTCTGTACCAATTCCAACCCAGCTCAACGGTGTAGACATCAGCCTTAGCGTTGCCGCAGTAACCCCTGACGTGATACTTCTCCGTGAAGTGCCTGGTGCACTCCAATGGCAAGGAACCACTATGGGCTACCACATTACAGCAGGCGTGGACCCAAAAACAGGCGCACTACTCTGGGGACCGCTAAACCAAACACTACCCCCATATGAAGACACATCTCTAGTTGCTGCACGCGAAGGCTACTACGTGTTACACAACAAAGATAGGAATCAAGCATACGGCTACAGCCTAACCAACGGAAAACAGTTGTGGGGTCCAATTCAACTGGAAGGAGGCGGTTATAGTGCTATCTACCGTGATGGCGAAATCGCTTACGGCAAAGTCTATATCTTTGACCTCGGCGGCTACGTGAATGCTCTCAATCTTGAAACAGGAAAGGTCGAGTGGACCTTCACTCGCGGAAGCGCTGGATACGACACTCCCTTCGGTATATACCCGATTTTCGGCTATGGAACGCATACTGTTGCTGATGGAAAACTATTCCTTACAGAGGGCATTATGTACACTCCGCCACTGCATCCAAGTCGACGACTTGCCATAAACTGCACTGACGGAAGTCTAGTATGGAGCATATCACAGTACGCTTCTACAACTGTTGGTGCTATCGCAGACGGCTACTTGGTGTCATGGAACAGCTTCGACAGCAAGATATACAGCTTCGGCAAAGGACCATCACAGACCACTGTTGAAGCACCACTGACTGGTATAACGCAGGGATCAAGCGTCGTAATTCGGGGCACAGTGATGGATATCTCTGCAGGCACGGAGCAAGAGGAAGTGATTGAACGCTTCCCGAATGGTGTTCCCGCAGTAGCTGATGAAAGCATGAGAGAGTGGATGGAATACGTCTACATGCAGCAGAACCGTCCATCAGACGTTGAAGGCGTAAAAGTGTTTGTGAAGATCCAAGATCCTAATGGCGACTGGTACTCAGAAACGGTTACAAACGATGCGAATGGCGTGTTTAGCCTTAGTTGGGCTCCATCCATTGTCGGAGATTACCATGTCACTGCGATGTTCGAAGGCTCTGAATCCTACTACACCTCATATTCAACAACCACTTTTACTGTAGATGAAGCACAAGCAGCAGATGGTCCCAGCGCAGCAGAGATTGCTCAGACAACAGTAAACCAGATGCCAGCATACCCAGCAATTCCAGAAATACCCGCATACCTGACAATAGACATAATCATACTGATAGTCGCAGCCATCGGCGTGGTCATAGGCTTAATAGCATACATGGCACTCAGAAAACAGAAATAACCCAAAAATTTTCCCCTCCCTTTTTTTGTGGGAGTAAAACATCAGAAGATGGGGGCTGAAAAGACTCAGGCACGAGACAAAATTGAAGCAATAGTAGATAGATTAGGAGGTTTTGTTCATTTTTTCCTCCACATTCCCCAAACTCGACACCGTGCAGGAACCTCAGCAAACACTCATCTTCTGAACAGTAAAGCAGACGAAAAACAAAGAGGTTAAAGTGAAGGCTGAGAGGGCTTTGAAGAGTGCCCACATTCGGCGACGGTGTGGTGGGAGCTTTATGTTATGTTTCTCCTTTCATTGCACTTTTCAGAGTCCCAGCAAACAGCACTGTAACCCAATTGGATTTTTCCACATAAAAATGTGATTGTTGTGTGCATACATCAAATTTGCAGATTGTTCATATTTTCAGAGGACTACAGACTTTTGGATGTAGTGCAGGCGCTTCATGGAATACCTTAATTTTTTAAACGCACTCTCAAAGAGCTAATAGACTTTTGGAAGAAGATACTAAACCCACATAAAGAATTGCGATCTACACAAATTTACTTCGATTCCTCTTGAATTTCTTTTTGCATTTCACACTGCAGAAATAATATTTTTCTCCATCATGACTGATCTTAAATTTGGCTGTCTTTTTGTTCAGAATCATACCACAGGCAGGATCCCTGCGCATCGATTTATCCTTCACTTTAAACAATTAAGAATGGCATTAGATAAGCTCTGCCTATTATCGCCAATTATTATAGAAATTTTCCAGCTTTTCAAGAGACTTCCTTTAAAACCCCATCACTTTTTTTGACAACACTCACGTGTCCGCTTTTGCCGACCCTCAACTGTCGTTCTCCTCTAAAGATTACAACACGGGCGTTCTCAACCTGTATAATATCACCCACGGCAACTGTGTCTATTTGTTGGTTCCACAAAGGTAGTTGAATAATTCCAGTTTCATCTTTGACCTTTACATTCATTACAGTGACAGATCCTCCAAACCTAGTGAAGACGGATTTCGGCTTTGAGATTTCAATGACCCTTGCTTTCAAGTTAATTCGATTCATTCCAAACTTCAAATCTACGATCCGTGGGTTTTCAATTTTAACCCTATCGTGTATTTTTCTCCTTGACGTCCTTGTGGGAGCAAACTCTTTGAGTGGGCTGGTTTCTTCGAGGATTTGTTTGGATATGGGGAATTGGGCGACCACTTTGAAACCTTCGGTTATGAGAAAAACGGCATTATATCGTGTTTTATTACGGCATTTAATTGAAAAGTTTCCACATGTAGATTCTTGACGCCCCCAAGCTTCAACGAAGCTATTAAAAAAATCGTTCGAATCAATTCCATACTTCATTGAAATAAGAGCGAGATAATTAAGAGACTTAAAATCAGCAAGCTCGTGATACCTGCCACGGCGGCGACCTCGTCCCCGTGACACTTTCCTTCGCATTTGACTCGTTCCTATCCCCGAGGTTACATATTAACCTATTTAAGGGTGTCTAGAAAAAGAAATCAAAGTATCATAAACCCTAAAATTCACATCTTAAATTTTAATCCCCAAACCCTGATCGTTAAGAAATAATGCCGTCTGATTTACTGCGTCCAGAACCCTTTAAATAACCCCGCAAAAGTCATGATGTGTATAAGGCGGATTAAAAATGCCAAAGTTTGAAGATTCTATCCGAATCGAAAACGTTGTAGCATCCGCCACTTTGAATCAGAGGATTGACCTGAAGGCTGTTGTTAAGGGAAATCCAACCGTTGAATATCGTCCGGAAACATTTCCGGGATTAGTTTTCAGGATAAAGAGGCCTAAATCGGCAATCCTAATCTTCAGGACGGGGAAGATGGTTTGCACCGGAGCCAAGTCCGAGAAAGAGGCAAAACGAGCAGTTAGAACGGTTGTAAGGGAACTGAAGAAGAGCGGGATAATTATCCCTGGCAAAGCCGAAATCAAAGTAGTGAACATGGTTGCCTCAGCGAATCTTTCGGGGAGAATAGAGCTTGAAGAATCTGCCTACGTTCTCGGCAGAACCATGTATGAACCCGAACAGTTTCCGGGTCTAATCTACAGAATGGATGAGCCAAAAGTTGTGATTCTTCTCTTCGCAAGCGGGAAACTTGTTTGCACAGGAGCCACTAAAGAAGAAGACGTCTACGAAGCGGTTGCTAAACTTCATAAGAAACTCGAGGAAAAAGGCCTGATATACTACGAGTAAACGACATTGGTGTTTAAGGCAAACGAAAACTGCTTGGTCATGGAGGACAAGTGAAAGCTTGGGGTAAGGTGCGAATAGAGTTGGAGACGAGAATAGCTCGAGAATTGGTGGAACGGTTTCCAGACAAATTCACAACAGACTTTGAAACCAACAAAAAACTCGTAGAATCCCTTACCAACATTTCATCAAAAAAGCTGAGAAACAGAATAGCTGGCTACATAACTCAGCTTCAGAATCAGAAAAAACAGAAAAAACTTACCACTGAACAAAGAGATTAACTACTAAGCAAACAATCAAAAGAGATGCCCTCGTGATTAGGAGGGCGTCTTAACCTTCTTTTTTAATATTCCCAACCTTTCTAAACTGAATGAACTTATCAGCCCTAATTTTTTAAACTAAATCAATATATAATCTGATGCTGGTGAGTTATGTATGCCAAGGCGGCGAAGGAAATCAGGTCTAAGGGTTCTCAAGGCTGCATCCTCCTCCCTGCGTATGCAACTTCTCATCACCCTTGTCGATAAGGGACCCCAATCCTACACCGACCTTATGAAGATTCTGAGACTCAACCCCAGCAGAGACGCAGGAAGATTCGCCTACCACCTAAAATATCTCCTCAAAGCCGACCTCATAGAACCGGATGTGGACAACAAAGAATACCGCCTCACCGACCTAGGCAAAACAATCATCAACTTCACAGAAGACATACAGCAGCAGTTCCTTCAAAGAAAAAAAATTTTTGTCCGAACCTCCCGCCTGGCAATGGAAGAGTTTGACAGAAACAAAATCGTTGAAGCCCTGGTGAAAGAGGCAAACGTTCCCGTGTTCCAAGCCCAGAAAATCGCTCGAGAAACCGAAAAACGCCTCCTAGAATTCAAAACAAAATACCTAACCGCGCCCCTAATACGCGAAATGGTCAACGCAATCCTGGTGGAAAAGGGACTTGAAGAGTACCGCCACAAACTCACCCGTTTGGGACTTCCAGTTCACGACGTTAACCAGCTGATAGACTCAACCGGCACCAGATTACAGGGCGCAGAGGCTATCCACAAAGCGGCTGCCGACGCGGTTATGGAAGAGTATACCCTCCTCAACGTTCTCCCCCGAGACATTGCCGACGCACACCTCTCTGGCGGTCTTCACCTCAAGCACCTCGGCACTTGGGTTTTGAAGCCAGACCAGTTCATGCATGACCTCCGGTTTTTCCTTCAGCAGGGACTGAGCCGTGGAGAAATGAACCTTCATGAGCCCTCCTATTTTCCGCCTAAAAGTCTCGAAGCTGCGCTGATAACAGCCTCCAATGTCCTGAAAATCACTGCCATAGAAGCCTCTGGAGAGCAGGCCCTTGACTTCTTCAACATCTTTTTAGCCCCCTTCATGCAGGGCGTTTCAGAGGAACGAATCAGGGAAAGCCTACGTCTCTTCGTATCCAACTTGAATTATCCCCTCCCAAACGGAAGTTCAGTGGGGGCTTCCTTGGGCATAGAATTTGTTGTCCCCGACTTTCTGAAAGAGACGGAAGCCATTGGACCGGAAGGAAAAACTGTCGGATGCTACGGAGATTATGTTGCGGAAAGCCGCCGCCTAGCCTCCCTTATTCTCGATGTCATGTTCGAAGATGACAAGCATAAACCTGTTTTCAACCCCCGCCTGATAATAAAAATACGTCCTGAAGCCCTCAAAGACCCTGAATGCGCCTCTCTCCTCCTCAAGTCCCATAAACTTGCAGCTGAAACCGGTCTTCCCTACTTCGCTAACCTCTGCCAAAAAGAACAGGAAACGACATCTTACACTTCAACAGGATTCAGGTTAGCCTCTGACTGGAAAGAAGACTGGGAACTGGACACCCTGCAGACCGGAAGCGTGGACAGCGTCATAATAAACCTGCCCAGAGTCATGTATGAGGCAGGAGGCAAAGAAACAGGCTTTTTCCGCATCTTAGATGATCAGCTGGAAATGGCTTTGCGGGCTCTGGAAATGAAATACCGCACCATCAAACAGCGAGAAAGAGAACGCATGCTTCCCTTCCTGATGCAGAAGGCTGATGGTGACCAATACTTCAGAATCGAAAATGCTGCCCGCCTGGTCAGTTTCGTCGGCTTAAACGAAACCATCCACTCATTCTTCGGTAAACCCCTGAAGCAGGATGGCGAGACTCTTGATTTTGCCCAGAAAATAGTGTCATATCTCTGTAGTGACATTGAGCGGTATTCTAAGAAGCCTGAGACGCGAGCATCCTTGGCTATGGTGCCCGCTGCCGACGCTGCGAAAAGATTGGCGGAGCTCGACGCGGAAAAGTATGGGTGGGCAACGGTTCGCGCTCAAGGCAACAAAGAGAAACCGTTTTACACTGACTTGGTTGCGTTGCCTTTAGGCGTCGACGTTTCTTGGAAAGAGCGTTTCAGGGTTGAGGAGCGGTTTCACCGGTTGACTCCGGGCGGTCACTTAGCTGTTGTGTCGCTTGCGGATATGGAGCAGGACCCTGATGATTTGTTGGCTGTCACCAGAGATGTTGCTGGAAACTACGGGGTTGGATTCTACGTTTTCAATCGGAACCTTGCCTACTGTGCAAGTTGCCAGAAGACCTTTTACGGCAAATTGGAACGGTGCCCCGTGTGCGGGTCCGTTAATATGCTCCAGTCCTTCAGCCGTATATAACCAAATACTGTGTCTTTTGTGTGATGTAGATGTTCTGTCTGTTTGACCCCTATATATAATAAAAACACATCTTGACCAATACCGCTCCATTAGTTTTCGTTGCCAGCTTATATTCGACAAATTAGACCCGATAGCTAAATGTTAATTTGATTGGGCGTTTATACAGAATTTTATATCATTACCTCTAGAAAAATAAATAAACATATCTATACCTAAGATGTTATCTCGTCGGTAAAAAGAGGTAATTTTCAATGGGCTTTTCAGAAGACTTCGGCAGTTCCCCTGAGCATCCATCAGAAAACGGAGTAGTGGTCTACACAAGCCAAGGATGCCCCAGATGTGACATGCTGAAAAAATGGTTGAAAAATAAAGAAACAAATTTTGAAGAAAAAAACTTGGGAGACTCCGACGTCATGACCGATCTGGTGATGAGAAACTTTGTGGTCTTGGCGGCGCCAGCCATAGAAATCAAAGGGGTCGTTTACACAGAAAACCAGATATTCGAAAACAACGGTTTGATCAAACCCAACTTCTCAAAAATTTTTGAGGCAATGTAAATGACCGAAATTATTCAAAAGCTTCGACCCATGGTTAGGGGAACCGACGGCTTCATTGTACCCTGGGATCGAAACGTAATCGTGGAACAGCTCCTAACCGAAACAAAACTGGCAGAACAATTCTACGAAACAAGAGCCATAAGCAGACAAGAGGCTGAAGATGTAGCCTCTGAGGTAGAAAACAAGATTTTTGACCTGAACCTCAAGTTCATCAGCGGACCCCTCATACGGGAACTGGTAAACAACGTCCTTCTAGCCAAATCCGGACAAACCCCTGAGTTCGCCCTTTACCGGAACATTTTGACCCGTGTAGGCGCACCCGTCTATGACGCCTACAAGATCGACATGGGTGAGGGCTACAAGGCAAAAGAAAACGCGAATCTTCAACCTAACCCCGAGACCTCCCACAAAAGGAAGGCAGACTGGGTTTCAGGAGAAGAATACTTGCTGCTGATGCCCCCGAAAATCGCTGACGCACACCTATCCGGCGACATCCACATACACGACCTAGAATATTTCGGAACCAGACCCTTCTGTCAAGACTGGGACCTCCGCTACTTCCTCTATTACGGGCTGATGCCTGACGGGCTGGGCACAAGAACAAGCATCGCTGGTCCAGCTAAGCATCCGGAGGTGGCGATTCTGCACACAGCCAAAATACTGGCTTCTGCGCAGACAAACTTTGCTGGCGGCGAGGGCTTCTACAACTTCCTGGTTTTCCTTGCCCCCTACGTTAGGGGTTTGAGCTACGATCGGGTTCGGCAGCTTATGCAGATGATGTTCTTTGAGTACACCCAAGCCTACGTGGCTAGGGGCGGGCAGCTGGTTTTCAGTAATATTCAGGTGCAACCTGGGGTTCCTGATCTGTGGAGAAATGTTCCTATTGTGAAGCATGGACATGTTGGACCGGACGTTTACGGCACCTATGAGGATGAAGTTCGTCTCCTGTTCCGCGCCCTTTACGATGTGGCTGGCAAAGGCGATTACTGGGGAAAGCCATTCAACTTTCCGAAACTGGAGAACTCTCTAAGCCCCGAGTTTTTCAAGCCCGAATATGATGATGTGTGGCTTGACGTCCACAAGGTTGTAGCCAAGTTTGGGTTGCCCTACTTCGACAACATGATGCCTGCTTACAGGGGCTACGGCAAAGGAGTCTCCTGTTACCAGTGCTGCGCATACTGTTTTGTTGAAACTCCTGAAGACAGCGAAGACTTCGATGAGAAGCTCAACTTCGACAACGGAAAGCATTTCACCATGGGAAGCTGGCAGGTTGCGAGTATGAATCTTCCAAGAATGGCTTACAAAGCCAACGGAGACGATGAGAAGCTCTTCGAGGAGAGCCGCAGACTGATGGATTTAGGTCTTGAAGTGTTCAAGGCAAAAAAGAGATGGATGGACCTTGCCATTAAACACAAACGGATACCCTTCGCTACCCAACGACCCTTAGATCCGCGAACTGGCGAGAAGGGAACTCAGGCTGTGGACTTTGATCAATTAAGCTTCACGTTCGGTTTTGTGGGCGGAGACGAGATGGCTCAGTATCACACTGGCTATCAGCTGCACGAAAATGCGGAGGCAGTTAAGATTCTGGTCAGGCTGATATTGGAGATGCAGAAATACAAGAAAGTGCTGGAGAAGAGAAGCGGATTCAAACTCTCCTTAGCTAGGACACCGGCTGAGTCCACAGCCCAGAGATTCGCCATAGCTGACCTCATAACGGACCGTTATCGGGACAATGCGGAGAAGCTTGTTAAAGGAGATGTGGAGAAAGCCAAGTTTATGCTTGCTGACCGGAAGAAGGATGTTCCCGTCTATTACAGCAACGGAACTCACGTGGATGTGAAGGCTAATGTGGGGTTGTTTGATCGGCTAGACCTTGAGCAGAAGTTCTTCCCGCTCCTGAACGGAGGAAACATGTTCCATGTGTGGCTGGGAGACGCTTCTCCGGACCCTGAAGCCCTCTACAAACTGACCAAGAGAATCACCATGAAAAGCAACATAGGCTACTACGCATACACCAAAGACCTGACCATCTGCAGCGACTGCGGAAAAGTCACCTCACCCATTTTTGAGCAGTGCCCCTACTGCGGCTCCAACAAAGTGGAATGGTGGTCCAGAGTAACAGGCTACTATCAGGCAGTGAGCGGATGGAACCAAGGCAAAAAACAGGAACTCATGGACAGATACAGAACAGGAATGTAAAAGCCCTCGTAAATGTTATGGGGAACACAAAATATCCCCAAATCTGCCTTTTCTTCGCCCTTGTACAGTAAATTTAAAATAGTGGCTGCGTGAATCATTGCGAAGAATTCTCTGAATTTATTTGGAGTGTCAAAACAGAAAAATGGCAAAACCCAGAACTAACGGAATGTATAAGAATCTATCCCCTGGGTTGTCGGATTTACGTCCAGACGGCTGGAGTGACAATCGCGAACGCCAACTGAAACTAAAACGTCAATCCTGGCAAGTCATGGTTGGCAACACAATTTTCCTTGAAGCAAGAAACTTGGCTCCTATCCTAGGATGCGAACGTGTTTACCTGAAGTTTGAGGGCAGCAATCCTACTGGAACCCAGAAAGACCGCATCGCAATGATACTTGCCGATCAGACGGTTACCTCAGGGCTGGAAGGACTCACAACCGCAACCTGCGGCAACTTTGGAGTGGCTATCGCCTACGCTGCACGCCATTATGATTTGGCTGCCAACATCTACATTCCCAAAAAGTATGAGGTGCCAAAGGATCGGCTGAAACGTATGGAAAATTTCGGCGCAAAGGTTCACTTTGTGGATGGCTACTACGAGGATGCAGTGGCTTACTCTAGCCAGCAGGCGATAGAGAACCATTGGTTTGACGCCAATCCTGGAGTAAACGAGGTTCCGGAGTTGTCTTTAGCCGCTTACGGAGAAATTTCGCTTGAGATTTACCGCGATTTAAGGCGGGTTCCCAACTATATTTTCTGTCCTGTTGGAAACGGCACATCTCTTGCGGGCATATATGCCGGCTTCAAAAAATTGTACCTATCCGGTAAGACCATGACTGTTCCGAAGATGGTTGCTACCAGCACACGGCGAGGCAACCCTGTCATAAAATCCTTCAAAGAAAACAAACGAACAATAGTTGACCTGAGCCCTGACGAAATCAAAGAAAGCAAAATCAATGAGCCACTAACCAACTGGCATGCATTCGATGGACAGCATGCCCTAGACGCGATTCATGAATCCGGAGGCTTCGCAGAATATGCCTCAGACACAAAAATGATGGAGTTCTCAAAGCTGATCCGCTCAGAAGAGGGGCTAAGCGTTCTTCCCGCAGCCGCCAGCACCCTCGCTGTCATGCAAAGTCTTGGCAGAGAAGGCTTCATAGTAAAAGGAACATTCGTGGCAATCCTGACTGGCAGAGACTTCGACTAAGATCTGCCTAAGCAGCCCCGCATTTTTTGCTACAGTATGCGTTTCATTGTGACATCGTTTTCGAAAGTGGAGACTGTCTCAAATCCATGTTCTGCGTAGAAGTGCTGTAGAGGAAATCCTTTCTCGTCCCTTAATTCGGTGTCCAAAACTATTGCCTGATACTGTTTTGTTTGTGCCCAGCGAATCAGAAACTCCATGACAATGTCTCCGATACCTTCGCCTCTGCGTCTGACAGCGAAAGTGTCCAAATAGAACGATTTCGCCTTTTCATCTGGAATCGCGTAGCCGAAAAGAAGAATTTGTGGTTCACCATCCGCTGTGATGAACCAGAAAACCAGTTCTGGTTTTTCAAGGTTCTTCGTCAACTCTTTAAAGGAATACTGTAACTCCCGCCTGAAGCCCGACTCCTCCATGCCGTGAAACAAAGAGAAGGATTGCCTGTTCCATTCTGTTGGAAAAACTATGTCCAGTTCTCCGTTGAACTTCCTGGCTAGTTCACGTAAAAGCTGCCGCCAGAATGGATTAGCTTTTTCTGGTTGAAGTATCGGTTTTGCTTCCTTCACAGCTTCCTTTTCTCCCCAAAAACTGTCATGAACCCACCTGAGTTCTAAACCTTTTCTATAGTTTCAGACTATAGCGGCTGCATGCAGATTCGAGAAGTCTGCGGACAAGCTCATCGTAGGTGTAGCCCGACTTCATTGCCATGTACGGATAGAATGACAGATCGTTTTCTTCAGTGTCGAAGTCCATGCCCGGCAACGGATTAATTTCCAAGAAAAACAGTTTCCCTTCGCTGTTCATCCGAAAGTCGATTCTCGCAAAATCTTTAGCCTCCAACGCATACCAGATGTCCACTGAAAGCCGCTCAAGCATGTTCTTCAGTTTTTCCGGGATTTGCGCGGGACAAATGTAGTGGTCCAGAGAGTCTAGGACCGTTTTTGCTCTTTGTCCATATACGCCGCCCACTTCAGGGAACTTGGAGAAATCGATTTCCAGAATCGAAAGAACCTCCGGGTCTTCGCCTGCCCGCCCTAGTAGTCCGGTGCTGAATTCTCTGCCCTCAATAAACTGTTCAACCAGTATCGGCTGCTGATATTCCTGTATCATCTGCTTTAGTTTTGTGTGCAGTTGCGTTTTGTCTTGTACCAGGTTCTCTTCTGTGATTCCTATCGAGGAGCCTTCTTCGTTAGGCTTCAGGATGTATGGGAAGCCTTCGCTGATTTTCTCAGCCTCTTCAAGGTTTTTGCATACACAGAATTTTGGTGTGGATATGCCATGATAACGAAGAGCCTTTTTTGTCCAGCCTTTGTTTAGGCAAATCGCGGTGGTCAGCACGTTGGAGCCAACGTAGGGTATGTCAAGCATTTCAAGTATGGCGGGTACATGTGATTCGCGGCTGTCTCCTCTTAGACCCTCTGCCCGGTTGAAGACAAGGTCTGGCTTTGCCTTTTTGATGTTTTCAGCAAAGTTTTCGTCAGCTTCAACAAAGACGTACTCGTGTCCAGTGGCTTCGATGCCATGTTTTATGAGTTCGATAGTGTGAGGCGGATCGTACTCGACCTCGAATTCATTTTCTGCGCGGCGAGTATTCAGAACTAACGCTATTCGCATAAGGCATTATCCCGCCTGAAGAATGAATCCAACATAATTAAACTCCCAGTCTTTGAGTTTGTTCTGTTAAATCTGGAATGAAGCCAGTTCCTCTTTATAAATTGAATCCACGCTGTTCCTCAATTCTTTAGGCACCGAGATTGAAGTGTGTAACGTGCAGAACGTTTTCCGCAGCTCCTCTTCTCTGTCTTCTGCTTCCTGAATTAGTGGGCTTGCCTTAAACTCTTCAACCAGCCCGCCTTTTGCTCCTCTTTTGGCTGCAAGATAGAACGCAAAAAGCTGCTCGTCCCTGCCCACCTTCGTGTGAGCGTACGTCATTGTGATTGATTTTCCGCCAAACAACGTAAAAAACCGCTTATACTCTGGTTCAAGCATGTTCTTTCGTAGCCCAATCTTTGCTGGGTCGATTCCGCTTCCAACACACATCAAATACATCTTAGCGCAAATCGAACAGTTGTGGCACCAGTGGTAGTCTCGTCCCGCCTCTGTTTCAGTGAAGCAGCTCATCTGATACTTCGCAAGCTGTGGATAACGATGCGCCAGAATGTACTGGATCATCATGTCCATAAGCGGCTCAATCAAGCTTCCGGTACGAACTGAGCGTCCCGAGAACGTCTGCGTGATCTGGTCAATATGCACAGTCCAGCGGTGGGACTGGTCGTAGCAGGGATGAACTGTCCATCTGCCCTCAGAGTCCATGTAGGTTGAGGCGGCGGTTTGCTCGTTGCCGAACAGCAGATACTGGGCTTTGAGGGCATACGCAAACGGTATCAGCTCCAGTGCATACTCGGTTGTCTGAAGTCCCCAGCCCATCTCCGTGAATGGCACCCCCAGATACGGGTAGTCCCTGAACTTTCCTGTTTCATGCCTCAGAATGTTCAGTTGTTTGCCGAACTCGTTTTTGAAGCGTTTCGCCAGCTCGGTTTTGTGTTTCTGTTCGTAGGTCATGCTCTGCTCTACCACGTAGACCATTTCGGGTTCAAGCCCGATTTCGTCTGCCACTGCGTAGGTGAGGAGGCTGTCCTTTCCGAAGCTTGTTCCAACAAGGGCTCCGGATGGCGAATCCACAGGCTGCCTTGAAGGGTACACTATCTCCGGGTCCAGAAACTGGTACTCTGTGTTGAAGAATTTTCTTACTGTCTCGTCGGTGCTGGTGCCGTCAACCTCTGTGCAGGAGGGAATGTCCTTCAGAAAGTTCTGGACAAAGTAGGGTTCCAGTAATGGGCACCCTGAATGGTAGACGATGCTGGGAGAATCGAATACGAGCGGCAGATGCATGGTGGTGGCGACTGCAAGATTGTCTTTCAGTGCGGTTTGCGTTTCTTTGGGTGTTGCCTCCCAAACATGCGCTGGATATACTATTGGGTAGGATTTTTCTCGAAAACGAACGTCCACCCCAGTATCGGTGACCCCTGAATGGATGTGTAACGGCTTCATAACAAAAGAATTTGGCGAAACTCGCATTAATAACTGTGCATGCACGCGCTTTCTAGTCTTCTTCCACTAGCTGCATGGGTTGTCCGCAGCAGACAAGGATTCCGTTGCCGGATGCGATAACTTTCACTACGTTGCCGCAGATTTTGCAGGCGTACATTTCTCCCTCTTGTGTCAACTTTTCACCTCCTCCAGCTCTGCAATCTTTGTATTGTTCTAGAGTTCTGTTGAGGGAAACTCTATTCGCCGCAAATATTTCTTGGCGTACTCTGGCTCATGCGCAAGCTCCTGACTTCTCAGAAGCTGCCTCTCAAGCCGACCTAATGCTGTACGAAACGTTGCCTCAACCCCGTAGCCTTCGCTTGAACTGAAAAACGAGCCTCTTCTTGTCCTAAACTGAAGCCGACAGTGAATCAGCTGCTGCCCCTTGTAGTTTGTTCCATGAGTTTTCATATACACGAAAAGTGTGCCCTTCTCCAATGTCTTTTGGTATTTGCGTGAGAAAACTTCAAAGTCGCCCATTATGAAGCCGCGTTGAATATCGTCTATTTCTACGCCCTTCACCGAAAACTGGACACTGATTCTTTGTTTCGGCATCTCCATTTCGGCTAGCGGCTCAAGAAGGTCTCTTTTGGTCAGAATTCCTGCAGGTCTTCCTTTACTGACAACAACCAAAGAAGAAATGTTAAATTTCTGCAT
>Ga0315548_1000569_pt1 | contig 33945 bp, 27 predicted proteins | sample SalMarSW160110MG_2_FD_202540 | JGI IMG/M metagenome (GOLD analysis project Ga0315548, IMG submission 202540) | Salt marsh sediment microbial communities from the Plum Island Ecosystem LTER, Massachusetts, United States - Salt Marsh Sediment SW1601-110 ... | reverse complement strand
GACTGTTTTCTGATGCATTATACTCTCCTGAAATAAGTTATCATCTCATTTATCTGACAACCTATATCAGGACAAGACACCGTCTTCTGTCTTCTGTATTCTGACTTCTGTCTTCTGCCATTACAGATTGGCTTTGTTTTACATTTTTTTTTGTTTAGCCGTTGCCCTCACGGCCACGGCCAACCCCCAGATGAATCTGGGGGCTAAACGTCGAATTTAACTTTGAACTTTACACTTTGAACTTGTTGACTTGCTATCCCCTACAAACCATCCATGGTTCGCTACGTATTATACCCAAAAACCGCCTTAATACAACCAAAATCCCCGCTTTTATGGCAAATTGTCCTTTACTTGTGACTCGTTGTGCGTTTACCCCATGAGATGGCGGCTCTTGCCTATCTCACGGGGTGAATTGCGTATTTCGTTTAGGAATTTACACGTTTGTCATTCCTGCCTATGGCACGCCCAAGGTGGAGCGGAGCGAAGTGGAGTCGAGGAAAATCCGAAACTTGTTGTGAACGCTTTAGGTGGATCTGTTCATTTAATTGTGTAAACGGTCTTTTCATTACATTGGGAAACGATCCTCTGTTAATCCATTATTTCCTTCTTTTTCTTTTGTTCTCATACCTGCTTTGCTATAATTTGTTATTATTAGTGGAAGAATTAACCAATAGACAACGTCCCGTGAAGATCCAATTGGAAATGTGGCTATGATTACAAAGCTTAGTGTATCAAACTTCAAATCGGTTCGTCAGTTGGATATCGAGTGCAGGAAGGTGAATCTGTTCATAGGCGAGCCTAACACAGGTAAATCCAACATCCTTGAATCACTGGCGCTAATGTCTTGGTGTAGCCGTCCTGACCAGAATCTGTTCAACTATGTACGCTTTCAAACTACACAGAACCTGTTCTATGACCAATTATTAGACCACGAGATTCAATTGTCCTTGTCCCTATCATCGGGGAAAGCTAACGCCGGATTGCATGTCCGTTTTAAAAACAACCGTTTTGAGCTTCGAAGTAAGCCGTCCGGAGCCCTTGCTACAGTAGATTACCAGGGGCATCCCACAAGCAGCAGTGGGCCATTGCCGACAGGAGACATCAAGTTCTTTCGCTTCAAGAACTTGTCGAATTACAGTGACCCAACGCCGGGCGGCCTTAAGCCACCGGACGGAGCTAACCTCTTCTCTGTCGTCTTTAGTTCGGAGATTCTCCGTAATACGATGAAGGAATTCTTCCAAAAATATGAGTTGAGGTTAGTTCTAAAACCTCAGGAAAAACTCTTTGAGCTTCAGAAACAAACAGATGACTTGGTCTATAGCATTCCTTATGCTTTGTCTTCAGATACACTACGTCGAATTATATTTTATACGGTTGCCATCGACTCTAACAAGGATTCGGTACTGGTTTTCGAAGAGCCGGAATCTAATGCTTTTCCTTATTATACCAAGTACCTCGGGGAGCGGATTGCTCTGGATAAGACCAACCAGTTTTTTATTGCTACGCACAATCCTTATCTGCTCTCGGCCATTATCGAGAAAACCCGCAAGGAGGACGTCCAGGTTTTTATCACCTACTTCAAAGATTTCCAGACGCGAGTAAAGCCCTTGAAGCCAGACGAGGTCGTGGACTTGATGGAGGCTGATCCATTCTTCAACCTGGAACATTTCATTGAGGAAGAGTGATGAAGGTCCTCGTGGAATGTAATGCAGACGAAGCTGTAGTTCGTGCCTTAGGTGTATCTAAAAAGCAATTACGTCACGAGCAGTGCAAGGGGGAGGTGGTTAAGCGAGTGCTTAAATTCGACAGTGCAATTGGCCTGATAGATGAAGATCCGTCGAGCGCTCAGCCCCGTGACTTGAACAACTACAAAGAAGTAAACGCCGCCGAAGGGCTCCGCCTGCTAATTCGTCAGGATGACAAGAATAAAAGGCTCATTATTGTCTGTCCCAAGCTTGAGGATTGGTTAATTGAGAGAGCCAAATCATCAAGAATTCGACCAGAGGATTACGGTCTTCCTACCGATCCTGACCGCCTGCATAGTATCCCCCGGTATGAGCAGAGGGAAGGCTTCCGTCGCTTTCTTACGGAACTGAAAGAGCACGATGAAGGTATGCATATCCTGCGTCGATGGGTAGTTGAGAACGCAACCTAATTTAAATGAAAGTCTTGTTCATTCCATGTATACCATTCATAATTTGAACTCATTTTAGGATAAAAGCAAGGGAGATTCCGGCTTGGCAGTTCGAATCTAAAGATATTGACCTGGCGGTATCTAATATGCTAAGATAAGCGTGGTAATGTAATAGAAGAGCCGCCGTTCATGTCCCAGGCCATTTACGGGGTAGGGTCGAAGATAAAATGCTGCGATATACGAAATTCTCACTAGAATCCATCCTAAAACTTGTTTTATGGCGAGACCGAGCGAAGAGTTCGTGGTCAAGGCCGGAGGTGAAAAAGGCTCGGAGGCGTACTGAAGTACGTCGAGAACCTTTTTTGCCGACAACGCAGATCCACGGACTTTGCAGCCGGTCGCAGTCGAAAGAGGTTTTGGGATTGATTCTAATAACTTATCTCATATCTATATGCCTGTCTGTTTGTCCCTTGGTAGTAACCAGTAATGCCAAGGCTGTCGTACCGGTTGTTATCAATGAGCTGATGGCATCAAACAGCAACGGCGAGCAGGACCCGCAGGGACAACGGGAGGACTGGATCGAAATATATAATTACGGCTCACATCCCGTTCACATAGGCGGGATGTACATGACAGACGACTTCAACGCTCCGACCAGGTGGCAAATTCCTGTTGCTACCACCGTCCCGGCAGGTGGCTATCTATTAATATGGGCCGACGAAGACACCGCCGATGCGGGCCTTCATGCGAATTTCAAGCTCGATGTCGACGGCGAACAGATCGGCCTGTTCGAAACCGACGGCGTTACTGAGATTGACAGCGTTATTTATCCTGAACAGATCACGGATGTTTCTTATGGCCGCGACCCGAATGCGAACGATAGCTGGCGTTTTATCTCCGTCCCGACTCCGGGAGCACGAAATGAAGCAGGCTACCTTGGCATAGTCGCAGATACGAAATTCAGTACAGACCGCGGCTTCTACGATGAGCCTCTTACCGTTGAAATCACCACCGAAACCGCCGGAGCCGACATATATTATTCGCTCGACGGTTCCGAGCCATATCTCATCGGTCCACGCAATTCGATAGTTGGTACACCCTATACAGGACCTATCACAATCGACAAGACTACGTGTCTGCGAGCGGTGGCGATTAAGTCCGGCTGGAAATCTACAAATGTAGATACCCAAACATACATATTTCTCGACGATGTCATTCGCCAGGACTTTCAGACAACGTTAGGCGCCGGCTTTCCAACTACCTGGGGGAGTTGGTCGTCACCCGACTATGGTATGGACAGGGACGTCATCGGCACATTCGACAACAACGGCAATCCCTTAGGCGGCGACAGATACGGCGGAATTTACGCAGCCACAATTCGCGACGACCTCAAGTCAATTCCGACATTATCAATCGTCATGGACATCGACGACATGTTCGGTTCCGGAGGAATCTATTCCAATCCGACGGCATCGGGAGTGGACTGGGAACGTCCGGCCTCAGTCGAGCTGATCTATCCCGAGAAGACCGAGGGGTTCCAGGCCAACTGCGGGATTCGGATTCAGGGCGGTTACTTCAGGCGAAACGACATGTCGAGAAAACATTCCTTCCGCCTTCTCTTCAAAGGGATTTACGGTCCAACGGAACTGCGGTTTCCCTTTTTCGGTGAGGATGCCGTGGACAGCTTCGAGACAATTGTCCTTCGTGCCGGCGCCAATGACGGTTATGCATGGAATGAAGCCAGATATACAGAGCAATACACACGCGATGAGTTCGGCCGCAGGTTACAACTGGCCACGGGACACGCCGGCGCGCACGGAATCTTCGTCCATCTTTATATTAACGGGATTTACTGGGGATTGTACAATCCATGCGAGCGGCCGGACAATTCCTTTTCGGCCGGTTATTACGGCGGCCGAAGAGATGACTGGGATGCAATACACGAAGGAGGTTATCCCGGTGACATCGAAGCGACGAACGGAGATTTTTCCGCATGGAACCAGATGCTCGATAAGTGCCGGGATGCCGTGAATTCCTATACAGCGTACCAGGAGCTTCAGGGCAATAATCCCGACGGCACAACGAATCCGGCATACCCGAACCTGCTGGATATTACGAACTATGTCGACTATCTGATAGTAAATATCTGGGCGGGCAACTGGGACTGGCCCTGGAAAAACTACTGGCTCGGCCGGGACCGCTCTCAAAACAGTACGGGCTTTAAGTTCTACAACTGGGACTTCGAAAACACAATGGGCAACAATCTTGCGCGTTCGCCGCTGAATAAGAATGCCTTGAACAATGATTTCGACGATGCGGGGCGGCCTCATCAATCGTTAAGGAATAATGCAGAGTATCGATTGTTTTTTGCCGATCGCATACACAGACTATTTTTCAATGACGGAATCCTGACGCCGGGAGCGCTATACGATAGTTATTCGAATCTGGCGGCCGAGATTGAAAGGGCTATGGTTGCAGAGTCGGCACGCTGGGGTGACATGCATTACTACTCTACTCCATTGACACTTGAAGACTGGTACGACGACGATGAATACTATAGTGACGGGCGTGTCGGTCGCGGCTGGATATTGAACTATTACATTCCCCAGCGGTCGGACATCGTCCTGGGGCAATTCCGGAACGCAGGCCTTTATCCTGATGTGGATGCGCCTGTGTTCCATATCAACGGGTCATATCAGCATGGCGGCTGGGTCAAAGATAACAGCTCTTTCTCGATGACCGCTAATGACGATACAATATGGTTTACACTCGATGGCTCCGACCCGCGATTGCCGGGAACCTCCGGTGACAGCTCGCTTACAAATCTTGTTGCTGAGAACACCCCTAAACGCGTACTTGTCCCGACCGGCTCGGTGAGCAATAACTGGAAAGGCGGCAGTTTTTTTGACGACTCGGATTGGATATCCGGCACAGGGGGAGTCGGTTATGAGGCCGGCAGCGGCTATCAAAATTATATTGGAATAGATTTATACAACCGGATGTACAGAACCCGGAACGGTTGTTATATAAGGATACCCTTTAACATGGCGCAGTATCCGGAACAGTTCGATACTATGACGCTCAGAATGCGTTACGATGACGGCTTTGTTGCTTATATCAACGGCACGGAAGTCGCCGGCACAAATGCACCGTTATCTCCGCAATGGAACTCAACAGCCACTGCGCAAAATTCCGACGCAGCAGCGGTAAACTATCAGGATTTTAATGTCTCATCCTATTTAAATGTTTTGAGTCCGGGTGAAAATATTCTTACCATTCATGGATTGAATATAAGTCCGGATAGTTCGGACTTTTTGATCTCAACCGAACTGGCTATAGGTAAAAGCAGTTCCGTTAACACTCCTGGTATTTCACCAAATGCAAGTGAATATACCGGTCCGATTACGTTGACCGAAAGCACTCATATCAAGGCCAGGGTATTAAGCGGCGGCACATGGAGCGCTCTTAACGAGGCAACTTACGCGGTCGGCCCTGTATCCGAGAACCTTCGCATCACCGAGATTATGTATCATCCTCAAAACGACCCGAACGAAGAATTTGTAGAACTAACCAATATAGGTAACGAAACAATCAACCTAAATCTGGTAAGTTTCATCAACGGTATCGATTTTACCTTCCCCAGCCTCGAATTGGCTCCCGGCGAATATGTAGTGGTAGTTCAGGACACGGCAGCTTTTCAGGCTCAATACGGCATGGATATAACCATCGCCGGCCAATATACCGGCAGACTTAACAACGCCGGTGAAAAAAACGAGCTTGTAGATGCCGTCGGCCGGACAATTCTGGAATTTAGTTATAAAGATGGCTGGTATTCGACAACCGACGGCGACGGTTTTTCTTTGACTATAATAAATCCTGCCAATCCCGATCCTAACAGTTGGGACGATAAAGATTCCTGGCGGGCAAGTGCATATACCGACGGCTCACCCGGCTGGGACGAAGGCGCTCAATAAATATTAGCGCCTTCACTTTTTATCCGGACAAATCCAAAACGAAAACCACAGATGTAATCGTTCGAGTTCAAGCTCAAGCTCTGTAAATAAATCAAGTGCAATACAGCAAAACGATTTCAAATATATTATCATTTCCGAAAAAGTGCTCGCCTTATATAATGAGACATAAAGTATTACAAAAAACGACCGGCTCACAGCGGAGGAAAGGAAAAAGTGACTAATATGACAAGAGTTGGAATAATAGGATTCGGATTCATGGGGCGGACGCATTATCGATGCTGGAAGGCTCTGGATGATGTTGATATCGCGGCAATCTGTGAAACAAATCCAAAGATAACGGACGATGCGAAAAAGAAGATAGGCAATATCGGCCAAAGGCAAAATGAAGTAGATTTCAGCAGCCTGGAGTTATATACGGATATCGGCAAAATGCTCGAAAGGGCAAATCTTGACGCCGTTTCTATTACGCTTCCCACCTATCTGCACGCAGATATTACCATACAATCGCTCGCGGCCGGAGTTAACGTTTTGTGCGAAAAGCCGATGGCACTGAATATCAAAGACTGCCGGCGAATGATCACCGAAGCCGAAAGAAGCGGGAAGGTTCTGCAAATCGGGCACTGTGTTCGCTTTTGGCCCGAATACGCCAAAGCCAGGGACATCATCAAAAGCAGTCGATACGGCAAAGTCATCGCCGCCTCGTTCCAGCGCCTGGGCGCGATTCCAACCTGGAGTGCGGATAACTGGCTCATGGATGAGAAACGAAGCGGAGGAATGGCCCTGGACCTGCATATTCACGATACGGACTTTGTCCAGTATCTTTTCGGCCTGCCGCACGCGGTATATAGCACCGGCGCAAAAAACGAGGACGGTAAATTAGTGCACATCGTCACCCAGTACCTTTATGATAATGAAAAGGTGGTGACTGCAGAAGGCGGCTGGTCGATGTCACCGACGTTCGGCTTTCAGATGAGTTTTAATATAGCCCTGGAAAGTGCGACACTTGTTTACGACCTGACGCGTGAGCCGACCTTCAGGCTGTGCCCGGCCGAAGCGGAAGCATTCACTCCGGAGACGGACCAAAGGGACGGCTGGTCCGTGGAAATCGAGCATTTTGCCGGGACGATACGCGGAGAGAAAACGGAGCAGGTCACAACCCTGGCACAATCCATGAATTCCGTTAAAATTGTGGAGGCGGAGAAGGAATCGGCGGCAAAGATGGAAAGGATTATGGTCGGCTGAAAAAACGGTAAGGAAATTTGGAAAGGAGAACAATACTATGAAATGCAGGAATCGGCCGATAGGTGTTTGCAGTTGGTCTCTCCGGAAGGATATTACCGGCGTCGCCCGGGCGATGGACGAAATCGGAATCGACCACGTTCATCTGGCAATCAGACCGGCATTGGAGGATAACGCGGAGGATTACCTCGCGGATGTACAAAAACAAAACTGGACGATAAGTGCTGCAATGATAGATTTTCCACAGGAAGATTACACGACCCTGGAAACCATCAAAGCCACCGGCGGCATTGTGCCGGACAGCTTCTGGGAGCGAAATCACCAATTGTTCATTGATGCGGCAAAAGTCACGGCCAGGCTAAAAGTTAAGTATCTCTCAATGCACGCCGGATTTATAGATGAGACTAATATGGCATACGCGAAGAAATTCCATAATCGCATCCAATCTCTGGCCGACGTCGCGTCGGAAGAAGGAATTGTACTTCTGCTGGAGACTGGGCAGGAGACGGCTGAGCAACTGCGGCAGTTTCTGAGAGAGTTGAATCATTCCGCCGTCGGAGTTAATTTCGACCCGGCGAATATGATCCTTTACGATAAGGGCACACCTGCCGAAGCAGTCAGGATTCTTGCCCCGTGGATCAGGCACATCCATATCAAAGACGCGATTCGCACTACCGAACCCGGGACATGGGGCAGGGAAGTACCCTGGGGCGAAGGCCAGGTCGGACCGGAGGAATTTTTAACCGTCTTAGAGACAATCGGCTACGATGGAACTCTGGCGATTGAGCGAGAAGCAGGCGATGACCAGTTCGCAGATATCAAGCTTACGGCCGAGATGCTTCAAGGCATGAGCCGATAGAGCAATTTAAGGCAAGGAAAAAGATATGGACTGGCAATTGTATTTCAAACTAAGTGTCATGATGTTCCTTGAGTTCGCGATTTGGGGGGCATGGGCCCCGGTCCTGGCTTCGTATCTGGTCGGGCCGTTGAAGCTCAGCGGCAAACAAACCGGATGGATCTACGCGACTTTGTGGTTAGGGTGCATTGTTTCGCCGTTCATAGGGGGCCAAATCGCCGACCGATGGGTATCAACGGAATTATTCCTGGCGATAGTCCATATAGCCGGCGGCCTGGTAATCCTTCTGGCGTCACGGCAGAAAAAGTTCTGGAACCTGTTTGGTATAATGGGATTATATGCCCTACTTTACGCCCCTACGCTGGCGCTGGTGAACGCACTGATGTTTTCACACCTGACTAATCCGGACGCCCAGGCGGGCGGAATTCGGGTCTGGGGCACCATAGGATGGATCGTTGCCGGTTTACTTCTTGCATTATGGCGTCGGCTGGGTCGGCCTAAGATGCGGGGTAGTGACGCCCTGACACTGGCGGGTGTTCTGTCATTAGTGATGGGCGTATATTGTTTCTTCCTGCCGCACACACCTCCGCCCGAACAGCCGGCAAATCCGCTGGCGTTTGTAGAAGCGTTTAACATGTTGGGAGAATCGAATTTTCTGATCTTCCTGATTATCTCATTTATCGTGACTACAGAACTCCAGTTCTATTATGTACCGACGGCTCCGTTTCTGGAGGATATCGGTGTACAGAATAAAAACGTCTCCGCCGTGATGACGCTGGCTCAGGCAGCCGAGATCATCGCAATGGTGGTTTTGCTGCCGTTTCTGCTGCCGAAAATCGGTTATCGCTGGGCTTTGGTCATCGGCGTCATTGCCTGGCCGATGCGATATATCATCTTTGCAATAATGCGGCCTCTCTGGCTGGTAATTTCGTCGCTGACATTCCACGGACTGGGGTACACGTTCTTTTTCTTTGTCGGCCAGATGTACGTCGATAAAGTTGCTCCGCCCGACATCAGAGCTTCGGCCCAGGCATTGATTGCGGTCGTGACATTAGGTTTCGGCAACTTCATAGGGACACAAATCACCGGCGTGATTTTGGACCTCTTCAAAAAAGAAGGCAGGTTCCGATGGCGTCCGATTTTCCTGGTCCCGTGCTTTTTGACAATTGCCTGTGCCGTGGCGTTCGTACTGTTCTTTAAAGGATAAACCGGCTACTCGCTTCAGGTGGGAATTCTTATTTGGAATCGTTGAGCATGTTATATACTTTTTCGTAGGCCTTCAGCAACAACAGGGTAACAGTGCAGTTATTACAGGCCCAGTGAAATAAAATCTTCCTGTCCTTTTCCGGCAGGTCATTCTTCGAATAAGGACTGCGAATATACTGCTCGATACAGCAGGGGGGATAACCGAAGATAAAACCCTCGAATCGCCGGGTCTCGGGGGATTTGTCAATGAGTGTGTTTGCAAAGCGCTGTTCGTACAATCCTATGCAGGCCGGTGACCTACTGAAAACAGTCTCAATAACTTCGTCGCCGGTTTTTACTTTTCGCAGAATCTGTTTGGTAACAAGACCCGTTTCCTGCAATAATTCAAGGCCTTCGTTGTCCAGAGGTTTTTCCCACCGGCTCAACGGCTTGAATCCTTCGCGAGTCAGCATTGCAAGATACGCCAATTCAAAATCGATTGCTTTTAATGCTCGAAGGCAGGATTCCAAATTCCCGTCATCCCGCGAGGGATGCCTTTCGGCACGGCATTTATCGCCCATATCATTGGCCCCCGGGCTTTAATACAAATCGGAATATTCCAGCCACATATCGAGCAGCTCGGTTAAATCGGCAAGATTCACCTCACAGTCCCGGTTCGTATCGGCCGGGGAGAAAATCGATCCCAAATCACCGCATCGCCGGGGCATTTCCAGAATTTTCACCAAAAGGGCGAGGTCAATTCTGCCTTTTCCATGAACGTCACCGGCGAAGCTGAAAGAGCCGTGCTGCATATAATGCAATTCGATTTCCGAGATATCGATAGAAAGTCCGAGCGTTGAATTTGTAATCTGCCAGTAACCCATATTCACCGTCGTACCGCAGATGTCACAATTCTCAAGGCCCCGTTGTAAGAAGCTCTTTTTATATAAGGCATGTAGGATTTCCGGCCCGTTCGGGTCCTGGACCGGCAGAGCATCTATGATTTCGACACATTGTACGGCCAGCTCAATACCGTCGGGAACAAGGTCCTCATCCTGGTCTGCATTATACAGATTATAACGAGCGGACAATTCTTCCCCGTCCGTTATTAAATCGCCGTCGTAATCGGAGCCTTCCAGGGCCAATCGGTGCTCGTTGGGCTCGATGGGGAATTGCAATTCGAGCACTCTTAGCAGCCTCGAAATATCGACTCTGCCCCGGTGCACATCGCCGAAACAATCGAACGAGCCGTGTTCCATATAATGTAAGGCTAATTCGGGAACAAAAGCGCCTTCCAGAGGGTCGTTTGGATCCGGATACGATAAATCGAGCTTGGGATTAATAATCTGGTAACCACCCATATTGACCTGTAGGCCGCAAATATCACAGTGTTCAATGCCGAAAAGTAAATGCTGTATTTTATAAGTACTATTAGGTATCGGCATAAGAGTACCGGGGACATAGGACGGTAAATCCTTGATAGCAGCAGCCACGCGTTTGGCCAATTCCACGCCGTCCGGAATTTCGTTGCGGTTCTGATCGGAATTGAAGGGACGATAGCCGATCGCGGATTCCTCGACATCCGCAAGCTGGTCGGAATCCGAATCACCGCTGACAATCAACTGGTGTTGATCCGTCGAATGACCGGCAAGAGCCTTATTCAGGCCCGCCATACCAAACGTAATTGCCGCTGCCGTGCCTGCTGCGATAGCCCCCCGGGCCCAGGGACGTTGCCTTGGTTTGCTGCTCTTTTGGACACGTTTTTGATGTGCCCTTCGTAACCTTTTCATATTACCTCCCAAATACTTTAAATCCTTATCATAAATTATACCAAATCAAACCTCTATTGTCCAGATACATCCGCCTCTTATATTTCGCCCTCTGACAGCACAAACGCATAAAAAAGCCGAGCTAAACAAAAACCAGCTTATAAATTTTGAGGTTACTCTCTATTTTTTTATTTTTACTCTCATTCAGATATTCCCGTCGATCCTTAGTTTGGTTTTACCCGTCGGCTTCACATAGTTAATTTTCACGACCATAATATAGTTTACAATCCTGCACGTCCTACAATTTTTACACGATTAGTAGATTGTCCGGTATTTGCGTCACTGTCTCTATATGCGGAATTATGGAGGTTCAAATTGGTGGTTCGTTTACAAAAAGAACCGAATATATTCGGCAAAACCTGAACAATGCGAAGCAATCTCTGTGATAAAAAGAATTTTTACAAAATTTTTCGATTCCCGATAAGCCGGTTCAGTCGGTGATTTTATTGGACATTTGAATCGGTAATAACAGTATCATCTCAGAAAAAACTATATATGGTATTTTAATCGAAGATAATTCATCTATGTAGTGGTACTGGTTATAGGACAGAAACTTTTATTTCATCTCGCTGGTTAAAGAAAAAATGTTCACCGTGTCGATATTGCGTAGGTCAATAAACAGCATTTAACGTTTAGGGTGTAACGGATTTTATGTCCATATTTTGAAATTTCAAACCTTCGAAACGTTATATGCCTTTTTCCTGAAGGATGTGCGTATGGATAAACGGGAGTTAATAGACTACATTTGTAAAATCAACAAGACCGCCAAGCCGGAATTTCTCGCCAATTTCTCAGAAGAAGAGCTGAATTCTTATCTTGAGCATTTGATGGAACTGGATCTGGAAGAGCTGGTTGTCTGCAGTTGATTGCCTTAAATATTTATAACTTTTCTATTCGCGATTTGAGATCGTCAATTGAAATTTGTCAATCAGCAATAAAAAATCATAGGCCTTCATCAAGTCCCATGCCTGTGACTGACTCAGTCAGGTTTTCCACTCTGCTTTGCCGCTGATTATCATTTGGTTCCGTCGTTGGGTTTCCCGGAGATTGTGGTTCCGGTTGTACCTGGTCTGTTTCTTCAGAGGGCTCCGGTTCCTGTGGCCTGTCAGGTCTTTGATTTTCTGACGACTGATCCATAACCGCCGCCGGCGGCGCCTCGGCTGAATCCGTTAATACGGCATTTATCGGAATCTGGACAATGTTGTTCAATTTAAATTCAACAAGGGCCGGGTGCAAACCAACGGGCACTGCGAAAACAAAATCGATATCTTTCGTAGCTGAATTCCCGGAAAAATCTTTACGCTCCACCTTAATTTTTGGGTTTGTCTCTATCTGGTTTGCTGTTTTGAAATATCCGAGCGGATAAACATTCATCCCTTTTCCCTCGAGCGGACCGCCGTCGTATCCTCTGGGTTTACAAATCAGTCGTAATTGAGAAAGTGTAAAAGTGCCGGCATTGATTTTTTGTTTCTGGTTTATCGCGCTCTTTTTTATTCCCACCCTCGCTACCATAAGCAGATAACTTCCTGTCGGCTTTCCGGGCGTGCGCATAAATTTGCCTTCACTATTTAGCTCTTCAATCTGTGTTTTAAGGTTTTCAGAAGCCGGCCAGACGGCCTTGTCCCGCGGTATTTCTATCGCCGGAGTGCTGCCGCTAACGAGCGATACGTCACTGTCGAGCCGATTGAGAAAAAACTGATCCAGAAAATCCGGATGCAGGCAGGCAAAACTCTTCCGGCCGCTGAAGGAGCCGTTACTGACAACACCGAATAATCCGGTTACAAAACCATCGACGTTCAGTAATACTCTATTGGGACTATTAATCTTTATATTCCTCGGATCAAATCGCTCGTAAGGATATTTACTCGGTAAAGGCGCCATGGTGAGAAAAGTCATCAGGGCACCCGAAATAATAAGGCCCAGGATTATTCCCAGGACAACACGACCGATACGTTCGGGCAGAAAACCCAGATCGATCGGATGCTTTCGGGTCATCTGGATAACAGCCGTTTGCAAAACGGCAAAAACAAGAACGAAAAGCAATAAAAAACCGAGCGAATGCGCCCAGGGCACAATTGCGAGCATACTGCCGCTATTTCCACGCTTTATCAGGAGGCCCGCCAGGAACTCGAAGAAGCCGAAGGCAACCAGACACGCGGAAATTGCGACAATTATCGTGGCAAATGCACGGACTATTGTACCTTTTAAAAACTGAAAAACAGCACAACCTACAATGATTAACAAAACAATAATACCTGCCATTAAAAAATCTCCGATTTTCCAAAGTCTGTGGTTCTCTACAATATGCCAACCATTAGGCGTCTTTTAGCAGACTCACGGCAGATCCCGGAACCACAAATTTTTATTATCTTGACTTCTTTTCTCTCGGCTTGAGCGCCCTGATCATTTCATTTATAGTTGTTGTTCCATTAATGACTTTACGTAATGCCTGTTCCTGTAAATATAGCATTTTGGCACGTCTGAACTGCTTGGCAATCTCAGGCACAGGCTGTGATTGTATAACCTTCGCCAGCTCTTTATTGATTGTGATAATCTCAAAAACCCCGGTTCTTCCACGATAACCGGTTCCCTGGCAGTGTTCACAGGTTGAAGGTTTTCCTCGCTTGTCGTATATAACTTTGCCGGCCCGGTAGAGCACTTTTGTTTTTTCAGCAGAGATATTAAATTTTCTGAACTGATCCTTATCCGGCGTATATCCCTCCTTACATTTGCTGCACAGCTTCCTGAGCAGTCTCTGGTTGCTTATGCCCAAAAGAGATCGGGCGACGAGATTCCTGTCGCCGACGAGTTTGAGCCACTGCCCTAGCGCCTGCACTACACTCTCCGCTTTCAGTATCAGATAAACGAGCTTTCCATCATTCGCCGCCGCACAGGCAACCTGAGCCGTCTGTGCATCCTCACAATCGGCAACGCCGACTATATCCGGGCCCATGCGAACTACAGACAGGAGTTTTTTGGCGTACGTGGTTGTGCCGGTATCGCTGAGGTTGAAAACGTTTTGAGTGATGTTCGGCAGTTGATCCGACGGCTGTTTTTCAAGCGTATTGATATTATTAAGAAAAGCATCATGGTTTCGCAACAGAGCATAAAGAGTCGTCGTTAAGCCGCTTCTCTCAGGACCACTAATAATAAACAAGCCCTGTTTTGCCTCGCGGTATTTACTGAGTTTCTCATGCTGCTCGGGCATTAAGCCAAGCTCACTTAATCTTGCGGCACTTTCCTGCATAAGCTGTTTTAGTCTGACCTGTTCCCCGGCGGTCGAGCCGGCTGTCACGACTTCCCATGAGGTATAAATTGCTTCTTTGACCCGATGGATCGTGAACTTGCCTTTTTGAGGTTTTCGCCTCTCCTCGATGTCCAAATCGGATAAGTGCTTGATAAAACGAATAAAATATTCGATCTGGTCTTTGGCGATATTAGGCTGTTTTAAAACCGCACCGTCAACATAGTAAGAGACCTGATAATCCTGTGGTGTCGGAGAAAGGGCGATACTGCTTGCTCTTCTCCATGTGGCATCTTTGAGAATTTCAAAAGCCATTTTATAACCGAAAAAGTCAGGTGTTCTCGGCTCCGGCACCGGCACTTCGTTCCTGTTCGCCGTTATGAATGTAAAGTTTTTTAAGCTTTCAAGTTTCTTTTCCTTGCTAACAAGAGCATTTTTGATGTGATCGGCGGTAAGAACCCGGTCAAAATCCAAAACTCTCGCATTCCGGAACTTCACGTAGGCTAATGATGTCACCCCAATAGCTATAATATAGAACAGCATCGCAACAATAAAGATGGGTATAACCAGCCAAACAAGTATCCCCAGGGCTCCTGCGCCGAGAATGACAATTGTCCAGACGGGACCTTTTGTTTCCAGAGCCTTTGCATCCTCATGCACCCATACAAGCAACGGCAGCCACCCTAAAAACATAGCCAGGAATATAAGAATTTTAATTATTGATATGTAACCGCCAAAAGCAATAGAAACTGATAATACCGGCATAGAATTCTCCATTCAATCTCACAAAATACCACCGGAAGTGGTTTTGATCCCTTTCAGTGCCATTTTAAGCTCTTCAGTATTTGGTGCTAATTTATACGCTTCCTTCGGTTCGATAAAACCCTCTTTCACCAGCTCGCACAGATTATATGTAATATCCTGCATACCTTCATGCTGAGAGCTTCGTATAATATTGGGCAAATCGGCTTCGCGCGAATCGGAAATCAATTTTCTGGCGGCAGGATTCACAATCAAAATTTCCACCGCAGGTATCCTGTCCACATCATCTAAAAGACACGGCAGTAATACCTGGCTTAAAATTGCCCTGATCGATAAACTTAAAGTCTGCCTTACAAGATCCCGTTCAGTTTGCGGGAACAGGTCCAAAAGCCGATGAACGGCCTGCGCTGCATTCGCTGAATGCAATGTTCCAAAGACAAGGTGCCCGGTTTCGGCGGCCCTCATTCCCGCAATGACGGTCCTGGCGTCCCGCATTTCGCCGACAAACACAACATCCGGGTCCTGTCGCATCAGATACGTAAGAGCCTCTTCGAAGTTTTTGGTGTCAATCCCTATTTCCCTTTGTGATACTATCGCTTTTTCATCCTTAAATAAATACTCGATTGGATCCTCTACAGTGACGATATGACACGAGCGGGTACAGTTTATATAGTTTATCATCGAAGCGATTGTCGTTGTTTTACCACAACCTGTCGGCCCGACAACAAGAACTAATCCCTGCCGGTTCTCACATATTTTTTCCAGCACACTCGGCAAGTGAAGCTCTTTAAATCCCGGTATCACAGAGTTGACACGCCGTGCCGCAAGGCTGATCATCCCGCGCTGGCGAAACAAGTTCGTACGAAAACGATGCTCACCGTCAACCTCGTGGGCAAAATCCAGTGTCCCATGCTCCAGAAAAAATGCCTTCTGAGCAGGGCTGAGTATCTCGAAGATTAACTCTTCTATTCTCTTGGCGGTCATTATTTCCCCGGTAGTATTTTTCAACTCACCGAAGATGCGCAGTTTCGGAGGCTGTCCGACTTTCAGGTGAAGGTCACTTGCCCGATTTTTAGTTGCCGCTCTGAAATATTTATTCAGCTCAGGATCGTGTTCAAGACTCGTCCGATCATCAATAGGTTGTTTGGCACCCATATTTTCTATCAACTCCAAAAGGAGAGAACTTTAGCTATTTTAACAACAGCTATGTCTCTTTATTGAGCTGCAGTAATGAATTTAACGCTGCCTGACCTTTTCATCAAAGCTGCATTTAATTCTCAAATATTAGAAAATAAAAGAATAAATAAAATATATCTGAACCAATTCTCGTATATTCTCATCCTAATATTATTTCCACCACAAGGCCAGTTTAATTATTTGTTTGTGGCTTGGCGGAGTTTTAACCCTGCCATAAGATTTGTAAAGACAAACCCTTAGACAATAATATTATAAGATTTTACACAAGAATGTCAACTATGATGCTTAAACATTACTAATTTTATGGACAAATAACGACAGAATTCCACCCCAGGCTCTGTATTCGCAGTCTCAATAACCGATATAGTTTCCAATAATCTCGAATTTGTCCGGATTAACACCCAAACCGATTCCCGTATTAATTTAGTCAGCTAAGACCTAAAAAGGAGTAAAAAAATCGGGATTTCAGAATCGATTTCAGTAAACGGCCCGGATACAGAAAGCGGTAAATTCATTATAGCAGAGAGGATATGTTTGCCGATATACGTAGGGGTATCTTTATGGAGTCAGGTAAGAGAAAAATTTCAGGCCGTGAAAAGGATGAAGCTTCCATACAACTTCTTGATAAGTTACAGGAGCAACTGCATTCGTCCAACGCATCGATCAGAAGAAGAGCGGCTTACAATCTATCCTGGTTGCAGGAAGACGGTCTGGATGTTCTACGCAACACCCTGTTCGGTAACTTTCAAATAACGACCAAGAACGCTGCAGCGTACGGATTGAGAAAAATGCAGGGCAGAATGAAAAAGCCGGCTCTCGAAGTTCTCAAAGAGGGAATGAAACAATACAACAGTTCCACCGGAGAAATATGCAGAAACGCGTTGCAACTATTGGGACAAAAGATCCCGGACGAATTTCTCCCGAAAAAACGGCCGACCAGAAAAACGAGAATCAGGGACATTCAGAGAAAAACCAGACCAAGAAGAACGATTGGCACCCGGTGAATCCGGGACTTATAAACACAGGTTAGGCCTCCCGATACCAATAACTCAACTTTTCACATCAATCTCTCCTCTGTTGGTCAAGGTGCTAACAGGAATGTCAGGGTCATATAAATTGCCACGCTTATCGAATCGTTTGCGGTTGTAACCAGCGGGCCCGAGCTGATAGCCGGGTCTATGCCGATTCGGCGAAATAAGAACGGCAGGAATAATCCAAGTGTTGTGGCAACCATTATCGCTGAGAACATGGCCGTCCCGAAAGCAAAAACAAGCCGCATAGAGTTGACTGTGTTTTCCGCTGCTTTCATATCAAGTAAAATCGCACACATTATACCACCTATAAGTCCACAGCTTAAGGCAACAAGTAAAGCAATGCGCACTTCGCGTGAAAAAACCTGGCTTATTCGCAATGCGACAAGGTGACCGGTTGCCAGTCCTGAGACAACTATTGCAGATGTTTGTAATCCGGCGTTTCCGCTTATAGCCGCAATCATGGGTACAAAAGCAATTGCAGCAGTATAAACAACGGATAGTTTCCTGAGGTCGAATTTATTGTGGAAAAACATCAGAACCAAAGCTGTTATTCCTGTTCCGATCAGGCAGGGCAGCAACCACGTCATTCGAATCCGGGCTGCATTAAGAGCCGAGAATGTATCCAGCTCATCGGGGTCAGTACCGGCCATCGTGTATAAGTCCTCTGCAGCCTCCTCTTCAGCTACTTCGATAACACGGTCGGCGGTAATTCTACCGACTAATTTATTATCTTCATCCAAAACGGGGACAACAATCAGGTCATTTTTACTAAATATGTTTCGGACCTCTTCCTGGTCGGTATCAATTTTAACATAAATCGTATCGGGATCCGTCAAATCATGTATCTTCACATTTTCCGGACGGGTCAACAGAAATCTGATACGAACATCCCCGAGGAATCGACCCATCTTGTCCACAACATACACGCAATAGAAATCCTCGTCAATTTCCGCTGCTCGAATCTCGTTGATGGCCTCGGCAACGGTAGCATCTTCGTGCACGCTTATTACGACAGGATCCATGATACCGCCGGCGGAATCTTCCGAATAGCCCATCAACTCTTTAATCTCCGCCGATTCGGCTGCAGGTATGCTTCTGAGCAGTTTGATTCTTTCTTCTTCGGGTAGCTCGGATAGAACATCAGCGGCATCGTCGGGATCGAGGTGCAACACAATGCTGCTCAACTCCTCGGTTTTAAGCAGCTCAAAAAGTTCCGCCCTGGTGGCTTCATCCACCTTTTCCAGGACTTCTGCCGACGTGGGCTTGTCAATGGCGTCGAAAATCGCTCGTTTATGCTCGCTATCTACAAGCTCCACGACCTCGGCTATGTTACTGCTTCGCTGATCACCGAGCAGTTGTCTCAGAGCCGGCATATTCTCGGAGTCAAACAAACTTTCTATTCGTTGCAGTAATCTTTTCTGTTTATCCGCCATAAATCCACACCTGTTGTTCTTCTTAGATTCAGGATTCAATATGCATTTCACCCACCTACAGCACAAAATAGTGCAATTTTTGCTTACAGGCAACAATTTTATCTGCTGGATTATTCCTGTTCTCAAAAACAATGAGCAAAATTCTCTTGGTTTTTAAGTGGTTTTAGTGTAAAATAGACGACATAATGCTGATATTATTATTCGTAAGTAATAAGGCATATTTTTCCTGATGAGGGCCGTAAGATGAAAAGGTTCGTATATGGAGTACTGGGAATCTGGATTTTAGCCGTAAGTACAGTTCCGGCTGCACCGGAGCCGGCTGTTGTGCAGAGTCCGACTCAATGGACGATTGATACGGAATATACCCATCCACAGCAAATTATTCTACAAAACACCGCCAACAACAAGCCGATGGTGTTCTGGTACATGATAATAACAATCACGAATAACACCGGTGACGACGTGGATTTTTATCCCAAGTGTGATTTGATGACGGATAACTTTCAAATCATTCCGGAAGGCAAAGATGTAACACCGGCGGTATTCGAACAGATAAAACAGCGTCATAAAAGCAGGTACCCTTTACTCAAATCATTAAGCCAGACCGATAACAAGCTGCTTCAGAGCGAAGAAAATTCAAAAGACATTGCCGTTATATGGCGTGACTTCAACGACAAAGCCAAGGATATTACAATATTTATTACCGGCTTAAGCAACGAGACAGCGGTTGTCAACCATCCTACCTTAAAAGAAGATCCAACGGGCCAGCCGCAACAGGTCTTTCTTAGAAAGACCCTTGAATTAAAATATGCCGTCAAGGGTGACCTATCTTCAAGATACGGTATGACTGTTGATTTTAAAGCAAAACGATGGATTATGAGATAAATATTTTTATCCCATATTTCCCAACTGGAGAGATTGGTTTCATAAAGGAGGGTTAATACAGATAATATGGGGGCATTAGGAAGAGGCAAGGCACGCTTATTACGGGTAATACCGTAAAGGAAAGAGCCATCCGATAAGGTATTTCATGTAAGTCCTTTTCCTATAGTAAATAAAACACTAAAAAAAGCAGCAACAATCTCATCAATACCGTCTGAAGAATCGTAGCTCTTTAAACAAATTGGCTGTGTTTTTATATATAAGTATTACCCGCCTGTTTCATTCTAAAATTTCGTATTTACATGGCTCTAACATAAGTAAAATGGGCGTATTTCTGAGTCTGAATTACTAAGTGTCCAATTGATAATTTATTTGCCAAACAGACGTTAATGTTATATAATAAAATTGATTTGATAGGCAAGAAATTATAAGGAAAACTCCTTATGGGCAAAATAAAAGACGCACAAAAGCTTCCCCCGGTAGAACAATTAAGAGGCAGAACGCTCGGAAGAATACTAATAAAAATGGGTATTCTAAGTCGAGAGAAAGTCCATGAATGCCTCAAAATCCAAAGTCAGCGACATGGGGAAGTAAAAATAGGCGAGATATTTCTTGAGCTGGGTCTGGTTGACGAAGGCCAGTTGCAAATAGCACTCGCAGCGCAGCGGGGAATGGAATATATGAGCCTGGATGGCATTGATATTCCTCCCGATGTAATAGAAAAAGTGCCGGCGCAAATGGCGAAGACCTATCACATCGTGCCAATCGAATACAAAAAGGATCAAAATGAATTGATCGTGGTTCTTGACAGCCCCGATAACTTCAGGGCCACCGATGATCTGAGCACGCTAATGGGCTTCAAGATTACCGCCAGAATAACCGACCCCGAAGCTCTGGAGAAGATGTTGACAATGCATTATGAAGAGCAGCAGCAAGACACCAACATCAACGAGCTTATAGACGAGATACAAAGTGACAGCTTTCTTGCGGAATTCGACGGCAGAAACCAGAGTATCGACCTTGATGAATTAAAGGAGCTGTCCGAGTCAAATCCCGTCAAAAAACTGCTGAACCTCGTTCTATTGCAGGCAATTCGGGACAAAGCTTCCGACATTCATTTCGAGCCGTTTGAGAATGAATACAAGATGCGTTATCGAATCGACGGCGTGCTTTACGAAATGATCCCACCACCGAAATATATTGCGGCGGCCCTGAGTTCACGTATCAAAGTTATGGCCGACCTGGATATCGCCGAAAGACGTCTGCCGCAGGACGGCAGAATATCCCTGACCGTCCAGGGCAACCCGATTGACCTGCGTGTCAGTGTTCTTCCCACAATGTTCGGAGAAAGTGTCGTGCTGCGTATCCTTGACAGGTCCCAGGCCAGTTTTGACCTGGGAGAGCTTGGATTAAGACCGAGAGAGCATGAAATAGTTCGTCAGCTTATTCGCAAGCCCAACGGCATTATTATCGTTACCGGTCCGACCGGGTGCGGTAAAACTACCACTCTATACTCGGCATTGGATGAGCTCAATGATATCGAAACAAAAATAATCACTACCGAAGACCCCGTGGAATATGATGTTGACGGTCTTATTCAGGTGCAAATGAAATCCGATATAGGACTGACTTTTGCCCGGTGCCTTCGCTCAATATTGCGTCAAGACCCGGATATCATATTAGTTGGCGAGATTCGTGACCTTGAAACGGCACAAATTGCTGCCCAATCCTCGCTGACAGGTCACGTTGTGTTCACCACCCTGCATACAAACGATGCACCAAGCTCGGTAGCAAGACTTTTGGATTTGGGGGTCGAGCCGTTCCTTATCACCGCAACAGTCGAAGGTATTGTTGCTCAGCGACTGGTCAGAAGAATATGTTTGAGTTGCAAAACACAATTCGAGCCAACTGAAGCTCAGTTGTTGGAACTGCAGCTCACACCCGAAGATGTCAAGGACAAGAAGCTTTACTACGGCCGTGGTTGTGGAAAGTGCAATGGGACCGGTTACAGAGGAAGAATTGGTATTTTCGAGATTATGGTATTCAACGATGAAATACGAGATTTGGTAATGAATCAAGCTTCGACGTCGGTATTACGCGCGGCCGGCCAAAAAGCCGGTATGAGACTATTACGCGATAATGGTTTGGAAGCAATCTACGATGGTATAACCACTATCGATGAAATCGTAAAAGAAACAATGATGGAAGAATTATAAAAAGGGCTGATTTAATTTTGAACTGTAAACCAACAGTAAATTCTGAATACAGAAGGAGTATATAAAATGTCTGTTTTTCAATACACAGCTCTTGACGCACAGGGCGTGGAAATTAAGGATGAAATTGAAGCCCTCAGTCAAAAAGAAGCTATAAGCAAGATACGTAATATGGGCTACTTCCCCACGAAGGTCACCGTGGGGGGCGCGGGTAAAAAAGCCGGAGCAAAAGCCGCGGCCAAGCCCAAGAAAAGACGCGGGGCCGGCGGTAAGGTCAAAGTCAAATATATTACTCAGTTCGCAAGACAGCTTTCGACACTCCAGGACGCAGGTCTGCCTATTCTGCGATCGTTAAGGATTCTCGAAGAGCAGCAAAAATCAGGAACATTCAAGAGAATTATCGGTTACGTAGCCGACGACATCGAAGGCGGTTCCACGCTCTCGGAAGCGCTGGGTAAATACCCGAGGGCTTTTGATCGACTTTTGGTTAGTATGGTGGCCGCCGGAGAGACCGGCGGTGTGCTGGACCTGATCCTTGCACGTGTAGCCGACTTTATGGAAAAAGCTCAGAAGCTCAAATCCAGGGTAAAAGGCGCGATGATTTATCCGATCGTAGTTCTGACCGCAGCATTCCTTATCCTTCTGGGATTGATGCTCTTCGTAGTACCTTCATTTGAGTCCGCTCTCACTGAAATGACCGACGGCGGCCAATTGCCCAAAATCACCCGAATAGTACTGGCTATCAGCGGCTGGATCGCATTACAGTATGGCTGGGCCATCCTGATTGGAGTGCCTTTTGCGATAGTATTTTTTCTTAGATTCGTAAGAAGGTTTTGGATCGGCAGATTTATTCTGGACACTATCAAACTAAAAGTCCCGGTCGTGGGCCAGCTTACCAACAAAGTCTCGGTTACGCGATGGACCAGAACTCTGGGAACCCTGATCAGCGCAGGTGTGCCTATTCTCGACGCCATCAACGTTACGCGTGAGACGGCTGGAAACGAAGTTTTCGCCAAAATGCTCGGCAACGTTCACAATTCCATCAGGCAGGGCGATACATTCGCCGGTCCGTTAAAGCAATCCAAAACCGTTGACTCGATTGTCTGCAACATGGTTGCCGTGGGCGAGGAAACAGGTGACCTGGATAAGATGCTTATGAAAGTGGCCGAAAATTTCGATGAGCAGGTGGACGTGCTGGTAGGCTCGTTGATGTCCATGCTTGAGCCGATTATGATTGTTGTGCTCGGCACGATGGTTATGACCATCGTTCTGGCGATATTCGCACCCATGATACAGATTATTACGAATTTAAGCGCTTCAGCTTAAAGTGAAACTAAACAGATAAATTAAGTATTCAACCGAAAAGTTAAGATTAAGGAGCAAGAAAAATGAAATCAATCACAGCAAAACCCAATAGAAAAGCGGCATTCACCATTGTCGAGCTTCTGACCGTTATGAGTATAATTGTCATTCTCATCGGCCTGCTCGTACCCGCTCTGAACCAGGTCAGGAAGTTTGCCCGCGAAGTCAGGCAGCAGGCACAGTTTAACAGTATCAGCGTTGCGATAGAGCTTTTCAATAGTGAGTTCGACAGCCTGCCGGACTCAGGCGCAACAGATCCGGTAGGCGAACCATACTGCGGCGCGATGAAGCTCGCCGAAGCCATGGTGGGACAGGATTTGATGGGCTTTCATCCGGATTCGGTCTTTATGAGTAACGGAATGGATCTCAGCGAGCAGAAGTTACTATATTATGATGAAACAACTAGTACGTCCGTTGACACAAGCGCCAGGAAAGGCCCATACCTGCCGATTGAAAATGCCAACGCATATCGGCTTAAAGATATCTATGATAATACAGGGAATTTCAAGCCTGAACATTTCGTCTTATGCGATGTATTCGGGCGTGTGACACACCGGGGCACCGGGAAAAGAATTGGTATGCCCATACTCTACTACAAGGCAAATACCGCCAATACCATGCATGATCTCGAGAATCCCGACAACGACGAGAATATTTACGATTATACCGACAACCAGGAGCTGCTATTACTCGGTAAACCATGGGACCCGCCGAGCAGAGGTGGAGAACCACATAAGCTCGCCTCGGAGGAAGGAAAAATAGGCGTAAGATTTTACATGAACACATGGAATGAGCAGGTGACCACCAGGAACAGGCCTTTTAGATCAGATACTTATATCCTGATTTCCGCAGGCAATGACGGCGAGTATGGTACGGCCGACGATATATGTAATTTCGAATGGAAATATAAAGAACTTCCATAAAACTTGAGTCAACGTTCAGTGGAGAATTAGATACAGACAACAACATAATACCGTGAGTGATTAATAATATATAGAGTTATTGAATAATCGTTTGAAATATAAACCTGGGGGAGCGGGAGAGAACGATGACCAGAAACCTTACAATTATTGGGGTAACTATGGCTATGTTGTTTGCTGCCAATCCGATACAGGCCTCTAACTATGAGATTATCAACGGAAGCTTTGAATATGACGGCCGAATAAATGATATCGCAAAAAAAGACCCGAACGGCTGGATTGCCGATGTGCCGTCGGGCCAATTCACCGCAAAGACGGATACATCGTGGTCAACCGACGGATTCTTTAGTTTGAATATTTTTTCACAATGGTTTACACCCTTTGCCGCCGGGGATATGGCCAAAATATCACAGCAGGTTCTTTTGACAGGAGTAAACGAAATTAAGTTCGACTTAAAAATGGACACATATACCGGAGCCGCATGGAATGCGGATAATGCAACCGCCTTTATGATGATAGACGACGAGGTAGTCTGGGAACCAAACAGTGCAACCTCCGAGCTTCGGGGTGTGCACACTGACCAGAGTTTCGCTGTCGAGGATAAATACAAAGACGGCAATCCGCACACATTATCTTTCGGATTAAAAATAAACGTGGATACCGAAAACGGATTTTTCGAATTCTATCACACATGGTGGGACTCAATCGAATTCACTTTCTGCAACGGTGGGGGCCTGCTGGACGGAGATTTCAACCGGGACTGTTACGTCGATATATACGATTTAAGATTAGCCGCAGATGTATGGCTCGCCGAGGTGCCTGCTTCTGATCAATACAACTTATACAAGGACGACGACATAGATAATAACGGTATTATAAACTTTCTGGACCTTTCGGTCCTTGCGGATAACTGGCTGCTGAGCAGTTATCCGGAGTAGCAACAAAAAAACGTACACGAGATTAAGATAAAAGGGATTAACAGTGAAGCATAAAAGAACAGGACTCACACTTATAGAATTGCTGGTGGTGCTGGGAATCATAGCGTTATTGGTTGGAATACTTATACCGGCTTTGACCATAGTGCAAAAGACTGCAAGGGAAACAAAACAAAAAGCCCAGATAAGTCATATCGAACTGGCTCTAACGGCTTTCAAAAATGACTACGGCGATTATCCCCCGTCGGATACTACCAATTCCTCGGACTACTGCGGCGCACAAAAACTCGCCGAAGCTGTTTTAGGATGGGATTTGTTGGGCTTCCACCCGGACTCGGACTTCAGGTCGAATGGTTATAACGACAACAATATTTACATTTACGATGCCAACGATTCCGACTTGTTCGACCAGAGAAAAGGTCCTTATCTGGATTCTCAGGCGGCCGATGCATTCAGGCTGGGATACATCTCAAACGTCAAACCCGGATTGTATAATAATACTTCGCCCCTGGCCGCGGATACTTATGTTATCTGCGATGTTTTCGGAAAAAGAAGGATTAAATTAACAAACGGCAAAACCGTCTCTGCAGGTGCGCCTATTCTTTATTACAGAGCAAACACCTCCGAGAATACGATATATGACAGATATAATCCCCTTGATAATGACGCCATTGTCCAGATAAAGGAACGTGCAGACGACAGGGGAGACGGCAGACACCCTCTGGGCTTGTCCGGCGGCAATTATGAGATTTTCTATAGTTTAATTAGAGATCCGAAAATAGATGCAAGGGCCTGGCCTTACCGGCCCGATTCCTACATATTGATTTCAGCGGGGGCGGATGGTCTTTACGGGACGAGCGACGACGTTCGCAATTTTGGCAACTAAACGCCTCCATCCACACCCGATTAGACAAACTAAAGCTATGAGAAAGTATAAATACAAGCTCGGCCTGACCCTTATTGAGATGGTGGTCGTCGTAGGTATCATCGCACTGCTGGTCTCAATGATAATCAGACTGGTTTCCCGTTTCGATAATCAGGCCAAAGAAAAAGGACTCGAAAGCACTTACACACTGCTGGAAGGCGCGCTGCAGGAATATTATGAATTCACCGACAGCTTTCCCGAACAGAGAGAAACCGATTTTTCAAACGCAGCGGCGCATTCGGAATATCTTTATCAGGAGCTTCACTCGATATTAGAGTCCCGGGAGATACTCGATAAAATCAATGATTCATTAATAGAAAATAAATACGGAACTTCCGATACGTCACCCGAAATATATGACCCGTGGGGGACGGCTTTGGATTACATATATGCTCCGGGTGATAATTTCCCGCTTCTGGTATCCGCCGGACGGGATAAAAATTTCGGAACAAAAGACGATATCAACAGCAAAAAAACAGAATGATGTCACCTTTCCATTCTCCGTGGTAGTACTACTACGAAGGACGAAATTGGCGGCTTTTGTGGATAAAAAATAATAAAATGAGAAGCAGATACAAATATCCCGGTCTGACACTGACTGAAATGGTGGTGGTTATCGCGACGATAGCACTGCTTGCAACTTTAGGTTTACCCGCCATCCGGGCGCTTCTCGGATCATTCGAGACCAACAGCGGCGCCAGGGATATGATAAGCACGTCTTTGTCCGGCGCCCGCGCTATAGCTGCCAGGGAACAACGCTATGCCGGTGTACGGTTCCAGATGGATTCCGCCGGGAATCAATATATGATTCACATAATACACGATCCCGAAAAGACGAAGTTGAGTTCGGGCTTTCGAGCGGTCGAAGGTCTAAAACCGATGAAGCTGCCGGAGCACACGCGTGCTACGGACCTGATAGTCAGGACCGATCATATTAACAATTCCGCCGGTGCTCAGGATCCAAACTTTATTACGGCAGGCAACCTCGACGATAAGAATCAACAGAACCTGGGACCGGACGGAAAAAATATATACATTACAGATATCTCGACTTTCTCGATTATCTTTTCGCCGGCGGGAAAGCTTATAACTCATGAGGTCCGTGTCAGAAACAAAGACGGAATCTACCAGCCTGATAACACAATAACTACCAATATCTCGGAAGACGATATTTTCAATTCCCCTGAAAACATCGAAAACATGGGAGTCGGGATGTTCGCTCAGGATGACTATGCCGAGAGGGGACTGGGTGAGGAATTGAGCAGAAACAGGATAATTATCTACGACAAAATCCAGTTCGACAAACTGGATGCACAGGGAAGGTTCGATTACTTAAACGCTCTGGTGCCGATCTACATAAATTCATATACAGGGACAATAATAAGCAGTCGCCCGTAGGCGGTATATTAAAATGAAATTAACGCCGAAAAAAAATGGTTTCTCTCTGATCGAGATTTTACTGGCTATCGGTACGCTCGCTATCGGGATGACGTTTATCAGCGGCACATTCCTTGCAGGTATTTATCTTTCCACGGTCTCCACCGAACGGACCATCGCTGCGGTGGTCGCCGACGAAGCTTTCGCAAAAATCAGGCTCTACGGCATTGATCTGTCGGACGCGAATCTGCCTGTCAACGGGCTAACATCCTTTGAATCACTAAATAATGTAATTGAATCCGATGAGTTCGCATACCCATCAACCAGGACGCAAATCGACAAGCAGTACTACTGGTCCGCTCTTTGCAGGCCGTTGTATTCGAACTCGGATAATCGACTTTTACAGGTAACGGTTTTTATCAGCAGGAAAGTAGGCAGCGGAACCACGTATCCGGGCGATTCGGACAGGCCCGTGCCGGTCAGGGTCGGTGTTTCGCTTATCGCAGGCAGTGAAAAGAAACTTACGATAAATACCCAGGCGTATCAGGCATACATCAATGACGGTTATAAAATTGTAGATAACCGCACGGGAAAGATTTATCGAGTATTGCAGCGGGATTTCGATGCACCCGAGACAATCATTCTCGAGACGTCCTGGCAGGACGTCTCGGCTGATTATGTATGGGTAGTTCCGCCGCCCGTAAATGGCGGAAGAAATCCCGGGATAGCGATATATCAAAGAGTAATACGGTTTTAAATTAACAATAGAAGATTTGATGGACGATAAACGAAAATTTAAGGCTTTCACACTCATAGAGCTTATGGTTTCCATGGGGCTTCTTGTTGTCATCATGTCCTTTGCGGGTGTAATATTCAGAGTCAGTATTAATTCCCATCGCACCGCGATGGCAAACGCCGAAATCATGCAGAAACTTCGTGCAATCACAAGTCAGCTCAATGCCGACTTCAAAGGACTCAACAAGGACGGAGAAATTTTCGTAGTCTGGGGAGCCAGGCAATTGCGGGACACTACTTATAAGGACAGCGACCTCGACGGGTATGAGAGATTCGACAGGATAACGTTCTTCGCCGACGGTGACTTTCAATCCTACCGGACCAATCCGATGGTTCGCGGCAATACCGCAAGAATCTGTTATACACTCGCCAGGAACAACACTTCCAGGCCGGAGCAGCAGGACAAGGCCAAACGAGTGCTTGCGAGAACTCAACATATACTGACCTGCGATACGAACCTTACCGATTTTCTCAATCCGAGTGGCTTCACTAATTCAGAATGGCTCGAATGGAACAACGAATACGAATATGACAAAACTTCCTTAGAGCAGTGGAAGAGAATTCCGTGGGAAGAAAAGATGAACATGCTCGCCGTTATCTGTGATGTCCAGGTGGACCAAAGCAACGTCGATGAAGATGTAAGGGGTACGATCGTCGAACCGACGGATGCCAATTCGATTCATATGCTTCTGTGCGAGGGTGTGGGTGAATTCGAAATTCAGGGCTGGTCCGACGCCCGTCGGCAATGGTTGCCGGAAGTTGACCCGGACGGCGACGGGGATTTAACCGATACCCACTTTTTCTTTAACGATCTCAATGATGTACCCGGTGTGCTGTATCCTTATCCTCCATACGGGGGTGCGGCAATTAATAATATAGGTTACCAAAGAAAACTTATAGACAGGGCGCATTTTAATGATATTCCGGGGCTTGGGCGTGCGCTGAAATTTACGTTCACCCTGTATGACTCCAAAGGCATCATCAAGGAAGGCAGAACTTTTACACACATTGTTTATTTAGACAACTAATCCGAGACAATGAGAACATTAAAAAAAATAATCTCTATAAAGAAATTCGCCGGTTCGGCCCTTATCCTGGCCGTTGTACTGAGCAGCCTTTTGGCGATGGTCGGCGTGTTGTTCGTTATGGTTGCACGCATGAATAAAATGGCTACATCGGCCATTGCCGAAAATATGGAGCTGAATCTCGCCGTCGATACGGTAGTTGCAAAAGTATCGCAGCAATTGGTCTCGGATGTCCCCGGCACAATAATTCAGGAAGTAACCGATACCAATACAGTGGATCCAAATGCGACCGATCCTAATACGCCGGATACCAATTCGACGGTACGAATCGAGGAATACTACGACTATCCCGATGCCAATAATTTATGGCTGGCTGACCTCGAGCCTTATCAATCGGGAAGCGATTATTACTGGGGACAAATAAGCGATATAACAGGATCTCTGGCGGGAGCCAATCGCAACATACGGGCGGATATTATATCCGAATACGACCCTGTAACCGATGTCAATATTTCCATTGCCAACATTGCCAACGCCGATGCCGACGGCGACGGAGTGGGCGATTCGAAATGGGTCAAACTCGATGATATATCCTCCGGTCAGGGTAAATCCATTTATGCAGCGGTAAGAATTATTGACAACGGTGCTATGCTGAACGTCAATACGGGATTCAAATTCGATTCAACCGACCCGAATGCAACTCCCTTCGAATTAGACGGTACCAACCAGTTGCAGATAAATCTCATGGCACTGGCCGACAGGCCGGGAGACCCTCACACACAGGCCCAGGAAACCAATCTGCTCCTGGAAAGAGCAAACAGCGGCACCGACGTTAATAACGCCAATCCGTGGGATTTAAGCGCATATTTGCAGAATGTTATCTGGCGCTACGACGACCCTTACGGCCCCTATACACCTTTTGACCTTTCCGACGAGTTGGAGCTTCGATACAGATACATATTGAATCATACCGCCATAGATACACGCCTGGAAAACTGGTGCGGCCAGTTAAGAACAAGTACTTTATCCACTCCGGTGACAAACCGCGGACAGGAGCTGGATGCATGGTTCCAAAAAGCAACCTGTAGCGGCAGCTCCGACCCGAATTATAACTATCGGCATATAGCCACAATATACAATATGGACCGAATCATCAATCCCGCCGGTGCCGTGCTGAATAACGGCAAGATGATTAACGTAAATCTGGCGGACAAGAATTACCTTTATAGCGCGATACGTGCGGGATTAAGATATGGTATCGATCCCAACGACCCCAACTCCTTCATAGACCTCGACGGACTGGCCGCCCAGTTGGCGGTCAATATCTTCGATCTTCGGGATTCCGATGCAAATGCAACCGCCCTGACGATTGACTCGAAAACATATTACGGCTTCGAGGCCCAGCCGTTCATCAGTGAGATTGCATTCAGGATAAATTCCGATAATCCGGATATATCGAACAATAACTATTTTGCCGTCGAGCTTTATAATCCGTTCAAAGTGGATGTTCCGCTGAGCAATTTCAGCCTGGAGCTTCGGGATGCAAATAACCTCGTCGTCGCGAATGTGACAAATCAAAGCGGATATGTAATGGCTGCCAATAGTCGATTCGTTATAACCAACAACTCTTATGCTTCGAGTGAGTTCGGCTTGAATACTACGACGTCAACAGGCAGGGTTATAGCTGACACAAATCTTGTTTTGGCCAGATATGTTCAAACCGAGACCGATCCGCCCGAGTATGAGCTAAGTGAAAGATACAATATCTATCTTCGCAGAATAACGCCGCACGAACTGCTCTATATCGACAGACAAAACACACGGGATGACTTGTTTACCTGGAATGATGTTAAGGATATCTCACAGTTCTACTGCAGGAACGATGATAACTGCAATTTCATATACCAGGATATATCTACTGCAACTAATACCCTCGGTGCAGCCAACGGGACAACCGGAGCAAAATGGAACTACAACCTTATAGATTCCGGATACTTTACCTCGGCCGGCGAGATTGCCAAAACCCTTACTATCGGCCCGAGCTCCGACCCGAATGATATGCCCGGTCTCAGGCTGGCGGACGAACCACTCGAAGCACAAGTCCGAATCGATTTGCAAAATCCGGTCTATACGAATATTTTCCAGTACCTGACCGCTATCGACCCGGTGGAATACGTCGACCCGGTGGAAAACATCGATCCGAACAACTATACAAATTACCAAGAATTTTTCAATGAAACAAGAATCAAGGGCCGAATCAATATCAACACCGCCCCCTGGTATGTAATAACACAATTGCCATGGATGTTTCCCGCAATCGCCCAGGATATAATAGCCTATCGAAACGCAGCGGGGGCTTTCGAGAGCATCGCCGAATTGATGTATGTGCAGCGGATGGGCCTTTACGCAAACGACGAGTTAATGCTCGGCGATTTGAATCGATGGCCGGACCTCACACCGAACGACGGAGCCGCGGATGATTTCGAAGAGCGTGACATTATTTTCTCCCGTATCAGCAATCTTGTCACCGTACGAAGCGACGTCTTTACCGCATATATCCTCGTTCGCATCGGCACCAACGGCCCGCAAAAAAGGGTCGTAGCAATCCTCGACAGAAGCCGGGTATCGTCCGGCTCCGACAAAGTAAGGATTTTAGCGGTCCACCCCGTCCCCGACCCAAGATAAAACCTTTTCGATTTGTCCCTTAGTAAACTTTGATTTGAAAATTCCAAATCGCTAACTGTTTATCATTTCGATTATCTGCTGATGTACTTTCTGATTGGCCGCTACCGTCAGAAACATATTACCTTCGTAACCGTCCAGATCGACGGGAAAGATTTTCTGCCCCTTCCAATCGGTAACTTTCGCACCGGCGGCTTCCGCTATCACCGCTCCGGCCGCGATGTCCCACAGCTTGGGAGTATTGGCAATCGTTCCGACGAGGCCGCCCTTCGCCACGTATGCCATCTGAAGTGCCGTCGTACCCAGGTTCCTGAATCTCGTCCTGCGTATAAATTCACAGGTCCAGCCCGGCACGCCGCCTTCAAAATGTTCGTAATGGCTGTCCAGGCCGACACTGGCGTATTCATCCAGCTCGCTTTCGCTCGCTGTTATTTTTCTTCCGTTAAGCTGTGCCTCGCCGTCTTTGACTGCGGCATACATCGATTCCGTTGCCGGCTCGAAAATCACGCCGACAATCGGCTCACCCTCGTACATTACCGCAACACTGACTGTAAATAAAAGCAAACCGCGGGCGAAATTATTCGTCCCGTCTATCGGGTCGATAATCCACCACATCCGCCGGTCGCCACGGGGAGGCTGCTTGAATATCTTGCCCGCTTCACCTTCCTCGGCGATGAAGCCGTGGTCGGGATAGCTCTCCTTGACGCGGTCTATGATGATTCTCTGGCAGAGGGCGTCGGCCTGCGTCACCAGTTCCCTGCTGTTCTTAACCGTGACCTTCGTATAGTTGATTTCTTCCATTGCTCGCTGGCCGGCCAGTCGTGCCGCTACGATTGCCGTTTCCAGTAAACCGCTCAAATCTTTCTGTTCTAATTCCATATTCTGCCGTCCTGAAGTTCGCTTGACATAAATGTTACGTTGCCATATTCTAACGTAGTTATGCAAATAAGCCAACAGTTAAACCAGCCGAAAAAGTTTCTACGCGCCACACCGAACCAGCGGTTAACGGCGGCGGTTATTTGTATTTTAATTGTCGGCTTTTTCATCGTTTTTGGCATTGCCGGCCATTACCAAACCGATATGGGCTTCTGGCTCGGCCGTTGCGGCTTCAAGCAGAATACCGGCCTGCCGTGCCCAACCTGCGGAATGACCACCGCAGCGAAAGCCTTCGCCCAAGGCAAAATCCTTCAGGCCTTTTATATCCAGCCGGCGTGCGCCCTGCTGTGCTCGCTGATGGTCTTTGTTGCTGTTTTGTCGTTTGTCATATCTGTTTTCGGCGTGTACTTTCGCTTTATCACGCGCCTTTTCACCGAAGTAAAAACCAGATACTTCATTTTGGCCCTGCTCGTTATCATCCTGTCCGGCTGGGCGGTTACATTGACCCGCGCCTTGATGGAAAAATATTCCTAATCCCCGGCGAAGTTTGTATCACAAGCGAAGCCGGACCTGTCCTGCATAGCCGAAGGCGACGCAGGATGAATTTTCTTGACTCGGCGTAGTCGAATTGGAGACGGGTCGTGCCATAATCTTTTTATTTCAAAGAACTTACAAACGCAAACTGGTAAATTGGGTTTGTTTTGCATTTTTTTTATTCTGTCTTCTGCCTTCGGTTTTCTGTCTTCTGTTTTTATGATTTGGCTTTGTTTTGCAAAAAAAGGGCCGATTCGTAGAGAACTCTCGACATTTGTCGAACACATTCTTGTGGAACCCACCAATTGAATTGCCGGGCTAAATATTGAAAAATGAAGATTTGGTATTTGAAGCATTTGATATTGTTTAGGGTTTAGAATTTAGAGATTAGAATTTATTGATGCCTGTCTTGTCCTGATATAGGTTGTCAGATAAATGAGATGATAACTTATTTCAGGAGAGTATAATGCATCAGAAAACAGTCATTCGTTACAGTCAGAGCTTTAAGCAACAGGTTATATCAGATTTGGAG
>Ga0315548_1000567_pt1 | contig 34063 bp, 31 predicted proteins | sample SalMarSW160110MG_2_FD_202540 | JGI IMG/M metagenome (GOLD analysis project Ga0315548, IMG submission 202540) | Salt marsh sediment microbial communities from the Plum Island Ecosystem LTER, Massachusetts, United States - Salt Marsh Sediment SW1601-110 ... | reverse complement strand
TCGCCTTTGTCGGAGCCACCCGCCAAGGCCGATTTTCAGCAGGATAGAGGTGCCTTCAGCATCATCCATGCCCTGGCGGCGGCGGTGGATGCCAAAGACCATTACGCCCACGACCACTCGCAGAGGGTAAAGGACTACGCCGTCGCCCTGTCCCGGGACCTTGACCTGGAGCCGGCGGATATAGCCCGCTTAAGCGTTTGCGCTCTGCTTCATGACATCGGTAAACTGGGCGTCAGCGATGAGATACTCAATAAAGCCAGCAAGCTTAATGCCGAGGAGTGGGAGATGATTAAGTCTCACCCTCAGATGGGAGCCGATATTGTCGGCCATATTCCCCAGCTGTCGGCCTGTATGCCGGGAATCCTCTATCATCATGAGAACTATGATGGCACCGGTTATCTATTAGGGCTAAAGGCTAACGCCATTCCGCTGGATGCCCGCATCTTAAGGGTAGTTGATGCCTTTGCCGCCATGACTTCAGCCCGGCCTTACCGTGACGCTCTCTCTCAGGAGGAGGCGCTGGAGGAGCTTAAAGCTGGTGCCGGCAAGCAGTTTGACCCGGCTCTGGTCGAGACTTTCATCTCCGTAATCAGGAACATGCCTCTGGTGACCACCAAGTAATCCGCCTTCTCTACCCTGCTTTACAGAATCTCGGTAGCTATACTATTGAAGCTAGACTTATTATGTGTTACACTTAAGTTAAGCTATGGTCAAGATAAAGGTGTGCATAATCAGTCCCCAGTCCCTGTTTCGGCAGGGGGTGCAGCATTCACTGGCGGACGTTAGCGATATAGAGATTATCAGCGAGGCTGAAGCCGATGATGAGGCGTTATCAGCCGTGGAAAGTTCTCTGCCTGATGTAGTGATGGTGGACATTGATACCCCCTCCGAAAACGGGCTAAAGCTGGCCCGTCAGGTAAGGCAGCGCCTGCCCAATATCGGCGTAATCGTGCTTACCTCCAACCCGGACGATGACCAGCTGTTCCAGGCGATTAAAGCCCAAGCGGCAGCCTATTTAAGCAAGGATGTTACCGCCGACGAGCTGGTCAACACGGTGAAGCGGACGGCTAAAGGGGAACACCCCATAAACGAAAGCTTTGTCAGCCATCCCAAGGTGGCTGAGCAGGTATTGCATCACTTTCGAGACCTCCCCCTGGGGCAGGGAGCCGAGTCACTTATCTCGCCGGTCACCGCCAGGGAGCAGGAAATCCTTAATTATATGGCTAAGGGCTATCTCAACAAGCAGATTGCCCTGGCTCTTGACATCAGCGAGCAGACGGTGAAGAACCACGTCACTTCGATTCTGCGCAAGCTGAACGCCAACGCTCGCACTCAGGCAGTGGTAGAGGCGATAAAGCACGGTCTGGTCTCTATCAGCTAGAAATCGATAGGTTATGGTCAGTTTGCTCACCCGCTACTTCAGGAAGGCGAACTCATGATTAAAGCAGTCTTTTTCGACCTCTACAACACGCTGGTTGGCTTCGACCCGCCCCGGGAAGTGACTCAAGCCAAGATACTCAAAGAACTGGGCGTAGAGGTGGCACCTGAGTCTTTGCTTCGCCCCATCATGGCCGCTGACGATTTCATCTATCAGGAGCATGCCCGTTACCCGATGGGCAAACGGACTAAACAGGAGACGGTGGAGCTCTATACCGAATATCACGGCATAGTCCTCAAGGAGGCGGGGATAGAGGCCTCCTGGGAACTCATCACCGGTATCCTGAAAAAATGGCTTAAGGCTGATTACAAGATGGTGCTCTATGACGATGTTGTCCCTGCTCTCACCCAGCTTAAGGAGCGGGGGTTGATTTTAGGGCTTATTTCCAACGTTGACCGCGATATAACACCAATTTATGAGGGGCTGGGCCTAGCCGATTGGCTCACGGTAGCGGTCACCTCCCAGGAGGTGGGCTTCAACAAGCCCGCTCCCCAGATATTTCGGGCGGCGCTGAGGAAAACCAAGCTCAGGCCCATAGAGGCAATCTATGTCGGCGACCAGCAGCAGATTGATGTGGTGGGGGCTAACGGTGCCGGTATGCTGGGTATTCTGGTTGACCGCAACGGCTTCTTTGAGGATATTACCGATTCCCCCCGCGTCTCCAGCCTCACCCAGATAGTAGAATACCTCTAGACGTTAAACAGGAAGGTGATTACATCCCCGTCCTGGACTGTATAACCTTTCCCTTCCAGCCTCAGCCGCCCTTTCTTGTGCGCCTCAGCCATACTGCCGCATTTCATCAGTTCGCCGTAGCTGATAGCCTCCGCCCGGATAAAGCCTCTTTCCATATCGGAGTGGATTTTCCCCGCCGCCTTGAGGGCACTGGTGCCACTGGGAATGGACCAGGCTTTGACCTCATCCGAGACTGTAGTGAAGAAGGTGATAAGATCCAGTAGCTGGTAGCTCAGCTTGACAACGCGGTCAAGCCCCGGCTCGGTGATGCCGAACTCGGCGCGGCACTCCTTCTCGGCTTCGTCGTCCAGCTGGGTCAGCTCCATTTCCAGCTTGCCGCAGAGGGTGATAATACCCTGCCCCGCTCCCAGGTGGTGTGAGTTCAGCTCTGCTTCCAGGGATGCTGCCTCGCCTATCTGCTCCTCCCCGATATTGACCACGATTAGCAATGGCTTGGCGGTGAGGAACTGGAAGTTGGATATGGCTTTGGTTTCGTCGGAGGCTAACTCAAGCTGGCGGATAGGCACCTCTTTTTCCAGCTCGGTTTTAAACTTTTCCAGCAGTTGCTGCTCCCTCAGCAGGCTCTGGCGCTCGGTGGGGTCGGCTCCTTTCAGTGATATCTCTATCCTCTCCAGCCGGCGGTTGATAATGCCGCTATCATGGAGGGCAAGCTCAAGGTCTATGGCGGCTATATCCCGTTCCACGTCCAGGCTGCCTTCGATGTGGGGTATGCTGTCATCGGCAAAGGCGCGGACAACGTTGATGAGGGCGTCGGCGTGGCTCAGCTCTCCCAGCAGCTGACTTCCCATACTTCTATCTCCCCCCTTAACCGTAGCCCCGATGTCGATATAGCTCACCTCGGCGGGAACCACCCGCTTGGGCTGGAGCATGTCGGCTAATGCTTCGAGGCGCGGTTCGGGGACTTTAGCCTTGCCGATATGAGGGGTGGAGCTTTTGGTGTCAGCATGGCCTTTGGTTAAGGCGTTGAAGATGGTGGTCTTACCACTCTGGGCCAGCCCGACGATGCCGATATTGATACTCATTGGTCTAATCCCAGCTTTATTAGGGTGGGGGCTACTGGTGGCTGGACTTGACTATCTTTTTGGCGTGCTCAATGGCGAGTTCGCGTTCTTTGGTGGTCAACCGGTCGTTGGCGACAATTTCCAGCAGGATAACGAGGGCTTCATGGGAGCCGATGGTGCCCAGCTGTTCAATGGCTTTAGTCCTCAGGTCAGCGGTAAACTCCAGGTCGCTGGTAATTGAGGCTAGCTTTTTCAGTTCATCGGGCTGTTCGGCCATTTTAACTCTCCTGTGGTTTTAGATGTGTATATTTTACTCCTAGTCGCCTTATTGTTCAACATAGGTGTTTTTCTTCCCATACCCGCCCGCCCAAAAGGTTTTACCTTTTTACATTTCTCTATCCCCACCCTCCAAGAAGAAATTGATAGAAGTATCACTTCTGTAGGGTGGGAGGGTGGGAAGCAAGACGCACGTTTAAAAACGGGGAAGGGGATGGGGTCAAAAGCCCCTAAAGACTTATTTATCCTCCCTGTGCTAAAATGGGGTGACTTCAAAAATAGGGGTGAAAATTGCTCTACGTACTACAGGGTGAGGATGATTTTTCCCTTACCCGGGCGCTGGGGGAGATAAAAAAAGGCTTGGGCGACCCCTCAATGCTGGCCACCAACACCACCCTCCTCGACGGCCAGAAGGTAACCCCGGACCAGTTGCGGATGGTGGTGGAGACGGCGCCTTTTTTAGCCGAAAAGCGCCTGGTAATTGTCCAGGGGCTGCTGGGGCGCTTTGAGTCCCGGAGCAAGCCCCCCCGCCGCAAGAAAGCCAGGCCTTCAAACGGTCGGGAAAACGATGTCGGCTCCTTTGCCGCCGCCATGAGCAGTATCCCCGAAAGCACCGTTTTAGTCCTCACCGACGGCAGGATAAAGAGTGCTAACCCCCTGTTTAAGCAGCTTTCCGGGGCAAAGGTGATGTCTTTCCCCCTGCTCAAGGGCGATGTCCTGCGCCAGTGGATTAATAAAGAAGCTGCCGCCCAGGGTGCCGCCATGTCTCCCCTTGCGGTGGACCTGATAGCCAGGCTGGTGGGGGGCAACCTCTGGATTATGAGCAGCGAGATAAACAAGCTGGCGCTCTTCGCCTCGGGCCGCCGCGTTGAGGAAGAGGATATCAGGGCGGTGGTCAGCTCGGCACAGGAGGCTAATGTCTTCGCCATGGTCGATGCCATCCTCGACTTCAAGGCGGGTGTAGCCGAAAGACTGCTGGAGCAGCTGTTGCAGCAGGGGGCATCGCCGGCCTATCTGCTGGTGATGCTGTCGCGGCAGGTTCGGCTGGTGGTTCGGGCCAAGGAGCTGAGGCGCCAGCGGAAGCCCGAGGCGGAGATTCAGAGCCGGCTCGGCTTAAAATCGGAGTTTCCCTTCCGCAGGACAGTGGAGCAGGCCCAGCGCTATCCCCTGGAGCGGCTGAAATCAGTTTACAGGCGCCTCCTTGAGGCCGACCTGTCCATCAAGACGGGCAGGTACGACGGGGGGCTGGCGCTCAATCTGCTCATCGCCGACCTCTGTCCCCAGCCCGCTTGAATTTCCCCCCTCGTTGACAGTCGGTGTCTCTTAAACTAAAATCGTAGGTGATGATGACCAGCGACCAGGTCCGTAAAGCCTTTCTGGATTTCTTTAAGGAAAAAGGCCATAAAGTCATACCCAGCTCCCCGCTGATACCCAGGGGCGACCCGACGCTGCTGCTGACCAACGCTGGCATGGTGCAGGTCAAGCCCTACTTTCTGGGTGAGGAAGCTCCCCCCAGCCCCCGCCTGGCTTCCTGCCAGAAGTGCTTCCGTACCAGCGACCTGGCCTCGGTGGGCGATGCCGGCCACCTTACCTTCTTCGAGATGCTGGGTAATTTCAGCGTTGGCGACTATTTCAAGCGGGAGGCTATTAGCTGGGCCTGGGAGTTCGTCACCGAAAGGTTGAAATTAGAGCCGGAGCGCCTCTGGGCGACTATATTCTTAGACGACGATGAGTCCTTTGGCTACTGGCGGGAGGTAGGCGTCCCCGAAGCGAGGATATTAAGGTTTGGCGAGGAGGACAACTACTGGGGACCGGCCGGCGACTCCGGCCCCTGCGGTCCCTGCAGCGAGCTTCACTATGACTTCGGCGAGGAGTTCGGCTGCGGCAAGTCTTCCTGCCGTCCCAACTGCGACTGCGGCCGCTTCTCCGAGATATGGAACCTGGTCTTTACCCAGTATGACCAGGACCGGGAGGGCAATCGTATCTTACTGGCCAAGCCCAACATTGACACCGGCATGGGTCTGGAGAGGACGGCGGCGGTGATGCAGGGCAGGACCACTGTCTACGAGACTGACCTCTTCGTCCCTATGATAGAGAAAATCGCCGGGCTTTCTGGCCGCAAATACGGTACTGACGAGGCTACCGATAATGCCATGCGAATTGTCGTTGAGCACGGCCGGGGGATTGCCTTTCTCATCGCTGACGGTGTCCTTCCCGGCAACGAGGGGCGGGGCTATGTCCTAAGGCGGGTGCTGCGCCGTACTTCTCTCTTTGGCCGCAGGTTGGGACTGGAAAAACCCTTCATTGATAATATCGCCGAGGCTGCCATAGAGCTGATGGGACACGTCTACCCTGAGCTTAAAAAACGGCGGGACTTTATCCTGCAGGTAGTCGAGGATGAGGAGACCAGGTTCGGCGCTACCCTGAGCACCGGCCTGGAGCTGCTGGACGATATCGTCGCCGAGGCCGCCCGGACGGGCAAAAAGGAAATCTCCGGCGGGCAGGCTTTCAAGCTCTATGACACCTACGGCTTTCCCGTTGAGTTGACCCAGGAGATTGCCGCCGACCGCGGCTTCTCGGTGGATTTAGACGGTTTTGAAATTGAGATGGGCAGGCAGAAGGAGAAGGCCAGAGAGACCCATAAATTTAAAGTCAAGGCAGGTGGCGGAGAGGTTGAAATGCGTGGTGAGCTTGAGGCCACGCCCTTCGTCGGCCACGGCAGCCTCAGCTATAAGTCTAATATTGTCAGCCTCTCCGTGGCTAATAAACCGGCAAAAAAAATAGAAAAGGGTCAGGAGGCGAATTTGCTTCTGGACTGCACCCCGTTTTACGGGGAGATGGGCGGCCAGGTCGGTGATACCGGTGAAATACGCGGCCGCAACGGGCTTTTTGAGGTAGGCAATACCGTTCAGGTGCCGCCGGGCATAATCGTTCACCAGGGCAAGGTTACTGATGGCTATCTATCGGTTGGCGATGAGGTCGAGGCTGTTGTAGAAACCGAACGCCGCCTTGATATCGCCCGCAATCACACCGCCACCCACCTCCTCCAGATGGCGCTGCGCCGGGTGCTGGGGGAGCATGTCCAGCAGCGCGGCTCTCTGGTGTCGCCCCACCGCCTCCGCTTTGACTTCTCCCACCTCAAGGCGCTCACTGGCAAGCAGATAGCCGAGGTCAACCGTATCGTCAACGAGGAAATCCGCCGCAACCTCCCGGTCTATGATGAGGTGGTGCCCTATAAAGAGGCGATAGAGGCCGGTGCCATAGCCCTCTTTGATGAAAAATACGGTGACACCGTCAGGGTGTTAAAAATCGGCATGCCCTTTGTCAGCGCCGAGCTCTGCGGCGGCACCCATGTCTCGGCCACCGGCGAAATTGGCCTCTTTCATATTATCAGCGAGAGCAGCATCGGCGCCGGGCTGCGCCGCATTGAGGCCGTTAGCGGCCGTGGCGCCGAGCAGTATTTCGCCGAGCGCCTCTCTGATTTGGAGCGCATCGCCAAGTCGCTGGGGTCTTCCCCTGAGGAAGCCCGCGATAAGGTCTCAGGTATAGTTAGTGAACTGGATGAAGAGCGCAAACAGCGGCTGGCTCTGGAGCGGGAGTTAGCCAAGAAGACCGCCGAATCTTTATTATCTCAGGCCGAGGTTATCAAAGGGGTAAAGCTGCTGGTGGCTCAAGTGCCCTCCTCGCGGCTGGAGATGCTGCGGGAGATGAGCGACTTTCTCCGCGACAGGCTTTTGAGCGTCATCGTCGTTCTGGGCACCGTTTATGAAGGCAAGCCGGCTTTCCTGGCGGCGGTAACCCCCGACCTGGTGGCCAGGGGCTATGATGCCGGCAAAATAATTAAGCAGGTGGCGGCGGTCACCGGCGGCGGCGGCGGCGGCAGGCCCAATTTAGCCCAGGCCGGCGGCAGGGACAAGAAGAAGCTGGACCAGGCCCTCAAGCTGGTAAAGAGCTTAATCTAATGCGCTGTCTGGGACTGGACATTGGGGACAGGTGGATCGGGGTGGCCTTAAGCGACCCCGGAGGTATTTTAGCCAGCCCCCTGACCATCATTGAACGTACTGAAGACAACCAGGCTTTAGCGGCCATCATTGAAATTATCAATAAGCAGGATGTAGGGCAAATCGTCGTCGGTCTGCCCCGCTCGCTGGACGGCACTATAGGCGGGCAGGCGGATAAGGTCAAAGAATTTGCCCAAAAACTGGCTGAACAGGTTGAAATACCGCTGGAATACCGTGACGAGCGCCTGACCACAGTCATGGCGCAGCGCCTCAAGCGGGCGTCCGGCGGCAAGAAGGGCCGGGGAAAGACCCGCTACGATGCCCAGGCCGCCGCCATCATCCTGCAGAGCTATCTAGACGAATCACACCCGCCGGAGTTGACATAATAAATGGACTTTAGCTTAAGCGAACAGCAGAAGATGCTCCAGAAGATGGCCGGGGATTTTGCCGCCGATGTCATTAAACCCCACGCCGCCGAAATTGACGCTAAAGGCCGGTTCCCCTTTGATTTGGCTAAAGAGCTGGGCAAACGTGGCTACCAGGGCCTGCCTTACCCAACCCGCTACGGCGGCAGCGAAGCCGGCTATCTGAGCTACGTTCTGGTGCTGGAGCAGCTCTGCCAGGTGTCGATGACGGTCGGCGCCATCATGGCCATAGACACCGTCCCCGAGGAGGCGATATTCCGCTTCGGCACCGGGGAACAGAAAAAAAGGCTTTTAGCTCCTCTGGCTAAAGGTGATAGGCTGGGCAGCATCGCCTTCACCGAGGCCGAGACCGGCTCCGACCCGGAGGAAATCACCACTACCTCTAAAAAAAGCGGCGACGGCTATGTTGTCACCGGCCAGAAGCAGTTCGTCGCCCTGGCGCCGGCGGCTAATCTGGCGCTGGTCTTCGCCAAAAGAGAGGGCAAGGGCTTAAACGCCTTTGTCATTGACACCGCCTCTCAGGGCTATAACCTCCGCGAGCCCTGTGAAACTATGGGGCTAAAAGGGCTGGGCACCTCGGTGGTCTACCTCGATGAAGTCTTTGTGCCCCGGAAAAACCTTCTCGGCGAGGAGGGGCAGGGCTTTGAAATTTTGCTTGAGGCGGTATCGCTGGGCCGGCTGGGGGCGGCTGTTGAAGCGGTGGCCGTGGCTCAGGCGGCACTGGATATATCCCTGGACTATGCCAAACAGAGGAAGGCTTCGGGCAAGCTCATCGCCAAGCTTCCCGCTGTTCAGTGGCACCTGGCGGAGATGGCAACACGCATCGAGGCGGGCCGATGGCTGGTCTATAGAACTGCCTTCCTCCGCGATCAGGGGCTGGATATCAAATACGAGTCGTCGGTGGCCAAGCTCTTCGCCTCGCAGATGGCCGTCGAGGTCACCCGGATGGCGATGCAGGTCGGCGGCTCATACGGCACCATGACCACCATGCCTTTAGAAAGGCTCTACCGGGACGCCAAGATGACCGAAATATATGTCGGCATCTCGGAGATACAGCGCAATATTATCGCCGAGCGTTTGATAGAGTAGTGTCTAGCTTCCGTTTAATACAGACCTGTCCCCGGAGCAGCGCCAGAGCAGGGGAGCTGGTAACCCCCCACGGCACCGTGCCCACGCCGGTGTTCCTGCCGGTGGGCAGCCAGGGGGCGGTCAAGACGCTGACCCCAGAGGAGGTCAGAGCCCTGGGTATCAACATGGTGCTGGCCAATACCTATCACCTTTACCTCAGGCCGGGCATCGGCGTCATCGAGAAGCTGGGTGGTTTACATAACTTTATGGGCTGGGACGGAGCCATTCTCACCGACAGCGGCGGCTACCAGGTGTTCAGCCTGGCGCCGTTGCGGAAGGTAAGCGATGAGGGGGTCACCTTCCGCTCCCATATTGACGGCAGCCAGCATCACCTTACCCCGGAGCTGGCTGTCCGGTACCAGGAATCTCTCGGCGCCGATATCATCATGGTACTGGACGAGTGCCCGGCCCACGACGACAGCCCCGATAAAGTAAAGAAGGCGACGGAGAGAACCCATAGGTGGGCAGAGCGGTGCCTTAAAGCCCATAAACGCCCCGGCCAGGCGCTCTACGCCATCGTTCAGGGTGGCGTCTTCCCCGAGCTTCGCCGCCAGTCGGCGGAATACCTGGCTTCTTTAGACTTCCCCGGCTACGCCATCGGCGGCCTGAGTATCGGCGAGCCCAAGCAAACAACTCTGGCTATGATTGAGCAAACAGCGGCTTTCCTGCCGGAGAGTAAGCCCCGCTACCTGATGGGGGTCGGCTCGCCGGAGGATATCGTCGAGGCCGTAGCCCGGGGTTGCGATATCTTTGACAGCGCCCTGCCCACCCGCGTCGCCCGCAACGGCGCCCTCTTTACCTGGCAGGGCAGGGTAAATATAACCAACTCCGCCTTCGCTAATATGGAGCAGCCCGTTGTCGCCGGCTGTGATTGCTATACCTGCCGCAACTTCTCGGCGGCCTATCTCCACCACCTTTTCAACGCCGGCGAGCTTTTAGCCTACCGGCTGGCAACAATACACAACCTGAGCTTTATAACCGAATTAATGGCTAAAATAAGAGGCGCCGTACTCAACGGCACCTTCGTCTCTTTCCGAAAAGATTTTCTGGCAAACTACCAGCCAACCGATGAGCCTACCCGCTTAAGCCAGAAGCAGAAGTGGCTGGAAAAGCGCAAATTAAACCAGGCTGATTAGACCCCGCTTATACCTCCCCCACCGGGTCGACCCTCACCCCCCTGGAGATAAGCCAGGCAATGCCGGCCTCAATGTCATTCTCCTTGCCCAGAAGCTCCAGCTCAATCCAGCCCCTCTCCTCGGTGGCATCGGCGCGGTGGATATTGGTCACCAGGCCGAACTGCTGGCCGACGGTATGGATAATTGGCTCGGAGCTTACTTCAGGCCCGTAGGTGAGCATTACTCGCCGCTTTGGCATCTCTATCCCCCTTTAAGACAGGCGCTTTACGATTATTCTGGCTTTCTTGATTATATCATCAATAATCTCTTTTATGGTAGGCAGGTCGTCAATCAGTCCCACCACCTGCCCGCAGGGTATCATAGCCTCGTCAGCTTGGCCCTTATCCAGGGCCCGTTTCTGGCGCCGCCCGTCTATCATCGGCAGCAGCTCTTCTAATGAAGTGCCCTTCGCTTCCATCTCCAGTATGCGGCGGGCAAAATCGGTGGCGACCACCCTTTCCGGGTTGTTGATAGAGCGCATTATCATCATGGTATCTTTTTCGCTGGCCTCCAGCAGTCGCTGCTTGATGCTGGCGTGCAGGGGGCATTCCCGGCTGAGCATAAAGCGGGTGCCCATGAGGGCGCCTTCGGCGCCCAGGGACAGGGCGGCCACCAGGCCCCTCCCGTCACCGATACCCCCGCCGGCAATAACCGGGATTTCCAGCTCGTCCACGGTGCGGGGGACAAGGACCAGGGTGGTGACGTCATCCATGCCGGGGTTGCCGCCTTCCTCAAAGCCGACGATGGTCACCGCGTCCACCCCTATCCGCTCGGCGGTCTTGGCCGCCTTGACGCTGGCGACTTTATGCATTACCTTTACTCCTCCCGCCCTCAGTTGCTTCATGTATTGCCTGGGGTTCCGTCCGGCAGTCTCGATAATGGTCACCCCTTCTTCAATGGCGGTCTCGATGTACTCCTCAAGGCTTCTCGTCCGTATGGTGGGCAGCAGGGTGAGGTTGACGGCGAAGGGCTTATCGGTCAGGCTTTTGGCCTTCCTGATTTCCTCCCGGAGTTCTTTGGCGGTAGGGAAGGTCAGTGAGGCCATAATGCCTAAGCCTCCGGCGTTGGAAACAGCGGCCACCATCTCCGCCCGCGACAGCCACATCATGGCCCCCTGGATTATGGGGTATTTAATGCCGAGCAGTTCGGTAATTCTGGTTTTGAACATAATTAAGCCTCCACGGCCATCTCGCATAGTTTCACTTCTCCCCACACCCCCACCTGCTCGCCCTGGATGATAATTACCCCTTTCAGCCCCCCGATGCTCCGGGCGAACTCGATGCCGCCGGGTATATCACTGGACTGGTTGATTCGGTTACCGATAGCGGTAGCGGCGGCATCGGCCAGGGCTGTCGATTGGGAAAGCACAATCACGGCGTCGGCTTTACCGTAGCTCAGGGAGTGCCCCACCGTCCCCGAAGAGGTGCAGACGCCCAGAGGCGTGTCCTCCCCCTTGATTTCCAGACCAATCTTGCCGGTTAACGGTGATTTTCCGGCGTAAATCCCGATTAGCCTTTTAGTCGGGCTCTTGAGGTAGATGTCGCCCCCATTCTCCACGATGACCTCCGGGGAAAAATTGGCCAGCTCGCTGCCTACGGCCTCGGCAATGGCGCCGGCCACCGCCGCCATCGGCCCCACCCCGGCTTTCCGGGTGGCTTCGGCCATACTGGCTACTATCTGCGGGGCGTCGCCAGCCACCGCCAACGGCTCCAGCGAGGTGAGAAAAGAGGGGTGGCTCTCGATGTATTCCTCCAGCGTCCGGCGGTATTTCAACACTAGCTCACGGGCCTGCCGCTTCAGGTCGCTGCGGGCGCGGATGTATAAATCGGTCTCTTTAACCGTCACGTTAAAGGCGACCAGGTCATTATCTTTAACCCAGTGGCGGTAGGTTCGGGGCTGGTACATAGACTAGAAATGCACCTCCATGGCTCGCGGTGGGCAGGCCTTGATACACAGCCCGCAGGCCACGCACTTTTCATCGTAGAAGTTAACCTGCCTGGTTATCGGGTCGAGCTCAAAGGCGCCGGAGGGGCAGATGGCGATGCAGGCGCCGCAGTGGGTGCACCGCTCCTCGTTGCGGAGCACGTCCTGGCTCAGCGATTGTATCTTCACCCCGGTCTTGGTCAGGTAGCGGATGCCCTTGTCGTACTCCTGCTGTTCCCCGCTTAGCTCTAATACCAGCAGCCCTTCCTCCTCGGGGGTAACCAGCGCCTTGAGGATATTGAACTCAAGGTCGTAGTCCTTGACCAGCCGGGAGACTATGGGGCGGTCAACCAGCCGCTTGGGAAAGTGCAGCACTATTCTCTTGGATACGTTCATCTTCTTCACCTCGCCCTGCCTACTCTACCGGCCTTTCTTTAAGCGGCTTGAACTTTATCCCCGCCTCCACCCCCGGCAGCGGTGCCACCGGCTCGGTGAGCAGGAATTTCCCTCCCACTATCCATTCCTTCAGGGTATTGGCAATCTCCACCGCCCGGGGGTAGCTGGAAAGGGAAGCGGTGGGTATTGTCTTCCCCTTGAGCTTTACCTGGCCGCTCTTCAGCTCGGCGTAGCTGACCTCGCCCAGGATGCCCTCTTTGAGGTTGGGGTAGTCGCCGGAATAGTCGATAACGGCGCCGTAAATCTCGGCGTCGGTAACTGTGGTGTAGAGCAGGATTTCCTCGGAAAGTATGGGTATGGGCACGCCGATGCCGACGGTTAGGGTGCAGCCGTAACCGAGCATGCTGGTGCCGACAAGCCACCTGGGGCTCATCTGTTTTAAGTCCCCGATGAGGCAGAGCGCCGCCGCCCCCCGCTTGGGTACCCCTTTTTCGGTGCGGGGCACGTCGGGGTTGTGCTGGGTGCCCGGCCAGGCGACAAATCCGGTGCCGCCCCCCAGGAACACCCGGGTGCCGATTCCGATGGTCTTGTAGTAGGGGTCGTTGAGCAGCGGCGATAGCTGCCCGGCGGTGGCGTAGTTGATGCTGCCCAGATTGGCCCGCAGCACCCCCATGTAGGTGTAGATGGTCTTATCCGATGTGTTGGCGGCAATATTATAGTTCTGGTAGGCGTTCCTGATGTTGAAGAGCACGGCGTCGTTGAGGTCTTTGATGTTTATCAGAGTCGCCAGCTTCCTGCGGGGGTAGCAGTCGGTGCCGTAGGCGGTGGCTTCCAGCCGGATGTCCTTGCCGGCCACCAGCTCCTCGATGACATGCCCGCCCCCGTAGTTGAATTCGCCGGGGTGGACCTTGTTTCTGGGGTCGTCGTCGGGCAGTGCCGCCGCGCCGATGAACAGGTCAGCCGCCGCCAGCCCGGTATAAGCCGGCACATCGTTAAGCAGGACTTTACCCCCACCGAACTTTAGCCGGGGCTTGGTGTGTCCGGTGTTGAAGTAGGCTCCCGATGAACACATCGGGCCGAAGGTGCCGGTGGTGACAACATCAACTTCTTCAGCCGCCTTTTTGGTGCCCCTCTCTCTGGCAATGCCGATTATCTCCTCGGCGGTAACGACTACCGCTTTACCCTGTTTTATCTTTTCGTTTATCTCTTCGATTGTTTTGGCCATAGCTTGAACCTCCTAGATATTAATGGTTACTCTTCTAGCTGTCAATCGGTGGCTTGGCGCAAAAATAAAAAGCCCAAGAAATCTAGCTTTCTTGGGCTTGGTTAGCTTTGTTATCAGTTGGGGAAGTCAGGTTGGCATTGTCCCCGAACTGGCGGCACGCCAAGCCCAGGGCATCATCATGCGGAGAGCCCCTGTATTTAAGCTGCGCTGTCCTTTCCAGTCCGGCACTATTTCTGCCTCCTTTTTGGCTGTTTTAAGAAGTGGGGACATTTTATAGGATTTATAGCTGAAAGTCAAATCTTTCTTCCCATACCCACCCGCCCAAAAAGGTTTCACCTCTTTACATCTCTTTTACCCACCCCCATTTATCCCTCAAGTTGAAGCCTAAAGCTACATCAGCTATAATCACAGGGATAGCGTATGCGTATTTCCATTAGGAGATAGGTTTGCTCAAAAGTCATAGCTGCGGTGAGCTTAGAAAGAAGGCTATTGGTGCTAAGGTGACGCTGGCGGGCTGGGTTGACCGCCGCCGCGACCACGGCGGGCTGATATTCATTGACCTGCGGGATAGAGCGGGCGTAACCCAGGTCGTCTTTGACCCGGAGAAATCAGCCGAATGCCATAAAATAGCCGATAAGATGCGCAGCGAATATGTCATACAGGTCGCCGGCGAGGTCTCCCCCCGCCCCGAGGGAACCGAGAACCCCAGGCTGCCCACCGGCGATATCGAGGTCATCGCCCGCAGCGCCGCCATACTCAATGCCTCAAAGACCCCGCCCTTCTATATAAATGAAGAGGTCGAGGTGGACGAGGCTTTGAGGCTCAAGTACCGCTATTTAGACCTGCGCCGCCCCCGGATGAAGCAGAATCTGGAGCTCCGTCACCGGGTGATTAAGTTTATCCGCGATTTCATGGATTCCAGGGGCTTTATCGATGTCGAGACATCGATTTTGACCAAGAGTACCCCGGAAGGCGCCCGCGATTATCTGGTGCCGAGCCGGGTTCACCCCGGAAAGTTCTACGCTCTCCCCCAGTCCCCCCAGCAGATGAAGCAGTTGCTGATGGTGGCCGGCGTGGAGAAGTACTATCAGATTGCCAGGTGCTTCCGCGACGAGGACACCCGCGCCGACCGCCAGCCCGAGTTCACCCAGCTTGACCTGGAGATGAGTTTCATCGACGTTGACGACATCCTCAAGCTGATGGAGGAGCTGTTCACGGCGCTGGTTAAGGCGATTAAGCCGGAGATGAAGGTGCCCAAGCCCTTCCCCCGCCTCAGTTTTGCCGAGGCCATGGAGCGCTACGGCACGGACAAGCCCGACCTCCGCTTCGGCATGGAGCTGGCCGACCTGACCGATATTGCCGCCCGGTCCGGGTTCGCCGTTTTCAAAGACGCTATAACTCAGGGTGGCAAAGTGAAGGGCATCTGCGCCCCCGGCTGCGGAGGCTACAGCCGCAGTCAGCTCAACGAGCTTAACCGGCTGGTGCAGGAGCTTGGCGCCGCCGGCCTGCTGACCCTTTCGCTGGGCACCGAAGGCGGGAGTTTAAGCGCTTTGACCATGGAAGAGGTCAAATCGGTAGCCGCCCGCTTTCTGACTTTAGAGCAGGTCAGGCAGATAGCCCGTCTTCTGGGGGCAAAGCGGGGAGACCTGCTGCTTATCGTTGCCGGCAGGCCGATGTTAGTTGATACCGTGCTCGGTGAACTGCGCCTGGAGATGGCCCGCCGCCTCAAGCTGGCCACCCTAGGTTTATTTACCTTTGCCTTTATTCAGGACTTCCCCCTGCTCCGCTGGGATGAGGAGGCCAAGCGCTGGGACTCGGAGCATCACCCCTTTACCGCCCCCTGGGAGGAAGATATACCTTTACTGGGAAGCGCCCCGGAAAAAGTACGGGGCAGGCACTACGATGTCGTCGGCAACGGCTACGAGCTGGGCGGCGGCAGCATCAGGATTCACACCGGAGAGCTGCAGAGAAAGATTTTCAGATTGCTGGGCTATAAAGATAAAGAGATGGACGCCCGCTTCGGCCACATGCTGGAGGCGTTTGAGTACGGGGCACCACCCCACGGTGGTATTGCCCTCGGCCTTGACCGCATTGTCATGCTGCTGGCTGGTGAGGAGACCATACGGGAGGTTATCGCCTTCCCCAAGAACCAGGCCGCGGCTGATTTAACCTTTGATGCCCCCTCGTCGGTCAGCGACCAGCAACTGGCGGATCTGCACCTGCGTTTACGGGAGGAACGTTGAAAGTAACCAGAGAGAAGGAAGAAGACCGCCAGGTATTTTTGCGCATTGAGATGGAACAAACTGAAGTAGACAAATCCCTGGAGCAGTCCTACCGCCGCCTGGTCAAGCAGGTTAAAATCCCCGGCTTTCGCCAGGGTAAGGCGCCGCGGGCGGTGCTGGAGCGCTATGTTGGCAAAGACGGCCTCCTGGAAGATGCCCTCAATACTCTGCTCCCCGAGGTCTATGAGCAGGCGCTTAAAGAAGAGCAGATTGAGGCTATCGCCAACCCCAAGATTGAAATCGTTCAAACCGAGCCGGTGGTATTTACGGCGGTGGTGCCGCTCAAGCCCACCGTTGAGCTCGGCGACTACCATAGCATTAAACTCACCCCGGAAAAAGTAGAGGTAACCAAGGACCAGGTCGACGCCGTAATCGAACAGCTGCGCCGCCAGCACGGTATCTGGGAGCCGGTGGAGCGCCCGGTGGCCTTTGACGACCTGGTCACCATGGATGTCGAAAGCCAGGTAGAGGAAAAGCCCTTTATCAATCAGCCGGGAGCCCAGTATCAGGTTATGCCCAACCAGCCCGCCCCCGTCCCCGGCTTTGCCGACCAGCTGGTCGGCATTAAGGTCGGCGAGGAGAAGGAGTTTAAGCTTAAGCTCCCGGAGGATTATCCCACGGCGGAGCTGGCCGGCAAAGAGGCCAGTTTTAAGGTAAAGGTCAGCGAGGTAAAGCAGCAGCAACTCCCCAAGCTGGATAGCGAGTTTGCCAAGCTGGTTAGCACTGAGTTCAAGACCATGGCGACACTTAGAAAACAACTGGCCAAAAACCTCCGTTTTCAGGCGGAGCAGAGAGCAAAAGAGGAATTTGAGGAAAAGGTAGTTGACGCTGTGGTTGACTTAAGCAAGGTGGAGTTCCCGCCGGTTCTGGTTGAGACGGAAATCGAGCGCCTCATGGAACAGCAGGCGAACTGGCTGCAGCAGAGCGGCCTGGGGCTGGAGGAATATTTAAGCCGGATTAAGAAGACAGAAGAAGAGCTGCGGGAAGAGACGCGCCCGGTTGCGGTCAAACGGGTGGCCCGCTCCCTGGTGTTGGATAAGGTGGCTGAGGCGGAGAAGATTGAGGTCACTGACGACGAGATAAACGCCGACCTGGAAAAGCTGGTGCAGGGCGCTGAGAACAAGGCGGAGATGAAGGAAAGGACAGGCTCGCCTCAGGTTCGCGGCTCGATGGAGCAGCTTCTGGCCACGCAGAAAACGGTACAGCGGCTGGCGGAGATAGCTAAAGGTTCCAGGGATGCCCAGGAAAAATAATACCAGGGTGGTGAAAGGCTCTTGTCGTTTGTGCTCCAGCTGCTGCGGTATTGATGCCCATGTGGAAGACGGCAGGCTGGTAAAGGTGACTCCGATGAAGGAGCACCCGGTCAAACGGCTGTGCGTCAAGTCGCAGGCAATACCGGATTTAATATACTCGCCCGAGCGCATTACTCATCCCTTGAGGAAGGTAAACGGAACGTGGCAGCAGACCTCCTGGGATGAAGCCCTTGATATCATCTCCGACAAGCTGGCTGGCATTAAAGATAATTATGGGGCCAAAGCCCTGCTGGTGCATCTGGGCGAGCCTACGGTAGGCACGGCCATGCAGAAGATGGCGGCCAGATTCTGCAGCCTGTACGGGACACCCAACTATACCTCAGGGTCTTCTCTCTGTTTTGTTGCCCGGGCGATAGGACACGGACTGTCGATAAGCAGGCAGAGATTGCCCCTTATGCCGAGCTATAAAAATACCCGATGCGTGGTAGTCTGGGGACATAACCCCCAGGAGTCCAGAATAGATGAGGAGGCGGATATCCTTTCGGCTCAAAGGCGGGGAGCCAAGCTGGTTGTGGTCGACCCCAGAGCCACCCCGCTGGCCAAGCGGGCCGACCTTCATCTTCAGGTCAGGCCCGGCACCGACTGTGCCCTGGCGCTGGGCCTGCTCAATGTGATTATTACCGAAGGCTTATATGACAGGGATTTCGTCAACCGCTGGACGCTCGGCTTTGATAAGCTAGAGAAGCATATCAGGGAATACAGCCCTGAGACGGTGGAAAAGCTTAGCTGGGTTCCGGCTGATAAAATCAGGCAGTTTGCCCGGATGTATGCCACCGCTAAACCGGCAACCATCAGTCAGGATGTGGCCTTAGACCATTGTGTTAATGGTGTGCAGAACAGTCGGGCTATCTCAATTCTGGTCGCCATCACCGGCAACCTTGATGTCGTTGGTGGGAATGTCTATAACTCTGCACTGGGGCAGGCCGGCATTAGAATAAAGGGGAACGTTGCCCTTGATGAAGTTATTGGTATCCAGTACCCGATATTCAACAAGTTTACCGGTCAGACAACAGCCCTGCCAGTAGTCGAGGCCATAATTACCGGTAAGCCCTATCCGGTCAAGGCCCTGATCTTTCAGGCTTGTAATCCTGCCTTGACCTGGCCTGATACCGAAAAGGTCAGGCGGGCGTTCGGTAAGCTGGAGCTGCTGGTGGTATCCGACCTGTTCATGACCGAGACGGCCAAGCTGGCTGATATTTTCCTACCCGCCGCCAGCCTGCTGGAGAGAAAAATCCTTACCGACTACACCTCCAAGGGGCTGCCGCTGATTGCCTTGAGCAATAAGGCGTTTGAGCCTCCGGGCGATTGTCGGGAGGACTGGCAGTTATGGGCTGGGCTGGGTCGAAAAATGGGCTACGCCGACTATTTCCCCTGGCGGAATGCCGATGAGTTTTTCAGCTTCCTGCTGGAGCCTTCGGGGGTTACTCTGGAGCAGCTGGAGCAGAATCCCGGCGGCATAATGTATTACTCGCTTGACCGCCAGCGAAAGTATGAACAGGAGGGGTTCGCTACTCCGTCGGGGAAGGTGGAAATATTCTCTCAGACCTTGGCTGACCATGGCTATAGCCCGCTGCCCGTGTGCACCCCGCCTCCGGAAGACCCCGCCTATCCCCTCACCTTGATTACCGGCAGCAGGACAATCGCCTTCACCCACTCTCAGTTCCGTAATCTGGCCAGGTTGAGGAAGCTGGTGCCCCAACCTTTGCTTGAGATTAATCCCGAGCCGGCCAAGAGATTGGGTATCACCGATGGTGAGCCGGTATTGCTGGAATCGTCTAAAGGAAGTATCACGCTGCCGGCCAGGGTCACCCCCGATATTCATCCCGGGGTCTTAAGCATACAGCACGGCTGGGAGGAGGCCAACGTCAATCTACTCACCGCTTATGAGCCGCATGACCCGATTTCGGGTTATCCCGCCTTTAAGACCATCCCCTGTCGGGTGCGAAAAATCGGGGAATAAGTTATAATTACTTTAAAAGTAGCCCTAAAAAGATAGCGGGAGAAGAGAAATGAATATCCAACCGAGCAATATTATCCCCGGCGTGGTTGAGAGCGGGCCCAGAGGCGAAAGGTTCTGGGATATATACTCGCTACTGTTAAAAGAGCGCATAGTTATGCTGTTCACGCCGATTGTTGACCAGGTGGCTAATGTTGTCATCGCCCAGCTTCTCTACCTGGAGCGGGAAGACCCGGACAAGGACATCAGCATGTATATTCAAAGTCCCGGCGGGGTTATCAGCTCCGGCCTGGCAATTTACGATACCATGCAGCTTATCCGCCCCGACGTGTCGACTATCTGTGTCGGCCTGGCCGCCAGCATGGCCACCGTGCTCCTCGGTGCCGGCGCCAAGGGCAAGCGCTATGCTCTGCCTAACGCTACCATACACCTGCACCAGGCGGTTGGCGGCGCTCAGGGGCAGGCGGCCGATATCGTGATTGCGGCCCGTGAGATTGCCCGGCAGCAGGATGTAATCAAGGATATCATCGTCAAGCATACCGGCCAGCCGCTGGAGAAGGTGACCCATGATACCGACCGTGACTTCTACCTTAGCGCGGAGCAGGCGGTGGAGTACGGCATTGTCGATGAAGTCCTGGCCAAGCCCAAAGAAAAAGAAAAAGAGAAGTAGCTAAAGCTCTTTATTGTAGAGCTGGCGGTAGCGCTTGGCTAGTTCCTTTAGGGTTGGGAGCCCCTCGCGGGCTCCCGTCTTTTTGATGCAGAATTTGGCGGTAATATCACCCAGCCGCCCGCATTCCTCCAGGTTCTTGTTGTTAACCTCCCCGTATAAAAAGCCGGCGGCGAAAGCGTCGCCGGCGCCGGTAGTATCCATTCCCGCCCCGGTGTCTTGCGGTTTGATTATATATTCGTTCTTGGCATCTCTGATATAGCCGCTGGCGGTGGTGTTCTTTATCCTGGCCCCTTTACCCAGGGTAACTGCTACTCTCTGGCAACCGGTTTGCAGGCACCTCTCCGCCCCCTTGATAATATCTTCCCCGGTCAGCAGCTGTATCTCTTCCCGGTTGATAAACAGGATATGAGTTCGGCGCAGTACCGGCGCCAGGGCCTGGAGGCCTTTAACGGCATACAGGGCGCCGGGGGCAAAGCTGAGCTTTACCGAATCATCCAGTTTATCCACCAGTTCCAGCGACATCTTGAACTGCTTATCATCGGCGAAAGAGGAGAGGTGGAGCATCTCTGCCCCGTTTATATAGCTCAGGTCTATATCTTTAATGGTGAGCAGGTTATTGGCGCCGGGCAGAACGTAGAGGGAGCGCTTGCCTTTGCCGTCGCTTAAAGCTAATACCGAGCCGGTTATGGCTCTGGGCTTTACCTTTATCCGGCTGGTGTCCACCCTCGCCTTTTTAAAATCGTCAAGCAGTGTCCTGCCATCATCGTCATCACCGACGGCGCCGCTAAAACTGGCGCTCACTCCCAGCTTCCCCAGCCCGTAGATGGTGTTGGCCGCCGAGCCGCCGGGGAAGACCTCCGCCCCTTCTACCACCGCCTCGCCGTCGTCGAGGATGCTGGCTACCTTATATATATGGTCTATATTCAGCGCCCCCACCCCGAATATGTTTATTTTCATGGCATCACCCCAGCTTGGCGGCTTCCTCCCTTACCAGTTGCCTCATCCTCTTATGCACCTCGATGATATCATCTATATCTTTTTGTTTTCGTCCCGCCAGCCAGTGTAAGTAGCTTTGCTCCTCCTTGCCCCGCCATTTCTCCTTGTATTTCACCACCCTCTCCGTCCAGCCCCGCTTTTTCTTCTGCCAGGCCTCCAGCACCGGCTGCAGGTCGCTGATCTGGGTGGAGGCCAGGCTCATGGTGGCGTAGGGGAGGGCGTACTCGTTGGCGTTAAAGGCGATGGCCAGCCCTTTGGCTTCCTCCACCGCCTGGAGCATTCTGAAGTCGGTTATGCTGTCGCCGATGACCACCCAGTTGGACAGCGGCTCCATGTATTTATCGGCGAATTTATTCAGGGCGGCCACCTTGCGCCGCCCCCCCACCGGCTTTATCTCCTTTATGGCCTGGCCCAGTTCGGTTGAGGGCAGTTTCTCCCAGAAAAATTTATCCAGACTCTGCTTGATTTTGCCGTCATCGTCAACCGGCTTCATGGTAAGGATTTCCTCTTCCGCCTTTTGCATCAGCCCTTTTTCCTCCGGGCTCAGGGTTGCCCGGAGCCTGTCCAGTGGAAAGGCGGTGCAGGCGATGTTATGGGCGTAGATGCCCAGTTTCTGGGTGATATAATAGGCGTACTGCTCGTAGCTGGTGCTGATGCAGAAGACCTTCCAGCTGCTGGACTGCAGCCAGGAGATGAGCTTTTCGGCGCCGCCGGTTAAGCTGGCTTTAGCTGCCAGTTCGGCGATATTCTCCCCGGAGATATTGTGCAGTATCAGGAAGGGCACGATGAGCGCCAGCGTGTCCCCCGGCTCGTAGTCTTCCCTTTCCTCCAGTGTCAGCAGGTCGTCGTAGCGGCTGATAACCTCGAAGATTTTATCGCCGTTGGGGAAGAGCTTCATCAGCTCGTAGGCGTTATCCTGGGGGGATAGCGGCCCTTCCAGGTCAAAGCAGATAAAGTTTGCCATTAGCTCTTACCCCTCCCCCATTTATATCTTATCCCGCCCGCCGCCCTTAAGGTAGGGCTAAAGCCCTTTCCCCCACCCCAGAGGAGGCGGATTATTCCTCAGCCCTTCTTTAATAGCTTGTTAATCTCTCTGGTTAGATTATACCCCTTAATCTTTCGGCCGTCAGCGCCGACAACTTTACCCTTCCTTATCCTGACCTTGCCCCGGCTGAAAGTCTTGAGGGTGGCGATTATCAGGGGGAACTCCCGTGCCAGCCCGTGTTTGCGGATTAGTTTAAAGAGGCGGTTGTTTTCCCCCTGGCTCTGCTTGATTTCTTCTAAAGATTGCCCGTCTATTTCCCGCCAGTATCTATCGAAGGGTTCGCCCCGGATGGAGAAGGTGCAGTAGGCTACCGGCGGTCCCTCGTCCAGCTGGGGGGTTACCAGGTGCATCATTACGCCGGTTTCTTTGGCTTTAGTTTCAATCAGCTGCCAGATTACCTCCTGCCAGCTGCCTTTAGGCCCGCCCGGAGCCGCCGGGTGGAGGTTAATCATGTCGTATTTGCGGCACATCTCTTCGCCGACGATGAGCATGTAGCCAGCCAGGACGCTCAAGTCGGCATCGAATTCCTTGAGCCGCTTCATCACCTCGCTGTCGTAGGCAGGTCGCCATCCCTCCTCCCGCTCGGCTTTAAAATTACTGGAGGAAAAGGTTATAAGGGGCAGTCCGTAGCTTTTAACCAGTCTGTGGAACAGGTCGCTCTGTTTTGATTCACCGGGCTCGCGGTTGCAGAAGACGAAGGCAATCTCAGCCCGAATCTCGCCGAGGGCTATACTCCGCTGGGCCACGGTGAGCAGGTCCCGGGCGGCTTTGTCCCGGCCGGTAGAGAACCAGCCCAGTTTCTGTATCGGCTTTATCCTAGCCATCGATGTCTCAGCTTGGTCCAGATACTGGCGAAGTGGATGAGGGGATTGGTCATGTGTCCGCAGATTTTACCTTTTTCCAGGGCCTGGAGGAAATCATCCCTGCCCTCAAATTCGGGCATTTCAATGTAGGCGTTGCCTATTTCCCGGATGGTATGGGCATCACTGCCGGCGCTCTGGATTATGCCGTGCTTGGCGGCGAAGGCCCGGGCTTTAGCCGAATTCTTGGGGAGCATAACCCGGGCATTGAGGGTTTCTATCATGTCAATCTGGTTGGCTATTTCCTCTATTATGTGGTCGCGCAGCGCCGACTTGCGGAAGATGTCGAAGGGGTGGGGTATGCAGACCAGCCCGCCCTGAGCTCTGATGCTGGATATGGTCTCGGCTACCGATAGCCCGCTGGGTATGGTTTTTTCCAGGAACATGCCGATTATTTCGCCATAGGGTGTCAGGATTTCCTCGGCGACGATTACAGTAAAAGGAGCCATTTCCCTGAACTTCAATGCTCCCTCGGCGGTGCCATGGTCGGTGATGGCAACGCAGTTTATCCCGATCTCAAGACAGCGGCTGGCTATCTTTTCCAGAGGCGTATTACAGTCCATAGAATATTGAGTGTGAACATGGAAATCAGCTTTCAGCAATTTGTCTCTAGCTTATCCTCTCTAGGTACTCGCCGGTGCGAGTATCAACCTTAATAACATCCCCGTTACTGATAAACATGGGAACCTGTATGGTGATTCCGGTCTCCAGCTTGGCCGGCTTGTTGCCGGCGGTGGCGGTGTCTCCTTTGAAGCCGGGCCCGGTCTCGGCTACCTCCAGCTCGACGGCAACCGGCAGTTCCACCCCCACCAGCTCCCCCTTGTAGCTTGATACCTCCAGCGACGCCCCCTCTTTCAGGTAGTTAAGGGCGTCGCCCAGCTGGCCGGCGTCGATGGGCATCTGCTCGAAAGTCTCCTGGTCCATGAAGTAGTAGGCGTCGCCGTCATTGTAGAGGTACTGCATGGCACGGGAGTCCAGGCGTGCCCGGACGAACTTCTCGCTGGCCTGGAAGGTTCGCTCGATGGTATGGCCGCCGCGGATATCCCGGAGCTTGAGACGAACCATAGCACTGCCGCGCCCTATCTTAATGTGCTGGTAGTCCAGCACCTGATACAGCTTGTCCTCCATTTCAATGGTAATCCCTTTTTTCAGTTCACCGCTGTCAATCATCATAACACCCCAAAATGTTCTATTTCTTAGCCTTTGAGATTTCTTTAACTTTCCCCTCTTCCATCACCACCAGGTCCTCAATCCTTACCCCACCCCACCCCTCCAGATAAATTCCGGGCTCGATGGTAAAGACCATGCCGTCGGCCAGTTCCTCCGTCGAGTTGGGCCCCAGCCTCGGCTTTTCGTGGACGTCCAGCCCTACCCCGTGTCCCAGCCCGTGGCCGAAGGCCTCCCCGTGTCCCCCCTCCTCGATGATTATTCTGGCTATCTGGTCGGCTTCAGCCCCGGTCATCCCCGGCTTGAGTATTGCCATAGCGCCTAATTGAGCGCCGAGGACGGTATCATAAACCTTTTTAAAGGTTTCGTCGGGAGCGCCCAGGCAGAAGGTGCGGCTCAGGTCGCTGGCGTAGCCACCCACCCTGGCCCCGATATCGATTACTATCGGCTCACCTTCCCGGATAGCCCGTGCCGAGGGCTGGGCGTGGGGCAGGGCGGAGTTCGGCCCGGAAGCGACGATAACATCAAAAGGCACCGGCTGGCTGCCCTTCTCCCGCATAAATTTCTCTATCTCCCAGGCGGCTTCCCTTTCCGCCATGCCGGGGCGAAGTTCCTCCCGGATATGGGCCATGGCGGTGTCGGCAATCCCGGCTGCCTGGCTGATGAGCTCGATTTCCCCGGGCTCTTTTACCGCCCGCAGCGATTCCACCATGCCTTCTACGGGGACGAGTTCAAGCCCGGATTTGCCTTTACCAAGTATATCACATAACCGCTGGTATAGGCTAAAGGTTAAATATTCCCCCTCAACCCCCAGCTTTCCTATTTTCAGTTCCGCCGCCAGTTTGGGGAACCAGCCGTCGGTATCACCGGTTATGGTAAAAATCTCATATTCTGGCGCCTGGCTTTTAGCCTGGACGGTATAGCGGGAATCGGTGGCTAAGATACGCTTATCGGGCGTAATAATCAAAAAACCGGCCGAGCCGTCGAAGCCGGAAAGATAACACCTATTTTCCGGCTGGGAAATAAAAATGCCTTCAATATCTTTGCCCCCCAGCCCCCCCAGCAGCTTTTCTAGCCTAGTCTTTATCTTCGGGCTCATCCTTTTTCTCTCTGGCCAGGGGGTGGGCGGCCAGATATACCTTTCTGGCCTGCCCCTTGGTGACATGGGTGTAGATCTGGGTGGAGGTGAGCCGGGCGTGCCCCAGCAGCTCCTGGACGACCCGCAGGTCGGCGCCGCCGTCGAGCAGGTGGGTGGCGAAGGTATGCCTCAGCATGTGGGGGTGGACCCGCTTGCCGATGCCGGCCTTTTTGGCGTACTGCTCCAGCAGCCTCTGCACACTCCGCTCAGGGAGGCGCTGCCCGTAGCGGTTGAGGAAGAGGGCCTGGCTTTTCTTTTCCCCCCGCAGCCGGGCCCGGCCCTCTCTCAGGTAATTCTTTATTGCCTCGGCGGCGGGCTCCCCCATCAGCACCATCCGCTCTTTGGAGCCCTTCCCCCAGACCCGTATCTCGTTGCTTTCGAGGTCAATCTGCTCCGGGGTCAGGCTTACCAGCTCGCTCACCCGGAGGCCGGAGGCGTAGAGCAGCTCCAGGAGCGCCCGGTCTCTCTGCCCCAGCGGCGTGGACAGGTCGGGGGCGTTAAGCAGCCTTTCCATCTCCTCTCTGGTGAGGAAGGAGGGCAGGCGCTTGTCCAGCTTGGGCGAAGACACCTGCTCTATCGGGTTCTTGGGTATTATTTCCTCCCGCACCAGGTAGCGGAAGAAGGAGCGGATGGCGGATAGCTTTCGGGCGATGCTGGCTTTGGCGATGTCCCGCCCCGCCAGGTGGGAGAGGTAGTCGCGCAGGACGTGCCGGTCGACCTCATTGAGCAGGGTAAGCTCTTTTTTGGTCAGGAATTTAAAGAAGTCGGCCAGGTCGGCGCGGTAGTTGCGGACGGTGTAGGGCGAGGCGTTTCTTTCCGCCTCTAGATACTGGATATATCTGTCGAAGATTTTTTGCATTGTTTTTAATTCAGGTCTTACTTCCCACCCAGCCCGCCCTACAGGGGTTTTACCCCTCTAAGACTCTGTCTCCTTTGTCTCTTTCACCTTCCCCTTAAACTCGCACTTGGTGCACTTGGCCATGTTGCGGCCGGAGGCGGTGAGCAGGCCGCCGCACTGGGGGCAGGGCTGGGGGAGGGGTCTGGTATTCAGGATAAAATTACATTCGGGGTAATTGCTGCACCCGTAGAAGGTGCGCTTTTTCCTGCTTTTCTTTACCACCAGCTCCCCGCCGCACTGGGGGCACTTTACCCCTACCTTGACTAGGAATGGCTTGGTGGTCTTGCACTCGGGGTAGCCGCTGCAGGCGATGAATTTGCCGAAGCGCCCGAACTTGACCACCATGGGCTTGCCGCACTTGGGGCAGATTTCGTCGGTGGCCTCCTCCACCTTTACCCTTTCCATCAGCTCGGTGGCGCTCTCCAGGCTTTTCTCGAATGGCGTATAGAAGTCCTGGACGACCGATATCCAGTCCTTGTTTTCGCTGGCGACCTGGTCCAGTTCCTCCTCCATCTGGGCGGTGAACTCGATGTCGACAATGGCGGGGAAGTGTTTGGCCAGCAGGTCGTTGACGACAAATCCCAGCTTGGTGGGCTGGAACCGTCCGCCGTCTTTCTCGACGTAGTCCCGGTCCTGGATGGTGGATAGAATCGGGGCGTAGGTGCTGGGGCGCCCGATGCCCCACTGCTCCAGCGTCTTGATGAGAGTGGCTTCGGTGAATCGTGGCGGGGGCTGGGTGAAGCGCTGCTCGGCGAAGATATCTATCAACCTTAGCTTGTCGTCTTTTTTAAGCGGAGGCAGTTTTCTCCCGGTTTCTTCCTCGGCTTCGTCTCTGCCCTCGATGTAGAGGGTCATAAAGCCGTCGAAGGTGTTAATTGAGCTTGATGTCCGCAGCAAATAGACGGTCCTGGCTCTGGGGCGGCTGGCTTCGATGTCGACGGTGGTGTTGTTGAAGGTGGCGGCGGCCATCTGGCTGGCGACCATCCGCTTCCAGATGAGCTGGTATATCTTGAACTGGGCGTCACTGAGGTGGGACTTGAGCATGGACGGCTCGCGCTTTATCCTGGTGGGGCGGATGGCTTCGTGGGCTTCCTGCGCTCCCTTGACCCGGGTGGTGAAGGTGCGGGCGTGGGCAGGCAGGTATTTCGAGCCGTATTTATCGGCGATAAACTCTCTGGCTTCGGCGACAGCGGAGCGGGCCACCCGGATGGAGTCGGTGCGCATGTAGGTGATAAGCCCGACGCTTCCCTCCCTGCCGATAGGCAGGCCTTCGTAGAGCTCCTGGGCGACCCTCATGGTCAGCTTGGCCGGGAAGCGGAGCTTGCGCCAGGCTTCCTGCTGGAGGGTGCTGGTGATGAAGGGCGGCGCCGGCTGGCGGGTGGCCTTCTTGGTGCTCACCTGGCTCACCTTGTAGCCGGCCTTTTTCAGTTCGTCGCCAGTCTCGGTGGCTTGTGTCTCGTTGTGGATCTCCAGCTTGGTGCCGTCGGCCAGGCCGACCAGGGTGGCTCTAAAGGTGGTGGCTGCGGCCGCCTTGGCCAGCTCGGCCTCTATTGTCCAGTACTCTACCGGCTTAAACTTTTCGATTTCCCGCTCGCGGTCGACGATAATCTTGAGCGCCACAGACTGCACCCGGCCCGCCGAAAGCCCCCGTCTCACGTTCCGCCAGAGCAGGGGGCTGATTTTATAGCCGACCAGCCTGTCCAGGACGCGCCTTGCCTGCTGGGCGTTGACCAGCTGCATGTTTATGGATTGGGGGCGGGCGAAGGCGTGCTTGATAGCCTCGGCGGTTATCTCGTGAAAGACGACGCGGCGGTAGGTCTTACGGTTGGTCCTGGTTACCTGCTCCAGGTGCCAGGAGATGGCCTCCCCCTCACGGTCGGGGTCGGTGGCCAGGTAGACGGTAGAGGCATCCTTGGCCGCTTTTTTAAGCTCGTTGACAATCTTGGTCTTTACCCTGGGCACGACGTATTTGGGGGCAAAGCCCCCCTCGATATCCACCCCCAGCTGGCTCTTGGGCAGGTCTCTGACGTGCCCCATCGAGGCTTTAAGATTGTAGCTGCTCCCCAGGAGCTTGCCCAGCGTCCTGGCTTTGGCCGGGGACTCAACGATAACCAGGCTCTTTTTCTTGGTTGACATAATATACTAATCCACCCTTACCCGGTAGGCCACTCTGGCCTCACGGGAGAGGATATAGTTCATGGTACCGGTCTGCTTGACCAGCCCTTTAAGCTCCATCATGGCCAGGGTGCCGCTGACGGTGGCTACCGGCAGCCCGCTTGAGCGGCAGACCTCATCGATGTGGATGGGCTCGGCGCTGAGCTGTTTCAGGAGCAGGGTCTCGGTCTCGGTGGTGGGCAGCAGCTCGGTAAGCTCCATCTGCTGGGCGACGGCGGTCAGGTTTAATTCCTCCAGAATATCGGTGTAGTAGCGCACTAGCTTGGCCCCTTCCTGGATGAGGCGGTTAACCCCCCGGCTGGCCGGCGATAGAATACTGCCCGGCACGGCGAAGACCTCTCTATTTTGCTCCAGGGCCAGGTGGGCGGTAATCATGGCCCCGCTGGTCTCATCGGCCTCAACCACCAGCACCCCCAGGCTCAACCCGCTCAGGATTCTGTTGCGGCGGGGGAAGTTATCGGCCTTGGGCCGGGTGCCCAGTGGGAACTCGCTTATCAGCGCCCCCTGCTCTATGATTTTGCGGGCCAGAGCGGCGTTCTCCGCCGGGTAGACGATGTCCAGCCCGCAGCCAAACACGGCGATGGTTCGGCCCCCTGCCTCCAGGGCGCTCTGGTGGGCTACGGAGTCAATCCCTTTGGCCAGCCCGCTGACGACGGTGATTTTATTTCGCGCCAGGTCGGCGGTTATCTCCTCGGCGGCCTGTCTCCCGTAGACGGTGGCCCGGCGCGTGCCCACCACGGCCAGGCACCACTCGTCCTGGGGCAGTAGCGTTCCCCGTATATAGAGTACCGGCGGATAGTCGTATATCTCTTTGAGACGGGCAGGGTAGCCCGGGTCGCGGAAGGTGAGCACCTTTACCCCGTAGCGCCCCAGCTTTTCCATCTCGGCGTCCAGGGAAATCCTGTCCCGCCAGTAGTTGACGGCGTTTGCCGAACCTCTGTCCAGCCCCGCCTTCTTCAGCTCAGCCGGTGTGGCCTGCCAGGCCGACTTCAGGTCACCGAAGTGGCTTTCCAGCCTGGAGAGCTTTACACGCCCGATGCGGGGTATAAGGCTGAAGCCGACCCAGTATTTGGTGTCTTTTTTAGTCACTTCAAGGCAATTCTAGCATAGAGGTTAGCTGGTGACAATTGGGATTTTTTTAGTCCCGCCTGCCCCACAGGAACGCCGAGCAGATGATGGCTATCCCCAGGGCCACCCCGCCCGCCACGGTGAAACTGGTGGCGAAGCTGTAGCGGTCGGCGAGGTAGCCCAGTGCCGGTACCACCAGGCCCATACCTCCCCGGCTGGCAAAGTAGTAGACGCCGAGTATGGTGGAGCGGCGGCGCTCCGGGGCGTGGGTGATAATATAGGCCTCGGTAACCGGCATGCCCACATACATGCAGGTGCCGAGGAGGAGCAGGACCCCCCAGATGCTCCAGTCCAGAGAGGTCAGGCTGAGCAGGTAGATGGCAGGACCGCCGATAAGGCAGGCCGTCAGCATCACCGGGACTTTACCAAATCGGTCGGAGAGGTAGCCGCCCACCGGCCCGGCCCACAGCCCGGCGAAGTGGAAGAAGGAGAAGAGGAGAGCGCCGGTTCCTTCGCTGGCTTTGAGATTATCAACGGCAAAGAGGGGGATATAGGAGGTCACCGAGAAAATCACCACCTGGATCGTCACTCCCAGAATGATGAAGGGTATCAGCCGGCGCATACTGCCGGAGATTGTCGGCGGTTCGTCCTGGCGGCTGGTGGTAACTTTAGGGGTTTTTTGTACGTAGCCCCGCCTCCCCAGGATTATGAAGAGCACGATGCCGATGATAAAGGCGGGGATAGCCATGGTGATTATGGAGCCCCGCCATCCCAGAGCACCGGCGATGGCCACGGCAATCAGCGGGGTCAGGAAGTAGCTGGCGGTGCCGCCTATCTGGTGCAGCCCCAGCGCCCGGCCCTGGCTCTTTTTATCAACTGACGCTGCGACTACAGGTGAGGCGGCGGGGTGATAGCCGCCCCCCAGTGCCCCGAGCAGGATCACGAAGATGACCAGGGTGAGGTAGGTCGGAGCCAACCCGGTGAATATGGCAAACAGGGCTACCCCGGAGATACCTATGGTTATCATCAGCCGGGGGCCCAGCCGGTCGGAAAGCCAGCCGGCGGGCAGATGGCTTAAGCCGTAGGCAAGGGTAAAGGCGGACATAATCCAGCCCGCCTGGGTGTAGTCGAGGTTGAACTCATCACGGATGAAAGGCATGAGTGGTTGGAAGAGGGCAGAGGTGAAATGGTGGCTGAAGTGTGCCAGGATAAAGAGGGGCAGCAGACCGGAGATAAGGCCAAGAAATTTCGGCTTCTTGATGGTAAGCTTCCCTTCTAGTTATCCGTTTTTAGACTTAGTAAAAAGAGTGGCGGAGAGGGTGGGATTCGAACCCACGGTAGCCTTACGGCTACACACGCTCTCCAGGCGTGCCTGATAGGCCACTCCAGCACCTCTCCGTTATATCTGGCGGAGAGGGTGGGATTCGAACCCACGCTCCGGTATAACCGGAGACCGCTTTTCGAGAGCGGCACCATAAACCACTCGGACACCTCTCCGTATGCCTAAAATGAAGCTAAATCAGCAAAATACCGGTTACTACAAGAGTTTACATAATAGCGTTTTGCTAACATTTTGCTAACCAGTAGCTTCATTGGCTGTTTCATTATACTTGGTGGTGAATGCCTCGTCAAAGCGTTCAGCCGCTGCTTGTTGAAGTCCGGGAGCAACATGCGAATAAGTGTCTAATGTTACTGAGATAGTAGAATGTCCTAGCCTTTCTTGGACTATCTTGGGGTGAGTGCCTTGTTTTAGCATTAGTGAAGCGTGGCTGTGCCTCGCATCATGAAACCGTATAACTTTGAGGCCAGCGTGGGCGGCTAGGATTGTCCAGGCGCGGCTAACTGTGTTAGGGCGTAATGGTTTTCCAGCAGGGTGACAAAATACCAAGTCCACATCATTGAGTGGCATTCCCTGAATTGCTTTTTCCAGCTTATGTTTTTCCAGGTGTTCTTTAAGCACTAGGATAGCTGATGGCGATAGTGCAATGGTGCGCTGGCTCTTGGCTGATTTGGGCTGTGTAAATACATAGCTGCCATCGTTGAGTTGATGCAGGCTGCGGTTTACGGAAATCTGGCTGAATATGAAGTCTATATCCTGCCAACGTAAAGCCAGCAGTTCAGATCGCCTCATACCAGTGAAAAGGGCGGTGTAGAATAATGCGTAATATGGAGTGTCTTTGGCAGAATTCAGAAAGCGGATGATATTATCTTCATCCCAGGTATTCATCTCTGTTTTCCGGCTGCGAGGCGGGTCAACAGCATCGGTAGCATTACGGCCTACTAATCCCCATTTTACTGCCGTTTTCAGGGCGATATGGAGGATAACATGGTGATACCGGACAGTCCTTGCGCTAAGGCCGCTGTTAAGTTTGGCAGTGTAATATTTTTGGATATGCTCAGGCCGAAGTTGGCTTAGAGGTATGCTGCCGAGATTTGGCGTAAGATGTACTCTGATAATGCTCTCGTACCGCTCAAAGCCTCTAGGGGATAGATTAGGCTTGGCGTAATCTCTTAACCATAGTTTGAGGAATTCGGCTAGTGTAGATTTACCTGGCTTAATGTAGATGCCATTATCCAGTTGACTGAGAAGCTCTGAGAGCCTTTTCTCGGCGTCTTTCTTGGTTCCCTTGACGCTTACCATTGCTGCTTTCGTTTGCCTGTTTCCGGGTCTCTGCCAAGATTTAAAACTATGGTGTAGCTATCTTTGCCTCTTTTGGTTATGTGGCCTCTCATTTTGAACCTCCCTTATTCAAAAAGTTATAGCCCGCACGGTCGTATAGGTGTAAGGGGTAGGATTGTTGTCTCGTAACCAGTTGGTTAAGAAAATCATGGAAATTTTTTACGGACTTGGTTTCATCTATTTTGGCCTTAGTATCAATAACCCATTTACGAAGTTCAATAATTGTGTTCAAAATTTCTTTGGGCGGTAGTGTATTCCATTTGGGTCCTTTAGATAAGTAGGATAAATGCCTCAAATATACCATTCTGCTTTCAATGTCAGGAAAGTAGTTGGTTGATGCTGGTAAATCTGCTATTAAGCGGTGTAATTTAGACTCGCGCTCAAATAGGCTTTCTTCCTGGGGTTCCCAGAGTGATGACATGGGAATAGAGTGCAAAAGCTCCTCAGCAATACCACCATCACTGGCAAGTGGCTTAAAAGTGTGATGAATATAGCGGATAATATCAGGTTTTAGTACGTCTGTACCTAGTGTAGTATCGAATTCCCAATCTCCCATAACTAACCTGCCATCAAGCATATATATTTTCATTGGCTCACCGGTTAAAAGAGAGAGTTCTTCTTCTCTTGAATATCTGCGAGATTGAAGCCAGAGTTCTGTTATATCTGGTACCTGAGCATAGAGTCTAGATGTCCATTTCGCTTGCCTTATAGTGAATTCTGCACCTAGATTCACTGAATAGCGCCATACTTGTAATACATGAGGTATGGATTCGGGTGATAGTTCTAATTCATTTAGAGCGGCCATGCTCCAGGGTTTTTGCTGTTTTTGTTCGGAATCAGGCAGGTCTTCACGGCGTTTCTCGGCGTCACTTATGAGATACTGAACCTTTCTGATTTTGGGTAGGTATATGTCGTTTCTCTTATGTGTTGTTAAATAAGCATTAGCTGCGTTAAGGACTTTCTGAGCACTAGGTTTTTTATCATGTTCCTTCATGCTGTCATAAATACTGATTAAAAAACTTTTGGATTCTTCCGGTATTCTATACCCTCCCATTGATTCCTCCTTATTTCTTGTGCAAGAATCACGCATTTATAAAGCTGTAAAAACGCATTAATGCACAGAGTTGACTATCACTTCGGCACATGTTTTCATAGATATGTAGTAAGCATATAACGTGATGCGCAGTATTGTCAAGTAGGAGGAAGAATGGAGAAGTTGCTGCTTAAACCAGTTGAGGCAGCTCAAGTCCTTGGTATAGGTCGGTCTCTGATATATGAGCTGATAGCTCGTAGGGAAATACCCTCAGTACGGCTTGGCCGGTGTATAAGGGTGCCGGCTGAATCGTTGCAACGGTGGTTGAGAGACCAGGAGAATTGTCAATCGAATGGAAGTAAAGAAAGTCAAAGGCAAGACGGCGAGTAAAGAGGCGGCGGAGGTTTACCTCGCCGCCTCGACAGGAGGTCGTGATGACAGATTTATTTAGCCTTGAGAATGGAGCCGATGTAAGTCGGCGGAATGAACAAGGGGCACGGAGCAAAGCGGAGTGCCATATGCGTAATACTAGGCACGGCGATAGTCTATATAAGCTGACGACAGAATATGGAATTTACTAATGAATACATACCCGGAACCTCTCACTTGGTAGACTATGCTATTGAGCATTTCGGTGCCGAGGTTATCGGCGTAGAAAAACTACCGGAAACCGGGCCCCCGTTCCCTTGTCTCACGGGGGCCTTGAACACCAGTAGTAGCTTTAAGATAGACAAGAATAAGCATCCTGATATAGTGGCTGCTGGCGTTGATACCTTAGAGTTAAACTTCGGTGTTGCTGAGTATCGGCAACCGGATATGTTTAAACGGCTCAATGATGCAAAGACAGAAGCTGTCTCCGCCGGATATAAGGGTCGTCGAGGTGTGGCAGTAGACTTGTTCGACCAGGAATTCATGGTGCAGGCTCGTGGCTCTAAAGGTGGCTACGAGTATTTGATAAAGAACGGTGATATAGAATTACAGATTATGCCCGATGCTAAAGGAGGGATACCATCTCCTGAACTCAGGGTGGTCTTTCGCTC